>Ga0307509_10006369_pt1 | contig 15927 bp, 16 predicted proteins | sample 10_EM_MG_FD_202245 | JGI IMG/M metagenome (GOLD analysis project Ga0307509, IMG submission 202245) | Populus trichocarpa ectomycorrhiza microbial communities from riparian zone in the Pacific Northwest, United States - 10_EM | ecosystem: Host-associated > Plants > Roots > Unclassified | place...
TGTCCTGTCCGTGTTGACGTGACGATCCGTGTTGCTCAATTGGGGGGAGAGTCAATTGAGGCGAGAACGATGATTCAGAAACTTCTGTTTTGTCAGTACATTATGTTCCAGTCGCGCACGAACCACCTTAGCCCTACAATATGGAAGGGTCGGCCGCATCGATAGGCAAAATAAGTTCCAAGAGGGAAAAAAGAAAGAAACAACTCGAGAAACAACTCGAGGAGAAAAGGGCTAAATGAGATGCTTACTATTGCTCGCACGTGCAGAATTCATAGACCAGTTCCCCGAATCTCTCAAATCACCAGACTGTTGATTTAACGGAGGAGAGTGACTGTGCACTGAATTAGGTTTGCTGACCGCGGAGCCGTTGGTGATGTTGGCCAGCGAAGGTAAAGTCGTCGTAGGCGCGCTGCCTGAAGAAGACTGTCGTCGATCCCAAGACATACCTGCACTATCCACACCTCAGAGGAGGAACGGGTCGGAGAATAATAGTAATGAAGGAATGCAGAGGAGGGTGTCAAAGTGGTTTTATAGAGTGATTGAGGGTTTTGTGGCACGGACAGGAACCAAGGCGAGGTTTCGTTGGGTTCCGCTCTAGAGCGGTTGGTTGTTCACTAAAGAGAATGAGGGAAGAGGGGGGGGGGGGACCTGGACTTTTTGACGAGGAGGGTCCAGGTTGCACGAGGCAGTCAACCAAACTGTTAAATCGAGTTCCTAGCACGCTGAAGCTAGACCCCGCGAGACAGGCGGCAACAACCTTTCGGCGCTTTTCTTAACAAGGCAAATGAATGCTGGTCGTCTATTGACGGTTATGATCGACAGCTTATACTGCAGTATGTACTGTACTGTATTCAACAAGAGAGCAGAAATGAAAGAGTTGGTGAGTGAGAGAGCAAAGGAAGGTAATACTCTTTCGCGAAATTGTGCAGGGTAGCAAAGCTCAAATAAATTTGGGTGGGGAGGTAAAGGGGAGGAATGCAGTTGCAAGAGGAAAGTCAGTCTAGCGAGAGAGAGAGAGAGAAAGAGAGACAGAGATGGAAAGAAAGAGAGGGTGTGGGATCGAATTCTCTGTATTCAGCACAGTGGAAAACAGTTTTTCTGAGGGCTGCTGCTAATACTCCGGAACCGAGGAGCTGGTCGCTGCGCTCTCAGGCCTCTGTCACACTCGCCGGAGATCTTGCGAAATAGTGTGTGTGTGGTCGAGAGGTAAAAAAGAAAAGAAAGAAGCTTTGCGGTACGGCAAAAGAAAGCGCAAGAATACTGGGTGCGGAAATGGGAGAATGGGGAATGGGATACCAGGGCCGGGGGAGGGGGAGGGGGGGGGATATAGCTGGGTGGAAAGGTAAAGCAAAGTTGAGTGAAGAGGAAAGGGAAGAAAAAAGGGAAAATAATAATGCTAAAGCTTCAGCTCCTTTGGCCTCTTTTTGCGGCTTCCCTAGATCGCGTGGGCGGTTACGGAGGGGAGGGATGGCTCTCAGGGCCTGCCCCTCGGTTTTTCGGCAGGGGAATGAGCAAGAAGGTGGAGAAGTCGTAGTAGATGTGAGGGAGGTTGGTAATTCCAGGTTTGGAGACCAAGAGATGGAAGAAACTGTCTGATTTCGTGGGGTGCTTTGTATTCAGTCCTGCTTTCTTCAACCAAGTGAGAGGGATGTGGTGTTATGGGTACTGTGGTATGAAGGGGCCTGGACGGGGGTAGGCAAAAAAGTACTGAAAAGTGGTTATGTGGGTGCAAGTTGTATGCACTGTACTACTGTGTAGATAGATATGGTAGATATCCTAGATGAATGCTCGTGCAGAAGATGGATGGAAACGGGGAATATTAATAAGAGCAAGTAGGAAGTATGTGAACGTGTTTCCAGCATGTCTGCAGCGAGTGAACATACCCTCAACCAGTTTGTGGCCGCTTAAGGAATCCCCTACAGATAAATCTGCCTGCTTTCTCTTGCCGGTACGCGGGGCTCGATCATAATATTCCCTTTCGGTGGTGTCTGATTCTCCAGATTGTTATCCTCTCTGTGTATAATAATTACCGTACTATAGCACTATCCTTAGAACCCTTGTCAATGTAGCTCAACCTGTAAATGTGTGAGAGCGCTTGGAGAGAATCCTAATATCAGATACCGGTAGCTGATAGCTGATAGCTACTCGAGCTCCTTGGTGGTTCATTGTGCTAGAAACAAGCACAATCCAATTCTAACACAGAGGAAATTATAGTCTCATGCCCCACACACCAGCACAAATCTTGATGGCTAAACCGGATGTGACGCTATCGATAGGAAAAGGTTATTGCACAGTACTTTACACTTTGGTTTTGGCGACTTGTGATCCAAAGGTCTACTAGGAATGGCTCATCTCGCTCTTACACCATCGTTCAGCCGGTCTTGCCTTTTTCAGCCAACGAAGGGGTTATTGGAGGGTGCTAACTAAGAATCCGTATAATACTAACATTACAGTAACAAATCTCATCGCCAAAATCCACGTACCGTGATTGTTCTCCATACTTGCAACTATGTTATAATAGAGGGAGAACAAGAAAACCGTAATATGGTGGAGTAGGGGCTTTCGATTTTGCAAGATGGATGGCTTGAAACCATCTCCCCGGCTTTCCCTCTTGCCTCCTCAGTGATTCGACCAACTTTTCTTCACCTGCCCGCGCTCTTGAGTGTGTCTCTATAGTCAAGTGTGGTGTTCCCGATTTGCCTGTATGAGAAGCGCCTCACACAGGTTAGTCGAGCGATGGGATGGCAAAGGCCCTTTTCTGACATTTAGGATGATATACTTTTTTTGCCTTCTTCCCCCCAATTCCCTCGTTTATGGAAATAGGGTCGTTTCGAGGGATACTACCTGTATGACCACAGGTCAGTTTACAAAGCAATACCAGGGGAGAAGGAGAATATCGCTCGTGAGAGATTAATAGGACTTCACATCGGGTAGGCAAGACGATGATGGTGGCGATGGCGGATCTCTAGTACCGGTATTCATCATTTAAGAAACATGTCACTAAAGATATTTCCACAAAATAACTTACTCCATCAGGATTTGCCTTACAGGTGGTTCGTGAGAAAGCAGGGGCTGGTGGAGGAGAGATCCTGAGATTCCATGTGCAAGCGTATTCTCCGTCCAAATGTAGACTATTCCACTGTATTGTACGTTGATGGCGGCGCTACCTTGGATAATATGTATAATACTTTACTCAAATGCACTGCGTAAAGGTATTTACCATACGAGTGAGCATGGCGCTCGCACAAGAACAGGAGAGCCCGTATATCGACGTGGGAATATGCTCTTTACTGTAAGTTTATATGGACAGACGAAGGTATTACTACTCACATGTTACAAGTTCCCCTATCGTACTCGAGTACCACGGAGTTCTGATTGTAGTGAGTCGATAAGGGTGTACGGCATGGTATTGTGCAGGCAGGTTATGCAGAGCCCGCTTTTTGTTCCCTCCTCGATTCATGTTCATCACTAAGGATTAACCTCACATCCGCATGGCGACCCAATCCGATCCCTCATCGACCGGACAAGCCCGCCCCTACTTCACGGCACCCTTTATCACCATTGCCCCCCCCCCTCCCTCAACGACTACTTCCCCTTCCTCCCTTAGCATTCAGGCACAGGTAAGCAAAAGGGGGGGGGAAATAAAGCAAGAAAAATAAAACCCTCCAAGGATATCGTTCCCGGCAAGGGTTCAGCAAAAAAGGGAAAGGATAGAAAAAATAGCTTGAGGAGGGCAAGGGAAAGAAGGGAAGAAGAAAAATGGGTTGGGGGAGCACATGCGATGTATGATATGATACTAGTACCACCATCAGACAAACCTTGAACCCTTCCTCTTCACTCTCTCCAACTTCCCATGAGCGGGGGAAAACCACCACCACCCTCTCAAAAGGTAGGTGCAACCCGATCCACTTTTTACTTTCCTTTTCCTTTTTCCTTTTTCCCTTTCTATTCCTCTTTTCCCCATTTTCCCACCCATAATCGAAGGTAAAAGTACCGTATCTGCTGTCGTACTACCTCAGTAGCTAACACAGAGAGAGCACAGTACCGGCCGTGCCTGGTAGGGTCCAGACGACTAGTAAAGTAAGCATTGTAAAAGCACAGGTGGGTAGAGAGCTTTGCATTTACGACGACGACGTCACGACAGCAGCTTCCCACGACACCTATATATCATATTCATCGTGTAACTATAGTGCGAGACCCTAGTGACCATTGATGGTAAAGTCAAGATAGAGTGTAGCCAAGGTTTTACTCGGATACTCGTGGACAAGTCCGCAGGTGAAAAAAAAGGGCGCGAAATAAAGCAGTGGTACTCGAGTATAAAGGTCCGGGCTAGGTTAAAAACCGACTCTAGCTCCCTCTCAGTTAATGCCTAAAAGGGTTACAAACCAGCGAAAACGGGTTAGGACTAGGAAGCACCTGCACTTGTACTAGTACGGAAAAGCGATACACAACGGACAAGAAGCCGGAAATGTTTTCTTTCTTTCACAGATTTCGGAGGCTTGGATTTTTGTCTGGTTCATGGTGGCGGTATGTTGATAGGACAGCAACCCATAACGAGAGAACAGAGGTATTGTTATCCTAAAGCGAAAGAGCTATCTATGGCTGTGGGTTGTATTTATTTATTTTTTACGTGGGGGAGAGGGAGAAGAAGCAAGTGTTGTTGCGTGGGCAAGGGTCAAATTCAACAGGTTAGGTTAGTCTCGGTCGGATATGGATGGGGTCGGTTTTTTTTTCCTTTTTTCCCTTCTCCCCTCTAAAAGCTGTGGGACCTGCGGGAGCGTGCTAGGGCTAAAGCAACTTTCTTTTCTCGTGGCTCAAACGTGCCCATGAAACTTAGGCTCGGCCCCGGGGAGCCTTAGGGGGGAGGCAACCGGTCATATGGCGGTGGCAAGTTCGGAAAAACGACCAGGATGCTCCCTTCCTTTTACGGTATTTTTCCCTCCAGTTGCGGTGGTGGTGGTTGCTTACAGCAACGGAGGGGGGAGGAAGGGAGAAAGGGTGTGGTGTGGTGTGTGTGGTGTGTGTGGTGCGTGTGGTTGTGAATGAGAGGGGATGGGGGAGACTAGGATAAGTGTGATGGGCGGCCAGGCAACCAAGGCCAGGCCCAAAATGAAAAATGATTAAAATGCCAAGCCGCCCCGGTCGAAATTTACTCTTCTTCGCACTGCGCAGAAAAACGTGCTCCTCAGCACACGTCGAATTCCTGCTTGCCTGGCCTCCCCACTCTCACTTCACATGAGGAATCTGGTGAGAGCAGCAACAAAAGCATAGCAAAGATTATATGAAAAAATAAAATAAATGAAAAAAGCAACTTTTTACGAACTTTCACACAGTCAGTGTGCAGACACAATCATCCCCCTGCCGGCATCATACTCGAGTACAGTTGGACAAAGGAAGCGTTTGTGTACGGTATGCATGTAGCCTTTTCGTTCGCCATCTTCGCAAGCCATGGTAAGCGTGAATGGTGGATGCGTATGATGCAGTCAGTCACTACCGTCCTGTAAGCTCTCCTAAAAAAGCCCTCCTTACCATACTGTACTTCAAAGAGCCGGTAATTTCCATTCCAATCTGTCCAGGCTCCTCAAGGGCAACAACACCTTAAACTCAGCAGTCTTGATTCACCTTTCTTCCCCACCTTACTTCTTTCCTCCAACCTACCGAGCACCCGATGTCATTGTTATCATTTGCGATAGCGCGCAGGCGGCCATCCTACACACCCATAAAAATCCGCTTGTTTTGAGAGCTCTCTTTTCCAGCCTTCTCGTTGGTGGGTTCTGAGTCCCAGCGCAACCGCTCTGTCGGGCCAGATTCGATATTTATATTGGCCAACATCCTCACCCTCCTGAATCAACTTATTGTCAAAACTTGTTCGCTTCGCTAGAAAAACGTGGTGTCCACCACTGACTGGAAAGTATAGCCCCACTACTCGTACCAAGCCCGTTGAATTGAATACAGTGCCGGTACTTGAGACGAGGAGAATAGGGGAGGGGTCGGATATCGTCTAACTTATCCGGCTTTTTTCTTTTCTTTCCCCCTTCTCCTGATCGGGGCAGCAAAGCGTTCGATTGAGGATCGCGTGCCTTTGCCTACGTCGGCGACCACATATTGCAATGGTCGGCGTATGGTCGGGGGATCACATCGTTACAATTTTACGATGCATAGACGAATGAACCTGGCTACCGAGTTGGAATCCAAACCAGTTTACAGGCTCGCTTGACGGGAACGTTCCCGGGTGCACGAGTACATCATGAAAACAATGAAAAATAATTAATAATAATAATAATAATAATAATAATTTACGACAAAACCAAATGAGGATGGTTAGGGTATATGCGTTCGCCGGTACGGTACCGTAGGCTGGTTGCCGTACACTCGTAACCTTATGTTACTCTAATTTATGGTCTCTCGGAGACAAAGGGGGGCAGGTATTATAGATTGGCAGGCGATTAGTTGGTTTGGGAACGGTGTCGGTAGGGCTCTCTAACTTCTATTTGCTTGCTTGCCCAACTTTGTTGGGGATATGTTTCGGGGTTGGTTTTCCACTGCTCCCTCTCGTGCTCTGCTCTGCTGACTTGGTGCTGGTTGTGGGATGATTGGGTTGCTGCGCTAGAGAACCTCTTAGTTGAAAGTAAAGGGCATTGAACCATGTTTGGCAGGAACTCCGGCGGGAGGAGCCTCTAAGTTAAGGTGATTTTTCTACGTCCCTCATTGACCAACTAGTTACCAGAAGGCACAACTTGAACTCTTTACCGTATCGTTCCCGGCACGCCACACGATTTATCGTTTGGGCAGGGATTTCTCCCTTCAGCTTTATCATGACATGACCACCAAGAATGGTTCCACAAATGTCTCGATTTCGTTGACGCATTAGCAGGAAAAGAAAGGAAACGGAATTGCTTATCGCAGTTGGTTAAAGGTTTTTGAAATCAGAGTCGCATGCTTGTTCTCGATTCGAATTCCGGCTGGCGATCGTATGGACAAGCGAAATGGCAGAGGGGAAAAACAAAATAAAACAGAGTATGATATAACCATCAAATTTTGTGATGAGCAAGGAGCGCATACAGCGAGTGACTGCCGAATCCCGCAGTAAGAGTGGTGGAAAAAGAAAGAAGGGGGAACCGAAGCCTGCCTGCCTGCTGATGGTCGGTGGTGGAAGTGGTATATAAAAAAAGGCCTAAACCTACATAACATGGGATAACAAGGACCGCATTGCACACCGGGCATAAATTTACGTATGGTTCCAACTTTTTTCCTTCCAAACTCACGATACGGGATCGAAATCTCAGCGGCATCGCCTGGCCTTCCCGTGCCCCGCCCCCGGGAAAGGTAAAAGGTAAATTTAATAAATGAAGGTTACAAAAAGCAAAGGAAGATATATATAGATATATATGCACCGGTATTATGGGAAATAAGAAACAAAAGTAGGATGTTTGCGGGCACAACTAGCGAGGAAAGCAGCGGCAACCGCGAAGGATGTGGGAGATGGGGGCCCCGATTTGGGTGAACAAGCGAGCAAGCGCAACTACTCGAGGTATTTACTTGGGAGCTTCACATAATCTAATGATGGGATCTCGCATGAATCCTGTGTCTCCGCACTTAAACCTGTGGAGGAGAACTCGATTCCCCCGAGAAAATTTCAGCCAAGACTTGAGATCTTCGGCCAACCGTGAGGGCTTGGATTTATCTGCACAACATCCAGATATCCTATCTATCATACCAAAGCCCGTGGTGCTGGTCTTGTGTTCGGTTCGGAGCGGAATGCTACATGCTCTTGTGTAGGACGGAGGTGAGAAGGCGGGATATTTGGATTGAACCTTGTTACCGTATCTGCGGTTTGACCAGATCCGGGATTCGCGATACATGGAGTCGGAGGTTTTTTGTTATAATTGATGTAGAAATGAGGCCTTCGTCAGGATTGATATAAACACATGTAACTTTAGGCACCGCAGTGCATTCCCCCCACCCCGTGCTTAATAATCTACCGGTACGGAAGTATTAGGGAGTTAGGGATAGTAGCGAAACTAGTTTTCCAAAAATAGCCATTGAGCAAGTAGGAATTGTGGCCCTGAAAGAGTCGTGCTACTGCGCTTTCGTTTCGTTTTGCTGAGTCATTTTTCTTTTTCGAACCGTTGTCGACACCTTGGCTTTTAGAATCTGATAGGAAAACCCTATCACAGGCTCTTGCCCTCCAATATTTCCCCCCCACGTTGTGCTCCACCCATATAGATCAGCTTTCTAAGACAAAGAAGTTTAACCCCCTTGCGCGATAGTTGTCGGGAGGTCAACCACCCTTCCAATTGACTTCGAGAATCAGAACCAGATAAGCAAAGTCAACACGATGGGCGAACCGGGCGAGCTTTTGGGCAACGAGGCAGAGGGAGGATGGATAATTCAAAAATTCGGCGGGACAAGTGTTGGGAAATTTGCGGCTCAAATTGCGGAGCAAATCGTTAGGTATCATACATCAGTCACCGTTGAATACCTGTCTCCAACTAAACAAACAAACGAGCGAAATTAGAGAATTAAAACTGGCTGACCACAATATCTTATGGTAGGATAAACATTCACACGAATAAAGTCGCAATCGTATGTTCCGCTCGAAGCACGGATACCAAAGCCGAAGGAACTACAAACCGGTGGGTTGGCCCCAAGCTATTCTATCCTGTGAAGTGAACCAATGAAGCAATGGGCTCAGCTGATCCCTTCCTAACCTGTTATCAGGTTACTCCGAGCAGCGGAAGAAGCCTTGAAACCGCAATCGAAGCTGTATATCGGTATCGTGAATGACATCCGGGAAGACCACATTCGCGCCGCAAAGCAGGAAATCCGCTCAGAGGAAATCATAGCTATGCTAGAAAGTGAGATTGAGGCAGAGTGTGGAAGGCTAGCAAGTTTCCTGAGCGCGGCACAGGTCTGTCTCTACCGAAACAAGTGAAACCAAAAGCCCCGCGAGGTGGGCAGCAGAGGGTTCCGGTAGGTAGCTGATTTGTATTTATAGATCATTGATGAGATTAGTCCTAAGACGAAGGATATCATTGTCGGAGCTGGGGAAAAGCTTAGCTGCTTATTCATGACCGCAATGCTGAGGGACAGGGTAAGTTTTGCTTGATTCCTTTTTTCTCTTTTTTCTCTTTTTTCTCCCCTTTCTCTTGATAGGTGGGGCTTGTCTGTCCTACTTTTACTAATCTCCCTGCCCGCTTGTGGGGCGGCCGGTTGCTTAGGGCGTTGATGCGGAGTATGTCAATCTCGAAAATATCATTCACGGGTCCTACCCTGCCAAACACGGGCTAAATCAGGAATTCTATGACTACCTTGCAAACCAATTGGGGGAGATGATACGGGGTTGTGAGGGGAGGGTCCCTGTCGTTACTGGTAGGTGATTGAATAGTACTCGTAGAGCCCATATGCTATTATAATTTTTATCGAATAAAGCGGAACCAAACTAGCGGTCAGAACGCGTGGGGCTTTTCAGGTTCAACGAGTGCTAATCCTCCCACTTACTTCCGGTCAGGCTATTTCGGAACGGTCCCGGGGAGCATATTGTCATCTATCGGGAGAGGATACACGGATCTTTGTGCGGCGTTGCTGGCGGCTGGCTTGGATGCGGATGAGCTTCAGGTTTGGAAGGAGGTGGATGGAATTTTTACTGCGGATCCTAGAAAGGTTCCTGCTGCACGTTTGATACCCATAATTACTCCGGAGGAAGCTGCCGAATTGACCTACTATGGATCCGAGGTACGTTTTAGCTATAATTACCGGCATTATTATTATTTTTATTATTACCATGGATCTTTTTCTTTTCTTTCGCATTTAGCCCTATCTCGTTAGTTTCCCTGTTAACACATGTCCAAAGGTTATCCACCCGTTTACCATGGAGCAGGCGATTAAGGCTCGTATCCCTATCCGCATCAAGAACGTCGAAAATCCCACCGGGGAGGGAACTATTATCTTTCCGGACTCAATTTCTCGGAAAGGCGAAGAGACACCAACCTACCCACCCCGCCACATCCGGCTCAGGTCTCAGGATCCACTTTTACGGGAACGGTTGAAACGCCCTACAGCTGTGACCATAAAAAATAACATTGTGGTTTTGAACATTCACTCCAACAGGAAATCCCTATCACATGGCTTCCTTGCAAACATCTTCTCGGTGCTGGATCAATGGCGCCTCACGGTAGATCTGATCTCCACTTCGGAGGTACACGTGTCTATGGCCCTGCACTCCGAAGATAGGGAGCAGAACCTCAAGGACGCAATTGAGGAGCTGAGAAAGTGTGGGACCGTTGATGTTATTCGCGACTTGACTATCCTTTCCCTTGTGGGAAAGCAAATGAAACACATGATCGGCATAGCGGGTCGTATGTTCACGGTTCTCGCAGAATCAAAAGTCAATATCGAAATGATTTCGCAAGGCAACTTCCCCACCATTTTTCCATTCTTCACACCACTGGCAATTGGTATGGCTAACAACGGTATGATTGCCACAGGCGCGAGCGAGATAAATATCTCCTGCGTGGTCAGAGAAACCGACGCGATCAGGGCCATGAACATACTTCATACGAAACTTTTCATATACCAAGATTCGCCATAAGTTTATTTTTATTTCCTATGTATATCCCTTGTTTGATCTGTCGGCTCAGACTGCTAGATTATGTGCGAGTGCCATATGGCATTGCTATTTTTATTGTAAATTTATAGCCTCGCGCACCTGTTGGAAGCACTTGTCTGGGAGATTTTTGAGCAATAATAGAGAATGGATTTTTAGATTTGCTTGATCATTTTTCCTCCCTCAATTCTATCAGATACCGGGAGCGGTGTGAGCCGTGAAGTTTGAGGGGTGAGGTGAAGTGTGGTGAGGCGAGATGATAGGCGCTAACCCATTCTGTTTTGTCGTACTGCTGTTGGCTTATTGTCAGCTAATAATTTGGTATGCCTGTACCATATGGGCACCGGTATTTGGTATTGTATGTAGTAGTTATTTCTGTTTGGTAGGCTAGCAACAGAGATTGTGCAGGTTGGATAGCTGCCTTTACTTCACAAAGCGAGTGGTTCTCGTCCAGTTGGTTACGTGTTCTAAAATACGTAGGGACCATGCTGTTGTATGAAGTCCATTGGAAGATTTGCACTCCAGCAAACCTTCTCCCCTGGGAATGATTTGCTTATACGCGAGGCACGACCTTGTATGAGCTCAACATGAGATATACGAATTCACATGCTTGCCATGTGGAATTTGGGGTTTACTCGTACTGGTCGAATATTTATTATTGATTTGATTGGGGGTGATTGCGTCTGGCGGGTTATTATAGGAGGCAGAGAGATTGAGGTTTTGTTTTGTTCGGGGGTCTTAATTGTTGCCCAAGCTCAATTGAGCAAGGATACTCGTAGGAAATGTCAAACCGAAATCGCTGTTCTCGTGTCTTCAAAGGACTAGCGATATTATACAAGTATTATAGGACTTTTGCACTTTCATTACGGTATGGCACCCATCGCAGCCCTTCATCTGAAATAATGGCACTTTGGAGCAGGGTTAGGGTACTCTAGAGAAAGTCGCCATCTAAACAAACAAAAATAACCTAACCTACCTTGCTTGCGCTGTAGCGCTCTTGGCGGCCGTTGAGCCGCATCCGAAACACAACTTTTTTTTTTCCCTCACACCTACTGTACCACACAGAATTCCGTCCGAGAGCCCCTCTAACCCCCGCCTGGCAAAAGGTGCTACCAATATACAACCTCGACATGAAGCGCACCACAAAACTTCTCAATTCCATCCACCGAGGAGGCCAGTTGCAAGCTTGCAGAGCCTCCTCGAACGTCAGCGTTTTCTCCGGCATCCAACCGACCGGGATCCCGCACTTGGGGAACTATTTGGGCGCCCTCCGCCAATGGGTCGGGATACAGGACAAGTCGCCCGAGTCAGCCAGGCTCATCTTCTGCATTGTGGATCTGCACGCCATCACCCAGCCGCAGGAGGCGGAGCAATTGCGGGAGCGCAAGATGGAAATGCTGGCTACACTTTTGGCTGTTGGGTTGGATCCTAGGAGGTGCACGATTTTTGAGCAGAGTCGTGTGCCGGCGCACTCGGAATTGATGTGGATTTTGAGTTGTGTTGCGTCGATGGGGAGGTTAAATCGCATGACTCAATGGAAGGTGCGTGGGTTTCTTGGTTTTTGTTTCCCTTCGCCCACCCACCCGCTACCAGGCAAGCTCTTGTGGATAATGGTTTTGCTGAGTCTTGTTGGGGGAGGAGGGGGGAGTAGAGCAAGCTTGGGGTCCCCCCAGATCAAGATGTCCTTCAGGAGAAGCCTGCTACGGCCGGCTTGAAGTTGGGGTTATTCTCGTATCCGGTTTTACAGGCGGCGGATATTCTGATACACAAGTTTGCGCACCTTTGATTTTTTTTTTGTGCCAAGGAATTACGGGGGTTTGAGACTAATAAGGAAATAGAACTACGCATGTTCCGGTTGGTGAAGACCAAGCCCAACATTTGGAGCTCACCCGAGAGATCGCATCTAGCTTTAACAAAACCTTCAAGAGAGATATCTTAAAATTGCCTATTACCCTCCTCTGTACCACCCCTCCCAGCTCATGCATGTACGTTTCCATCTCCCCCGGAAATAGCTAATCAAACACCTTAGCACCGGCCAAGCGTGTGATGTCGCTCAAAGACCCTACGCAAAAAATGTCCAAATCAGCCGCAGACCCCTCCTCCCGCATTCTCCTAACAGACACGCCAAAAGGGGTTCGCGACAAACTCAGAAAGGCCATAACCGATAGCCACCCAGGCCCCCTGACCTACGACACGCAGAACCGACCAGGCCTTTCAAATCTCATCGAGATACTTTCCCACATCCGGCGCCGACAAGACTTTGAAAACGTAGCCAAGGAAGTCTCAGATTTGAGTCTTAAGGAGTTCAAAGATCTTGTCGCAGACGCCATTAGCGAGCACTTGGAACCCATCCGGGATGAGTACGAGAAGATCATCGCGGAGAGTAATAGAGAGGTGCTACGTTTTGTAGCGAGTGAGGGAGAGCGGAAAGCTCGGGAGAGTGCTGAGGAGACGTTGGCGGAGGTTAGAGAGGTGGTGGGAATATAAAAAGCATTTAAAAAAAGTTCTCACTTCGCTTTTTTGTGTACGGTATTGTATCATATTTACTTTTAGTTTTTTTCGTTCATGGAAGTTATTCCCCTCTCCTTCTCCTAAATTGTTGCATATGATGCTCTCTCCTTCCCTGAACATGTAAATCCGTCATTTCGGTTCTCAATTGGATAATGGTAGACTATGGTATGCGGTACTGCGTACAATGATAGCGCTATAGTAGCACTCGGGCGTATCAGTTAAAATTGTAAAAAAAATAACGCGCCTGGAGGGGGCGACTTATAGAGTTTCGCAGAAATTGTCCTCGATTTTTATGGGACACTTGATCCCAACCTCCACCTCTCCAAGCCCATTAGCCCTTGTCTCTATTGTCAGTTGTGTAGGGTCAGCAGAGATAACATCCAACCATCATCACCATCATCACTCCCCACGAGTACTTTTGATTGGGAACTTTACCTCTCATATCACCAAACCGGATTTTATAGTATATTCCCACAAAAAAAAACTCCTCATGTACCACTGCCGCCGCCAGGTCGTAGCTCACTTTGAAAAAATAGCGTCTGCCCAAAGGTACTGTATATACGAGTATCACACTTTCTAAGCCACAGCAGGGGGTGCCCTATGCAATGGGATTGGGAGAGTGAGCGCTGACGGGAAAACACTTTGAAGAGCATGTTGGAACAGCTCCCTGCAACCATCACAGGCCCTCACAAGTCCTGCTTGACCAACCAGAAGTTACATCCACTCTCTCGTTTATCATATATATTGTAACCTCAATCGGATGTGAGCCCAATGGACTACCGAAGCCCATATTAACTGAGAACAATGGAGACGAGATCCCCGGACCCTTGGTGTGACTTGGCGGCGCCAATGCTTGGATACCGTACTGTGTTAGGCTTCTCTGACTCAGTGCAGTAATATGAATGCTTAAGCTAGAGGGGGGGTCATCTTGTGCCGGTAGGCAATGATGAACTGAAGAGTCCAAGGGTACAGTACTATCATACTCATACTATGTAAGAACACATAACTAGGGATCTTGAATTCCTTATGGCCGCACGGGTGTGCACGGATTTGGTTCGATTTTTTTTTTCTTCTTTTTTTTTTCCAGCACAGCGCAGCACTAAGTTATACGAGTACTTCTTCTTCTTCTTCTTGCGCGCTACGAGTATATGAGGGGTTTTTATTACAATGCCAATTATTCGCACTTTATAATACAGTGCTGGTGTCGTACTTGTACCAGCTCCAACTATGTGGTATCACCACGTAGTCTAGCTTGTTCCCTGTTTTGTCTCTGCCCCCTGGTACTGGTGATTTGCGCTGTTTCTGTTCCTGTTTCTCCGTGGTTTAACGCCCTCGCTACTGCTGCGTGGCAATTGCGTCGTACTCGTGTGCTGGTGCAGGCGCGACACTTGGTATTTGGGGCAACGAGGGAAGGTGATCTCGCTGAATGTTTCCACTTGGGGGGTGATCACCGGCAGGTCTGCATCGCGCTCGTGGATTCGCTAGTGCTGGGTACACTGTTTTTATAAGCGTCGAGGAGGGGGGAAGAAAAGTAAACAAGGGAGCAGGTAGTGGGTTTGCTGCGGTACCGCACCGGTACTCTAGTTTCTACTGCAGTCTAATATTATAGTACCAGTATGGTTAGTGTATTTTAGTTAATTAGTCATCAGTCGGGTTCGAAGTAGGGCGACTGCTCCTCCAGCTATCCAAGTGCACCCATGCCCGCGAAGTTCTCATGACTTACTCCTCCATGCACTTCAAGAGCAATACCTATTAACAGCAACAAAACAGCAGGAGTCTTTTGGATAACTGTTTTCAGACGCCGGTATGCCTCCAGGGGTGCTATAAGCTTTCATCCTGGTTCCATTTATTGCCTTGTGGAAAGGAAAAGGCAAGCGAAGCATTTCCTAGGGCTGGCGGTTCTTGGGAGGGTGTGGGAGCTTTGTGGACGCCACTGTAGATCACTCGTACCGATAACGTAGTATTGCATTACATGGTATGTCGGAACCATGCAAACCTCCTAGAAGGGTATGTATTATTACAATATTCTGCTTGAACCTGTGCTTGTAAGAGCTCAACCAAAAAAGATGGGTTTTTGGTTATACCCAGCTCAGGCCTTATTCCCCAAATAACTTAATTGTACGCGGAGAATTGGTAGTCCCCATACTTCCCCCCTTTGCCCGGGTAATTAATAGCCCACAGGAGAGTATTCGATATTCCGCCCTATCCGGCAACGAAATATTACCACAGGCCTCTCCCGTAAGACTCGAATCAGGGACATCCTTATCGTATCACCAGACCAATTCCCCTCCCAAACACATTTCAAATTTCACATCCTATCTACCGGTGTTGGGTTATGCTACCGTAGAATCTCAAACAATTGAACCGTGCAGAGTACCATGTAGTCCTAGTTGCTTCCTCTAGTAAGGTCTAGTATCATATTTTTGTTATCTTTTGTCTTCTACACGTCCCAGGCATATTGAACCCGAACATTTGAGTCCGAATTTAGTACGGGCTCACAGATGCGCAGACAATCCGCCATACAAATTTTGCCCCCCCTGTGTTCGGGTTGAATATTCCTGGGACGTGTGTTGAGAGGCCCGCCCTTTGTCGTGTTTTTTTTATCGTCCCTTTCCCAGACAAGGGAATTTCGGACTGGACAACACATGACCCAATAATTTGAGATCCTAAGGTACCGTAAAAACTCGAATAATTGAACAATGTGCTATGAAGTCAAAATAAGGTGTGAAACCGGAAAGGACGGAAATTAGTGTATGAGTAACGATTTTTAAACAAAAAAAAGAAAAAGTATGAGAAGTAATCAACGGATA
>Ga0307509_10006370_pt1 | contig 15926 bp, 15 predicted proteins | sample 10_EM_MG_FD_202245 | JGI IMG/M metagenome (GOLD analysis project Ga0307509, IMG submission 202245) | Populus trichocarpa ectomycorrhiza microbial communities from riparian zone in the Pacific Northwest, United States - 10_EM | ecosystem: Host-associated > Plants > Roots > Unclassified | place...
GAACCAGGGAAGTCCGCCGATCAGCCCGAGCGCCGTCGTCCACGATGCCCCTGCGGCCGATGCCCGGCCGGCCGCCCAAGCGGCCGCCGCGAGAAAGGCGATCGCCAGGGTGATTCGCCACCGTCGTGCCGCGGACGCGGATGGCGCAGCATCACGCTCGACCACGACGTCCGTCATGGCCGGACGCCGGCCGCGGGAGGCACTCGACACGTGGTAGGGCGCGACGGCGAGGGTCGTATCGGCACCCGGTCCTCCATCGCTCGACCGCATCGGGACCGGGCCACGATCACAAACGTCGGCTGAGGGAACGCTGAAAGGCGCCGCCCATCGTCGCCAGCATAAAATGACGGCGTTGCCGGCGCAGTGATTTCACATTCCCAAGGCGGCGTCGAGGGCTATAGCGAACCCGATGCCGAATACCGCCAGGTCGGGTACCCCGCCATGTCGAGTCGAGGACGGCGACTTCGAGGCCAGGCACCGTCCTAGCCGTCTCCCACCTGACCATCAGCCACCCCGCCGGCCGGGTAGCGCTATATCGCGAGACGTAGTACGGTCGGCGATATAGCGTAGGACGGTGTATTTGATGAGTGACGACCTCGGCCGCTGGGCCGAACCGGGTTTCCTGGTCCTGGCAAGCCTCGCGGACGGCGCCAAGCACGGGTACGCCGTTACCGCCGACATCGCCGAGCAGGCAGGCGTGACCCTAGGCCCGGGGACGCTCTACGCGGTCCTGGCCCGGCTGGAGGAGCGAGGGCTGATCGAGGGCCTGCCGGCCGAGGGGCGGCGCCGGCCGTACCGGTTGACGGCGGCCGGCGCGGCGGAGCTCTCCGCCCAGGCGAAACGCATGCAACACCTGGCCGCGCTGAGCCTCCTGCGCCTCGGGCCGGCCTCGGCATGAGCGAGGACCCGCGCCTCGTCCGCGCCCTCGTGGCCTGCTATCCGGCCGGCTGGCGTCGCCGATACGGCGACGAGTACGCCCAGCATCTGCGCGATCTGCGCATCCATCGGCGGCCCGCGCTGATCATCGACTCGTTGCGCGGCGCGGTCCGCGCCCACGGAGGTGTGCTCATGGACGGTAACTCGCCGATGACCGTTCTGGTGTGGGCGGCCGGGCTGTTCACGGTGGCCGGGATCGGTTTCGCAAAGCTCGCCGAGGACTTTACCGGCGCCCGCGGCTCGTACACGGTGCTGGTCGTCGCGTCCGCGGTCGCCTTGCTGGCGCTGATCGTCGCGGCGGTTCCGAGCGCGGTCGCGCTGGTGCGCCGTCACGATGCGGGGGCGTGGAAGTATCTGGCCGTCCCGATCGTGGGCGCGCTGCTTTGGTACGGCGTTCTTCGCGTGGCCCTGACGATCTCCGACGGCCACGGCGTGCACTCGGCACCGAACGTGGCCGGGTTCCTGTTCATCGCCGTGACCGGCGTCGGCGTGGTCGCCGCGACCGCCTGGGCAGCCGCCACCGTCGTGCGCCGCGCGCCGGGTAAGAGTACGGCCCGGCTGCGACCGGCCGCCTCGATTGCGGTGGCCGGCGGCATGGCGGTGGCTACCATCGCCGCGCTGGTCTGGGGTTTGCGGGTCCGATCCGGGACCCCGGCCGTGTTCCACGGGGAGTACGGGATTCTGGCCACGCCGTTCGTGCCCAGCTGGATCGCCGTCGTCGTGGCGCTGGGCGCCGCGACCGTGCTCGCAGGGCTGGGCGCCCGCCGGCAGCTCACCGCCGCTTCCTGACGCCCCGCACCTTTGTCCCGCCTTCCGGCGACCTGCCGAGAAAGGGCGATGCCCCATGCCCGACATCATCCTGGCCGACGCGTTGTCCAAACGCTACGGCCGGCAGCAAGCGGTCCAGCGGCTCTCCTTCGGGGTGGCGGCCGGCCAGATCTGTGCGCTGCTCGGCCCGAACGGCGCCGGCAAGACCTCGACGATGCGGATGCTGGTCGGGCTTTCCCGGCCCGACACCGGATCCGTCCGCATCGCCGGCGTGCCGGTCCGGCTCGGCGCCCCGGTGCTGCGGCGGGTCGGGGTCCTGATCGACGGCCCCGCGTTCATACCGCATCGGACCGGCGCCGCGAACCTCCGTCTGCTGTGGACCGCGGCCGGCCGGTCCTGGCCGCCACCGGGCCTCACCGAGGCGCTCGACCTGGCCGGTCTCGGACCGGCGATCGACCGCAAGGTCAAGGGCTACTCGATGGGCATGAAGCAGCGGCTCATGCTCGCCCAGGCGCTGATGCGGCAACCGGACGTGCTGATCCTCGACGAGCCGGCCACCGGCCTCGACCCGGCCGAGGTCCGCGCTCTGCGGCAGCATCTGGCCGCGCGTGCCGCCGCCGGCGCCGCCGTCCTGATCTCCAGCCACCAGCTCGCCGAGGTGCAGATGCTGGCCAGCCACCTGGTGGTGATGAACCGAGGGCAGCTCGTCGCCGAGGGAGCACTCGACGACCTGCTCGGCGGCGCCGGAACGCTCGAGGACGCGTACCTCGCCATGATCGAAGGACATGACCGTGCTGCGCTTTGAACTGACCACTCAGCTGATCCGGCTGCGTACGCTGATCGCCCTGATCTGCCTGGCGGCGGTACCGGTCGCCGCCGGCCTGTCCTTCGCCTCTTCGGCCGGTCATCGCAACGGCAGCCAGGACGGCCTGTTCGGCGCCTCCCCGTACTCGGCCCTCAACCACACGATGGCCAGCCTGGAATTCATCTGTCCGCTGCTGCTGCCGATCGTCGTGGCCTTGCTGGCCGCCACCATCGCCTCGGCGGACCGTGACTGGGGCATCCTGCGCTATCTCTACGTCGCGCCGGTGACCCGCGACCGGTTGCTGGCAGCCAAGCTCGGGGCTGCCGCCCTCGCGACCGTGGTTGCCCTCGCCGCGGTGCTGGCGGCCGGTCTCGTCGCCGGTGTGGTCATCTTCGGCTGGCATCCGTTCCACATCATCGGCGCGGCCGACCTCACCACCGGCGAGACGGCCGGACGCGTCCTCGCCGCCGTGGGATACACCCTGCTGTGCATGCTGGCGATGGCCGGCATCGCCCTCACGCTGGGCCTGCTGCTGCCGCGTGGCGCCGAGGCCCTCGCGGTGGCGATCGCTTTCGTCGTGCTCGCCAGCATCCTCAACGGCCAGCACACCTTGCACGCTGTCGCCGTGGCGCTGCCGGTCCACTACTGGCAGAACTGGGTGGGTCTGTTCGACCCGGCCGGAGCCTCCGGGATGGGGCTCGGCGTGGTTGTCCAGCTCGGGTGGATCGCCGGCTGCGTCGCCTCCTGCTGGACGATCCTGGCCCGGCGGGACCCTGCGGCGTGAACAGCACGGCTGTAGTCCTTCTCGATCACACCTCCCCGACCGGGTCGGCGGCCGGTGTGGGTGTACGGCGCATCAGGTAGCCGGTGAGTGCGGCGCCGGCCCAGCCGACCAGAGCGATGAGCAGCGTCGTGACCACGAGGTGGACGATGTTGTTGCCGAGGCGGTCGCTGACTGTGCCGCGGACTGTGTAGCCGCCGTCCTGGTCGGGTGGCCCGCCGCCGCCGATGATGGCGACCGCGACGGTGGCGTAGAACAGTTGCAGCAGCCCGGCGCTGAGGGCGGCCAGGCGGGCGACGCGGCGGCCGGTGGCCGGGTCGCGGCGCCACAGGGTGCCGGCGGCGCCGACGGCTATCGGAACCGCGAGTACGGTGACCCCGCGGTGCCAGCCGGTCGGGATGTAGGTGACCTGGTCCACCGCGGTGAACCCGGACAACGCGAGTCCGGCCAGGGTCGCGAACAGGCCGCCGATCAGGCCGGGCACGGCGATCCCGGGTCGGCGCAGCAGCGCGGTGGCGCCGACCAGGTACCCGACGCAGATGAGCAGGACGACCGCGAGGGCGATCCAGCCGCCGACACCGAACCAGCCACCAGGGCCGAGGTGGTAATGGATGGTGAGGCCGGTGTAGACGGCGAAGCTGGCCGCGGTTATCCCGACCATCGCCCACAGGGCCGCCGCGGCCTGGCCCCAGGGCGGCATGACCAGCGCGGCGCCGGCGCAGCCGGTGGCGAAGCGCATCCGTCGCCGTCCGTCGAGGTGAGCGAGTTCGCCCAGCATGGCCTGGCCCCACTCGGCCCGCTGCGGGGAAAGCAGGCCGACCGCCCAGCGCAGCAGCCGCATCGGCGCGTCCTCGCTCGGGCCGTCCAAGAACCGGCGCGGGTTACGGCGGTACAGCGCGATCGCTACGCCGATCGGTGCCACCAGGAAGACGAAAAAGAGCGGCATCACGCCTCACTCGGACGATGACGGGATGGCGTTAACTCTACTCATGTAGCCATAACCGTCAAGGCGCGGCCCGGTACGCACTCAGGGGGTCTCGGCGACGCGATAGAGGTGGTTGGGGCGACCGGTCGCTCCGTACTCCAGGTGGAGCTCGATCATCCCCTGCCGCTCCAACTTCGCCAGATACCGCTGCACCGTCGGCCGGCTGGCGCCCAGCTGCTCGGCGATCTGCGACGCTCCCACCGGCTGCGGCGCCGACTGCACCACGTCCAGGACCTTCTGCGCGGTCGGGGAAAGGTACCGCCGGGCCGCCCCCGCGGATGACGAGCCTCGCAGCAGGCCGTACAGGCTGTCGACGGTGGCCTGGTCGGCCACGCCCTCGGTGGTGGCCCGGCTGCGCCACCGGCGGTAGGCATCCAGCTGGTCGCGCAGCTGGTGGAAGCCGAACGGCTTGACCAAGTAGTACACCGCGCCCACCTGCATGGCCGAGCGCACCATCTGCAAGTCACGGGCGGCGCTGATGATGATGCAGTCGGGCGCGCCGGGGGAGGTGTGCAGCGAGCGGAGCAGGGACAGGCCGTCCTCGTCGGGGAGGTAGAGGTCGAGCAGGAGCAGGTCGGGCGGATCTGCCGCAATGGCGGCGCGGGCCTCGGCCGCGGAGTGAGCCTGCCCGGTGCAGGTGAACCCGGGCACCCGCTCCACGCTCGCCGCGTGCACGCGAGCCACCCGGTAGTCGTCGTCGACCACGAGCGTACGGATCATAGGACCACCTCCACGGCCGGCTCGGCGGTCGGCGCCGGAAGCCGTACCTCGAAGCGGGTGCCGCCCTCGCAGCTGACCTCGACGGTGCCGCCGGCCCGGTGGACGATCCGGTGCACCAGGGCCAGGCCGAGCCCGCGGCGGCTGCCGCTTTCGGTGGCCTTGGTGGAATAGCCGTCCTGGAAGATGTCGTCGACGTGCTCGGCCTGGATGCCGGGCCCGTTGTCGGTGACCACGACGCGTACGCCGTCCTCGTCGGTGATCTTCAGTGTGATCTCGCGGGGCTTGTGCTGCCGGCCGAGCGCCTCGATCGCGTTGTCGATCAGGTTGCCGACGACGGTGAGCAGCGCCGGCACGTCGATGCCCGGCTGATCGAGGTGCGAGTCGTCGGTGATGGTCAGCCGTACGTTCTGCTCGGCCGCCACCGTTGCCTTCGCCAGCAGCAGCGCCGCCATCGCCGGCGGCGCGATCCGGGCCCGGATGTCGTCGGCACGCGCCAGCGAACCGGCCGAGATCTCCGCCAGGTAATCGGCGGCCTCCTCCTGTTCGCCCATTTCCAGCAGGCCCGACATCACGTGCAACCGATTGGCGAATTCGTGCTCCTGTGCCCGCAACGCGGTGGTCAATCCATTGACCGAGCGCAATTCACGAACAAGAGCCTCCATCTCCGTACGATCACGCAACGTCACCACGGATCCGACGTTACGTCCGTCCAGCACCACCGGCATCCGGTTCACCACGAGAAGGTATTCGTCGGTCAGCACCATCTGGTCGTCGCCGGTGACCGTGCCCGCAAGCAGGTCACGCAGTCGGCCGACGGGGAGAAGGTCGTCGATGTGCCGGCCTCGCTGGCCCGGCGGCAGACGCAGCAACCGCTGGGCCTCCGAGTTGATCAGATCGACCCGGCCCTTCGCGTCGAAGCCGATCACACCCTCCCGGATGCCGTGCAGCATCGCTTCCCGCTCCTGCAGCAGCGAGCCGATCTCGGCCGGTTCGAGCCCGAAGGTGACCCGTTTGATCTGCCACACCAGCAGCCACGACGCGAGGATGCCCACGGCCAGCGCAAGCGCCGAGTACGCCAGGATCGCCACCACCTGGTGATGCACCTGGCCCGCGACGTGCGTCTCCAGGATCCCGACCGACACCATGCCGACCACGCTGCCGGCCTCGAAGATCGGTGCCTTGCCGTTCGCCGAGCGGCCCAGGCTGCCGTTGTCGGTTCCGGTGTGCGCCGAGCCGTCCAGCACCACGACCGGCTCCTCCAGGCGCTGGCCGATGAGGCTGGTGTTCGGGTGCGAGTACCGCCGGCCGGTCCGGTCGGCCACCACCACGTACGAGGCGTCGGTCGCGCCACGGACCTCCTCGGCCCGGCGCTGGATCAGGCCCTCCGGGTCGCCGGCCAGCAAGGCGGCTCGCACGTCGGGCATCTGCGCGACCGTCTCGGCGATGCCGAGCGCCTCCCGCTCGGTCTGCTTGTCGAGGCTCTGATTACTCAGGGTCACGTACAGGAGTCCGCCGAAGGCCGTCGTTACGAGCAGGATGCTCAGCACTCCGAGCAGCACTTGGGAGGCGAGCGTCCGAGGCGGCCACATGAGGTTCACCTGCTTCCGGGTCGGCGGCGTATCCGCAGCATGCGGCAGGGGACAGGGGTAAGTCCAGGCGAGCAAAACGCACTTAACCGCGAGTAACGCGGCCATTGCGCGAAACGGATTCGAAACCTTATTCGGCGGTTCGCCGAAACCTACGCTCCCCGGCAACGGAGCGAAGGAGCCGAACGCGATGACTACTGAGCCGGCCGAGGCGCCACCCGCGATCGAACTGCGGGGGGTGCGAAAAGACTTCCGCAGTCCCGGGGGCGAGGCCTACACCGCCCTGCGGGACGTGGACCTGACGGTGGACGCCGGGGAATTCTGCGCGGTGGTGGGGCCGACCGGTTGCGGCAAGTCCACCACCCTGACCCTGGTCGCCGGGATGGAGCGGCCCACCGAGGGCACCGTCCGCGTCTCCGGGCAGGAGGTTTCCGGCGTCACCAAGGGCGCCGGGTTCATGTTCCAGACGGACGCGATCCTGCCGTGGAAGAACGTGCTGGACAACGTGGCGGCCGGGCCGCGGTACCGCGGCGTGGACAAACGTACGGCGCACTCCGACGCCCGCGACTGGATCCGCCGGGTCGGCCTGGCCGGATTCGAGGACCGCTATCCCCACCAGCTCTCCGGCGGCATGCGCAAACGCGTGGCGCTGGCCCAGAACCTGATCAACGAGCCCCGGATCCTGCTCATGGACGAGCCGTTCAGCGCGCTCGATGTGCAGACCCGCGCCCTGATGTCGAACGAGTTGCTCGGGCTGTGGGACCTGACCCACCCGGCGGTCGTGTTCGTCACGCACGACCTGGAGGAGGCGATCGCCCTGGCCGACAAGGTGGTGGTCATGACCGCCGGCCCCGGCGGCACCGTGAAGGCCGAGTTCCCGATCGATCTGCCGCGTCCGCGCGTCGTGCAGGAGATCCGGTTCGAGCCCGAGTTCGTCGATCTCTACCACCGCGTCTGGGAGACGCTGCGCGCCGAGGTCGACATCGCGTACAGCCGCACCCAGGCGCCGACGGCGGGGGTGGCCCGATGACGTCCACGACAGCCGCGCCCGCCACCAGCGGCGAATCCCGCCGGTCCGCCGCCGCGAGCGCCTTCCGCGCCCATGCCGTACGCCGCCGGCTGCTCGTCCACGGAGTCCAGATAGGGGTCCTCGTGGTGGTGCTGGGCTTCTGGCAGCTCTACGTCGGCTCCGACTCCCGCAAGGTCATCCTGTTCGGCGTGCCGAGCGGCATCGTCGGCCGGCTGAAGGAGTGGATCACCGTCGGCACGGCGGTCGGCTCGCTCGGCGACCAGATCAGGGTGACCATCGAGGAAGCCATCCTCGGCTTCCTGATCGGCACCGTCCTCGGCATCGTCTTCGGTCTGGCCCTGGGCCGGGTCCGCTTCCTCGCCGACGTCTTCGGGCCGTTCATCAAGGTCCTCAACTCGATCCCGCGGATCGTGCTCGGCTCGGTCTTCGTGCTCGGCTTCGGCCTCGGCCTGGAGTCCAAGGTCATGCTGGTCGTCGTCCTGGTCTTCTTCGGCGTCTTCTTCAACGCCTTCCAGGGCGCCCGCGAGGTCGACCGCAACCTGATCGCGAACGCCCGGATCCTCGGCGCGTCCCGCTGGCAGGTGACCCGCCAGGTGGTGCTGCCGTCCGCGTTCACCTGGATTGTGGCCAGCCTGCACGTCGCCTTCGGCTTCGCGCTGATCGGCGCGATCGTCGGCGAGTTCATCGGCGGCCTGCAGGGCCTCGGCGTCCTGATCAAGACCGCGCAGGGCACCTTCGACGCGAACGGCGTCTGGGCCGCGATGGTGATCATGGGCGCGGTCGCGCTCGCCGCCGAGTGGCTCATCACCCGGCTGGAAAAGCGCCTGCTGCGCTGGCGCCCGCCCCAACTCACCGAACCCCTATAAGGAGTGAACCATGCGCACAACAAGATGGATCGCGATCGGCGTCGCCGCGGCGGCCGTACTGAGCGGCTGTGCCAACAAGGCGGCCTCGAACTCGGGCGCGGCGCCGGCCGCGACCGTTTCCGGCGCCCCGACCGTCACCATCATGGTCGGCGGCCTGAGCAAGCAGATCTACCTTCCGTTCATGCTGACTCAGCGGCTGGGCTACTTCCAGGCCGAGGGCGTCAATGTGAGCCTGCAGGACGAGGGCGCCGGCGTCGACGCCACCACGCAGATGATGGCCGGCAAGGTCGACGGCGTCGGCGGCTTCTACGACCACACGATCGCCCTGCAGGGCCTCGGCCAGAACGCCGAGTCCGTGGTGTCCATGCTCGTCACTCCCGGCGAGGTCGAGCTGTGCCGCAGCGACCTGAAGGCCCAGATCAAGTCGCCCGCCGACTGGAAGGGCCGCACGCTCGGCGTCACCGACATCGGCTCGTCGACCGACTTCCTCACCCAGTACCTGGCCCAGAAGAACGGCGTCGACCCGACCTCGATCCACCGCCTCGGCGTCCAGGCCGGCAACACCCTGATCGGCGCGATGGAGCATAAGAACGTCGACTGCGCGATGACCACCGAGCCGACGGTGTCGCAGCTGTTGGCGACCAAACAGGCGTACATCCTGCTTGATATGCGCTCGGCGGACGGTGCGTCCGCCGCGCTCGGCGGCGAGTACCCCGCCACCAGCCTCTACATGCAGAACAGCTACGTCCAGGCGCACCCCGACGTCGTGCAGAAGCTGGTGAACGCGTTCGTCAAGACGCTCAAGTACATCCAGTCACACTCCGCCGCGGAGATCACCGACCAGATGCCGGCCGATTACTACGCCGGTGCCGGCAAACAGGCCTACATCGACGCCCTGAACAACGAGAAGGGCATCTACAACCCGACCGGAATCATGCCCCCGAACGGCCCGCCGACCAACCTCAAGGTCCTGAGCACGTTCAACAAGGACGTCAAGGGCAAGACCATCGACATCACCAAGACCTATACCGACCAGTTCGTGAAGGCCGCGGGCTGACGCGAACCGCCGAACCCAGCCCAGACCCCGCTCAGCCGAGGTCTGGGCCGGGTCTCCCTCCGCTGAAGGAACACTGAAGACGGCGGCCCTGACCGCGGTCGTCTCGACCGGTCTCCTGTTCGGCGCCGGCCGACTCACATGCACACTCCGTGCTGTCCCGGCACGTCCTGCTGGTCTCTGTCGACGGCATGCACCAGCAGGACCTGAGCGCCCGCGCCCTGACCAGCTCCACCACGATCATCGTCTCGGCCAAGCACGGCCAGTCGCCGACCGTGCCCACCCAGCTCACCCGGATCGACGACGGCAAGATCTTCGACACGCTGAACGCCGCCTGGCGCTCGCGGGACCCGGACCAGCGGCGGCGAATGTCAGCACCGCTTCCAGACAACGTGGTACACGGTGTCGATGCTTCCGTCGGTGGAGTCCATGGTCAGCATGCTCGTGGATCGGCGTGTATTGGAGGAGCCTCCGTTGACGCGCAGCTCGGTGTTGATGTTGAGGTAGCGCCGGTCTCCGCAGGGCAAGAAGGACAGCGAGCTGACGCCAACGGTGTCGGTGCGTTGCCAGTCGCCATCGGTGTAGCCGGCGAAGTCGTGGCGGATTCGGGTGGTCCGTGGTTCGCCCTGGAAGTAGTAGCTGGCGATCTGCGTGCCGAAGGCGCCACGCTCCAGGTGCGCGTAGCCGCGATAGTCAATGCCGGCGATCGCGTACGTGTAGCCCTGCGGCACGTGCACGTTGAGGGCGAGTTGGCAGTTCTTGCGGAAGTCGGCCGGGGTCGTGCCGAGGCCGGTCTGCGCGGTGAACTGGCTGTAGGTCACGGTGAACGCCTTGCTGTCGGGTGACACTGTCGCGTCCGCGGTGCCCCAGGGACAGCCCGAGAACCTGATCTCGTACGGGTGAACACCGTCGCGCTATTGGCCGTTCAGACGACCCACGCTGACCATATGGCCGTATCGGCACTCGCCCGTCTGGCCATCCGACTCCGGGAGCTCCACTCGTCTCAGGTTGGACCGGCTTGGGTGGGGATACCGATGTGGCGAAGGCGGTGGCCCGATCCGCCGTTCGTCGTTTCCACGGTCTTAGTGGACGCCGTCCACCTGCCGCAGTAGTGTGGACACCGTCCACTAGAAGGTGGTCAGTGTCCACAAAGCCGAGCCGGGGAGGAACCGAGCAACCATGACCAACAGGATGACACCGCTACTTGAGCGCAACGAGCAGTTCGCCCGCACGTACACGCCCGTGCCACTTGCCTTGCCCGCCGCGCAGGTGATCGTCGTCACCTGCCTCGACCATCGGGTAGATCCCGCGATCACCCTCGGGCTCAAGCTCGGCGACGCCCCCGTCCTGCGCAACGCAGGGGGACGGGTCACCCAGCCCATCATCGAGGAAATCGCCTACCTGGCCTTCCTCGCCCAGAGGATGTCCGGAGGGCAACTCCCGGTCGACAGCCGTTTCGAGGTCGCCGTCATTCACCACACGCAATGCGGGACCGGCTTCCTCGCCGACCCAGGCTTCCGGCGACAAGCGTCCGAGGCAACAGGCGTGGAGGAGGCCGCACTGGCAGCCTCCGTCGTCGGCGACCCGCGGGCCACCGTCTCCGCAGATGTCCAACGCCTGCTTGCCTCACCCCTGCTCCCACCGGAGATGGGCGTCTCCGGGCATGTGTACGACACCGAAACCGGGCGCATCACCACCATCGCCGACACCCGGTACCCGTAACCGGCTCGCCATCCCATACCTGGCGAACGGTCGCTCACTGTCCGACATTGCTATCGGGGTCGCGTCGGGCCTCGGGCTCGGCGCCACGCACAGCCGGCACTCGACGAAGCGTAACGGCGACTTCCACCGACCGAGCGATATCGGCGGCATGAGTGGGCTAGCTCGGGGCGGGACATGAACGACGGGCCGCTGGGGGGCTAACCGCGCTCCCGACCCGGCAGCGGTGCCCCGCGGAGGAACCCTTCGTACACCTCACGGACATCATCGTCGATCTCGGGTCGGATGTTGCTGTAGCGAGTGTCGGCCTGGTCACGGTGCGGGCCTGAGAGCCAGTACTCCTCATGAGTTTCGACGTCGTAGAAGTTGGCGTCGAACATGCCCGGCCAACGGCGGAGGGTCTTGCCGCGCCAGTATGCCGTCTTCCAACTCCTGTTGAAGCGCACACGGCTGATCCAAGCGGGCCCTTTGTCGGTGTTGTGACCGGTTTTCAACTGTACGAACATCACTCGCTCGGCCATGAGAAACATCGTCCAACGGACCTCCTCGGCGCGCATCGCCATTACGCATGCGGCGCTTCATCGGCTCACGTCCAGCTCTCAACCGCACGCTCATCGGCATGTCCGCGTACGGCGGGCCGGAGGTTGGGCATCATTCGACGCGATGAGGTACGTGGTGCGGTCCGGGCTGGGCAGACTTGGGCAGGTGAGCGATTTTGAGGTGCCCGCCGCGGAGGAGTTGCCGCTTGCGGTGCTGATGCAGCTGGCGAGGCGGGAGGTCGAGGACGACGACGGCGAAGTGGCGATGCCGGCACTGTCCGCCCTGCAACGGCGATCGTCTCGGGAGGTCTTCGACCGCGCCGCCGCGCTCGTGAGCGACAGCGACGTCACACGACGGGAACTCGGCGTGCGGATCCTGCGCGAGCTCGGCGACGAACAGCCCGGTGGACGGCGGGCCCACCGCGAGCAGACGGTTGCGCTGATGCGGGCTCGGCTCCGTGACGAGTCCGATCCGGCTGTAACGCACTGGATAGTCTCCGCGCTCGGCTATCACCACGCCCGGGAGGCGTTACCGGAGGTGGTGGCCCTGGCCGGGCATCCGGATGGTCGGGTGCGATTCCACGTGGCCGCAGCCCTGCCCAGCCTGGTCAACCTCGACAGTGCGGAACTCGAGGCCGTCGACGCGTTGATCCGGCTCTGCCACGACGATGACGCCGACACCCGGTACTACGCCCTGTACGCTGCGACCCGCGAGATCGGTGGCCTGGACGTCCACACGGTCATCCGACTGACCGTCCAACTTGCCGACGATCCCGACGAGCAGGTCCGCGCGATGGCCGTCGCACACAACGAAGCGATCCGCGAGGCGCGGGAGCTGCTCACCAACGCCCTCGAGCCGGGGACCGCCACCGGCGGCTACGACCACCTGGTCGGACCAGTCCTGGTCGCACTCGCCTGCGCCGGCGACGCCGAGGACGCCCAGCAGTGGCTGGATGAGGAAATTCGCCGCCACCTCGGCAAGCCAGCCGCCCGACTGCGCACCACCGGTATCGCGGAACAACTTGTCACCTGGTGGTCCGCCAGGGAAAGCCGCATCTGGAGCTGAACCAGAATCTGGCAACCCTCGTCTTGTCGAACCCCGGTATGCCGATCTTCGGCACGAGGATGCGCCGGTCAAGACGAGATCGGCCGTGACGCTCCGCAGCAAGCGGATCGGCCGTGTAGCGACGGCGCATTGCTGCGCCGCCCACTCAGAACCGGACGTGCACGATTTCCATGCATCCGGCTCAAGCAAGCCCTGTGGGCCGCCGGCTGGCAGAGTGCTGGGCTGCCGTTTGCCGGCTTCCGGCGGTGGCAGTGTATTTACCGGCGCCGTATCCACCAAATGAGCCACGTAGGCAAAAAGACCTGGAACGCAAATAGACAGGTTGCGCTCAAGTGAACCTATGTCTGATGCTAAAGGCTGGCGGATAGGCCCTCGTTTCTTCGTGAGACGTGAGTGACACGCGCATTTCCACCGTCGTACATGATCTGCAGTGGCGCCGAAATTTAGTGGAACGGGCAGGCCTTGACGGCGCCGATAGACTTGCCGCATGATCGCCGAAAACCGTGACCTTGTCGTTGAGATGGCCCGCGGAATCGTCACCGCGATCGATCCCGTCCAGGAAAAATATCTCGACGCGGACGCGGCAGCTTATTTCGCCGATCCGGAGCGCGCACTGTCCACGGTCGAATCCGATACACCGCTCGGCAGCGGATGGGAAGTGCTCGGGCATGGCCTGACAATCGTCGCGCTCTTTGTCGGACAGAAAGCGCTCGATGTGGGCGCCGAAAAAGCGATCGAGGGCGTTCTCGGCGGAATTCGCCGGGGCAGGCGCAAGCCCAAGCCGCCCGACCTCCCGCAGCTCACCCCAGAGCAGAGAGAGAAGATCCGCACGTCAGTCATCGCTGCCGCAGGCGAGCAGGGCCTCGACCCGACAAGGGCTTACAGCCTGGCCCAGGCAGTGGTGCAGCAGTTCCCCGAGCCGACGGTCACAGACTGACGAGGGCCGCGACCACCAGCAGGGCACCGCTCAGCGCCAAGCCGACCCCGGTCCAGGCCGCGGACGGCCGCCGTTCAGTCGTGGCCCGGGCGACCGGCGGGCGGCGCCGCACCGCCACCGCCACGCCTGTCACGATCATCCCGGCAACCAGCGTCTTGACCGGCTGCACGGTCCCGGCGAGAGAGAAGAAGATGGCGTAGGCGTTGACCGGGCCACCGATCCTGCAAGCGGCCGTCAGGCCGGGCCCGCAGTGTGTCGCGAACATCAGCAGCGGCGTCACGACCGCACCGACGCAGGCGACGACAAGAGCGGCGATCAGGCCGAATACGACGCTGCGCGAGTCGTGCGAGAGTGCCGTCATGGCCGCCGTCCCGGCACCGACCGCAGCAGTCAGCACGCACGCCGCGACCAGCAGGTAGTTGGTGTTCGCTATCTTGTCGGGGCCGGTCAGGGCACCACTGGGAAAGGCCGCGTGCCCAGCCATCGCAAGGATCAGGCCGGCCAGAAACACCAGTGCGCCTCCGATCGCACCCGCCCGGAACGCCCGGCGGACCGGTGGCCGATCGTCCGGTGGGCGGAAGTCGATGGCACCGGCCCATCGCGGCGGTCCGGCGACGCGACGGCGGGCGAGGCCGACGGCCGTGAGAATGACCGGCAGGACGGTGAGTACGGCAACGCCGGGCGTGAGGGCAAGAAGGTCCAGCGGCACGTAGGTGATCTGCAGCCACGTGCCGGCGGGCAGCGATACGTAGGGGAACGCCAGCGCGCTCGCCAACCCGGGATTCCACAGGTACGCGCGACCGAACAACGGCTCATCGTGCATCGACCACCAGGTGGCGTACCAGGGTAGAAATGCCACCACGCCGACGGCGATACTCCATCGCGAGACCCGGCGCAGCGAGCCGTCGACTGTCGGCAGCCAGGCAGCGGCGTTGTCCCATGACCAGCGGCACAGCCCCAGCACGATCGCGACCAGCGCGGCCGCCGACACGGCCGCGGTGGCCGGGTTGCCGTCGCCGACACCGTCGAAGACACCCCAGTGGCTCGCGTTCGCGGCAGATACCGAACCCGCCTCGCCGAGAAGCATCCCGGCGCCGAGCGCGAGGGCGAGCCCGATGACCGGCGACCGTACCGGCTCGACGAGACCGCGTAGCCGGGTCCGCCACGTCCTCGCCTCGATCAGCCAGGCGAGCGCGACGGTCGGGCCGGCGGTGGCCACGGCGACCGCCGTGATGAGCAGGAGAGTTGTGCGCGGCGACGGCACGGGGTCGAACCCGGCGGCGATCATCGCCTGCCAGGCGAACGTGCCGCAGTCCTGGCTCAGCGCGGAGAGGCCGGCGCCGGCGGCGAGCAATTGGAGAAACGACAGCGAGGGTACGGCCCAGGGGTCCGTGGCGGCACGCCGGCGCAGCGACCGCGGCGGATGCCGGCGCAGCAGGACCGGAGTGCGGGAGGGCGCCTCCAGGGGCAGATTCGCCAGGTGCCGGGCGACGGCCGCACCGTCGGGATGCCCACCGGCGGTGGCGTCGGCGGCGATCTCCCGATCCCGCAGCACCGCCAGCCGGGTGAGCACCACCAGCAGGATCATCGCCAGGATCGCCAGGGTGGCGTGCAGATCGTCGGCGGTCATCGTGGGCGGCCGCCATCCAAGCGGGCCGCCACCGAGCAGGTCGGCGATCAACAGACCCAAATACGGCACCATAGCCAGCACCGCGAAGGACCACCAGGCCGTGGCCGCTAACAAGGTCGGCCCAAGATCGCGATTTTTCAGATGGGCCAGCTCGTGAAGGAGATCGGCGGTGAAGCCATCCGGGTTGCTGACACGGTTGCGGACGGTGTTGCCGGCGAGGACCAGCTGCGGGCGCCGAGGCGATCCGAACACGTAGGACTGGCGTGCGAGCGGATCCGTGTGTAGCTGCGGTGTGCGGATCGGGGCGAAACCGGCGATGATCCTGTACGCCTCGGCGGCGGCCTGTGGGTCGTACCCGGCCAGCGGCAGCAGATTGGCCCGCCTTGAGTGCGGTGTCACGGCCCGGGGCAGCCGGGCGCGCCGGGCTCGGGGTGCCAGGAAGTACGCGGCGAACGCCACGCCACCGACGGCCAGCAGGCCGGCCACCCCCGACCACAGCACCAC
>Ga0307509_10006371_pt1 | contig 15921 bp, 17 predicted proteins | sample 10_EM_MG_FD_202245 | JGI IMG/M metagenome (GOLD analysis project Ga0307509, IMG submission 202245) | Populus trichocarpa ectomycorrhiza microbial communities from riparian zone in the Pacific Northwest, United States - 10_EM | ecosystem: Host-associated > Plants > Roots > Unclassified | place...
CCAAGAACTTGGGGACGAAGAAGTCCGGCGAGGACACAAGGAGCTCGGAGGACAAGGAGGAAACAGGACCACCGAAGGCCTGAATCCTAAAGACTTGAAGCCATCGTGAGATAGACTCCAAGGGAACTCATAGGCTCAACTACTGAATGTGACACGTCACAAGAAGTAGCGAATGGTGTGAACAGGGTTGACGAGCTCACCCTTTTCACCTTCTCGGACCATAGTACTAATCCTTCAACTTGGAAAGAACTTGGATCAACGTTTTTCAACCTTGGCGGCCGGAATGCCTCCAATACTACCGGAGGGTAGTTTTCTTGGGGGCTTTTTTTATACCAGCTCCCTTTTTTCTTTCTTTCTTTCAATTCATTCATAATTATACCCTACTCCTCCCCCCTTGTCTGTCTGCCACCCATGAGCATGAGCAATAATGGGTAGAGTGCGTCGACGACAGCGACATCCGTATGTAGATCCACAACCTGCTGGGGCAAGGGTGTCCGAGTTGACCCTCAAACCCTCAAAGATACCTGCAGCCGAAATGGAGTTTGAGTACAAGTATCGGTATTGATAATGAGGTTGGTCTAATCTTTTTGTTCACTCCCTTCCATCCTTCCCTTCCTTCCCTTCCTTCCCCCTTCCTCCATCCTTCCACTGTTCTTTCTCTCTCTTACTTGCAATTGGTCCACCGCTTACACTGTGGTACGTACCCAAGGCCCTATGACAACCCACCCCGCGCGTCTGTCAGCCACACGAACTACCCCTTCACCTTCCACCACCGCGCCTACCGGTACGACAGCGCGCAAGCGACCATGGTGGCATATCAACCTTTTCCGTGGCATGGTCAACGACGTGCGCAGGAGGCTGCCTCATTATAAGTCGGATTGGACGGATGCTTGGGATTATAGGATTGTGCCTAGTACTGGTCTGTCTCGTCTTCTTTCTTCTGGGCAGTCCGAGTGTTTAACTTGGTTGGGGGTTGTCGTGCGAGTGAGTGAGCGGGTGGCTAATTGGTGAATGGTAGTCTATATGTTTTTTGCAAAGTATGGATTTTTCCTGACCTCTTCCTGCCCCCCCCCCCTATTTCTTTTTGGTGGGTTTGGGAATGAACAGGTGACTGATATTTTTATATATATATATTTATTTCTTGTGAAAAAGTGTGCTTCCGGCTTTAGCATTTTCATTGGATATGTAGGTTGCTCTTCCTCTTGGTGGTTTGGTTGGGATGGAAGGGTGGAGGTGCTGAAGGTTGGTGGTGTAGGTTTGAAAAAACAAAGATGTCCTATGGTGTCAATGAAGTCCTACTCGCATCTGTGCTCGGTGCGGTAGTCTTTAGTTTCCTGGCTGCGCAGCCGTTATGTATTGTTGGTGTTACGGGGCCTATAACTGTGTTTAATTAGTAAGTTTTCCTTACCCACTCCCACTTTTTTCAAGAATTGACTGATGGGAGAGGGTGCGAGCATTTTGTAGTACTGTATATGCCATCATAACGCCTAGGGGAATCCCATATTTCAAGTTCATGTGCTGGATTGGCCTATGGTCTATGCTGATGCATTTCGCAATAGCTATAACGAATGCCTGTAATGCTATCAAATGGGTCACGAGGTTTTCCTGCGATATCTTTGGGTTCTATGTCGCTTTCATATACTTGCAGAAGGGTATTCAGGTCCTTTCTCTGCAATGGCGCACAGGAGACGCAGCGGCGTATCTGTCGATTTCGATCTCATTATTAGTCCTAATGTTCGGGTACGCTTGCTCCTGGCTCGGCAATAGCAACCTCTTCAAGCACCCCGTCAGGATTTTCTTGAAGGACTATGGAACCCCACTTTCGATCGTGTGCTTCACGGGCTATCAGTACCTTGGTAGAATGAAGCATATAGACCTTGAAAAATTACCAGTCTCACAGGCCTTCTTCCCGACCACGGAGCGTGGGTGGCTAGTGCATTTCTGGGATATCAGCGTTGGGCAAGTGTTTTTAGCAATTCCGTTTGCGCTGCTGTTGACGATCTTGTGAGTGATTGGCTGTGTTTATGGGTGTACGGCCCAACTGGGCTGATGTTGATGGGTGTATAGGTTCTATTTCGATCATAATGTCTCGAGCTTGATTTCCCAAGGTACGGAGTTTCCGTTGAAGAAACCGGCAGGGTTTCATTGGGATATTTTCTTGCTCGGGATTACGACGGGGATTTCAGGGATTCTGGGGATCCCGGCTCCTAAGTATGCTATTTCCAATTCTGATATCAGTAGGGGAGAGCGTGCTAATAGCGATAAAGTGGTCTTATCCCTCAAGCTCCGTTCCATACTGCATCTCTGTGTGTCACTCGCCGGCGGGCGGATGAGGCGGAGGAGAATAAAGGCAAGACGGAAGTCGTCGTTGACCACGTTGTGGAACAGCGGGTTAGCAATCTTGCGCAGGGGCTTTTGATCTTGGGAACAATGACAGGCCCCTTGCTTGTGGTGCTTGCGTTGATTCCACAAGGTGTAGGTTGAACATAATATATTCGTAGGATATCTGCTCATCAGTTGATATAGGTTCTTGCGGGGCTCTTCTTCGTCATGGGCCTTCAAGCACTCGAAGGCAACGGAATTACGTTGAAGCTGTTATTCCTGTTCCGTGATAACTCCTTGACCTCTTCCGGGGAGCCACTAAAGAGATGTAGGAAAGGGGCTGTCTGGGCGTTTGTGGCACTTGAGCTCGTGGGATTCGGAGCTACGTTTGCTATCACGCAAACTATTGCTGCTATTGGGTATGCTCATCCCAAGATAGTGTGTAACTTCATATTAATTGATCGACGCAGCTTCCCGATATTCATTTTCCTATTAATTCCTGCCCGAACCCTAATTTTGCCCAACTATTTCACCCCCGAGGAGCTCGGGGTTCTAGATGCACCTACAACTTCTCTGTTTACCCTTGAGTCTGTTGGTGGCGGTTATGACGATACACCGGACTCCAGTGATAATAGCACACCCGCCGAGGCTAGTAGTGACACACTCACCGAGAGCGACGAGAGCGTTATGGAGAGGGGCGATTCTGTCGGGTTGGGCGGGAGGATGTCGTCGGGGGTTGGACATAGTATTGATGACGGTGGTGCAGATAGGGTGGAGGAGGCGGGTCCTCCAAGGGCACAACATAGGCGGACCACAGGGAAGTAGATTTAGATGGTTAGATCGATTGAGGGAATTGAAAAACGATAATCTGTGGTCGCTGTGTCACATGGTATATAATTTGGCGGATAGCGTCATGAGTAGGTTGCTTTCCTCACAGCTAAGAAGCTGCTATCTATGCTTAAAAAAAAACCCCCTATTACAGACTGGCTCTGTAAGGGGATATAATGTCAAGCTTTCTATTATACATACGTACGATGCCATCTCAATTAAGTTGACCCGAGAGGTGCGGCTTCTATTGTGGTGGGGTTTGTTTCATTGAGCAACCACTCATTGTCTTGGCGAGTGATAAACAAAATGAAATCAGTGGAGGGGGCAACACAAACACAAGGCCCTTGCACAAGCTTTTCTTCTTCCGTCCATCATCAACGAACCCCTCTTACAGCTATCACTTCGCAACCCAACCATTGCTTTCTCTCCCGAACATTTTCCTACTCCGGCCCTAGCCTCTTTGCACCATCATCGCTAAGAGAAGTAACTCCTCCTCAACCTTCCGAACGAACACCTATACCTCCCTTCTCTCTCACTTAACTTTTTTTCCGCACAACATGGGTGAATCAAGGTAAAGGATACCCCCGGGGGTGAGGGAAAAAAATTGGCCATACTCACCAAACATGCACCATTGTCTCAATCACTATGCTAACGCCGCTCCAGGCAGGAACTTCTCAACTGGCTAAATGGCCTCTTGCAGCTTAACATTACACGTATAGAGCAATGCGGAACCGGGTATGTCACAGACGAGCAACATCCCTTCCCTCACCTCCCTTTAGTATGAAAAGGAAGCTTGTTCCTTGCTTCGGAAAACTGTTTCAGCTGACAATGATAATTCCTGATCAGTGCTGCGCTATGTCAGGTTTTTGACTCCATCTTTGGTCAGTAGCGAGTCCTATACTTCCCCTCTTCCCTGTTCAACAGGCGGAAGAGAGATGAATGAATACCATGGAGCTTAGTAGCTCACTTTCTATTTTCAGGCGACGTTCCCATGCAAAAGGTCAAGTTCAACGTCAATACCGAATACGCCTATCTTCAGAACTTTAAGATTCTTACCTGTACGGTTTCACTCAACCTCTCCGCTCCCTTTTCTACATATTTCTTACCGTTTGGTTTGGTCATAAAATCGCTTACATTTGGATCTTTTTCCCCGAAAATTCTCTTTTTCGGGGGTACTGTATTTCTGTTCTTTAGCTGTCTTTTCTTCAAAAGGAATCGATAGGCCCATCCCCGTCGAGCGTCTAGTCAAATGCAGGTTTCAAGACAATCTTGAGTTTCTGCAATGGACGAAGAAGTATTGGGACCAGTACTATCCTGGTGGCGATTACGATGCGCTCTCCCGCAGAAAGGGTCAGGGCTCGGTCGGTGGCAATCCTCCTCCCGCCGCTCGCGCCAATACTTCCGCCGCTGTGAAACGTGGAACTACTCCAACGGTTGGTGGTGCTCGAACCAGAACTCCCCTCGGTGGTCCTGGCACTGCCGCGCTCCAGCAGGAAAATAACTTGTTGAAGGAGAATGTTGCCGGGCTTGAGCGTGAGAGGGACTTTTACTTCAGCAAGCTGAGGGATATTGAATTGTTGATTCAACAGGCTGTCGAGCAGGATCCTAAGCTTGAGGAGGATGAAGACGGCCTGATCAAGCATATCCAGGCGATCTTGTACTCCACAGAGGTGACAATCCCCGACGGCTGTGGAACGATTCAAGAGTACGCTGACATCGAGAAGGATGGATTCGAAATACCGGCTGAGGAGGGCGACGATTTGGAGACATTTTAGATGGGGGGATTTACTATGTGGGCATGGGCTTAAGCTATGGATGAGGGGGATAAAAGAGAGAAAAAATCCACGGCAGGCTGACTATTGCGTGGAGTAACATCCTTTTTCAGCGGATACATTTTTTACTTCCCCTTTCTCCTTCTTCCTTTCCTTTTCCTAGTGATCCCTTTCCTTGATCATTCCATTCCACGACTCTTACTTTCGCCGCCTGCGGTTTCAATTAGTAAAATTGTATTTTCTGACACAGCTTGGTCTCGTATTAAAGTGATTGATTTCTTTCCTTTGGATTTCGTTCTTTCTTTTTAGTGCTGTAAGCGTGGTCTGGCATTTTGCGAGTGTTTGGCCGGGTTTGGCGGAGGCACCTGTTTGTGAAATGGAGGGTGATTGGGGAGAAGACATGCTCTGGATGGGTTAGGAGGAAATATCACGGTTGATAAAGTTCACGTTTTCTTGTATGAAAAGACGGGATTGTAGTAGAGGAAAGGGAGAAACAGTATTCTAGTGGATGTTCCCCTTGTATGTCTTGCAGTTATCAGTGAGTTGGGCGAGAGATTCATATTATGGGGAGACGATTCTTGCCCGTCATGACCCTTGAAACAGGGAATAGGGTGCTGTGACCCATAGAGCAGCCACCGCCGCAGTCACGACAACAGCCCCAAACTCGATGATTTGGGACACGACAGCAACCTCCACCTTGAATAATTGCAAGCTTATCCCTACCAAAGTGGACCACCACCACCACCGCCACTACCGTACCTAGCCTTCCTCTCCCCCTGCCCCGCGGGAGAAAAACAATTCGGAGTACTCGATAATCCCGCGTCCTACCATAGCTTTAACCCCGCAGAAAACAAGCAATTCACCTCCAAGCCGAACGGTAATAATCCCCACTCCTTCGATGTCACTCCTCGGCATCCTCCAGGCCCAAGCTCCCCCGAAGCAAGATGCCACATCGACAATCCAGACGCTGTGCCTACGCCTGTCCACAAGCACGCTCTTGGAGGACCGGCGCGCCGCGATAATGGGCCTGAGGAGCTTCGCCCGAGAGTACAAGGAGACGGTAGCGTCCGGGGGTCTACGGGGGCTTATTGGTACTCTGTCGAAAGATTCGGAGGACGTGGATACTATCAAGGTTGTCCTTGAGACACTGTTACTGTTGTTTGTTAAAGACGAGTCGAATGTTTGCACCTATCATCATCATACCTCCTGTGTGGGGTTTAGGCTAATGCGTGGGGAGGGTAGCCGGAATCGAGTGAGGATATTGCATTGTGGCTGACGGATGAGTTCACTCAGGTTGGCTTTTCTTTTGCTCAGTGTTTGGGAGGGGGGCTGACCAGGGGGTGGTAGAAACAAGAAAATATCACTGTTCTTATTCAGCTGTTGCAGGATTCCGACTTTTACATTAGGCTTTATGCGTTGCAGTTGCTTGTAGCAATGTTGAACAACCGGCCGTCTAGGACACAGGAGTGTATTCTCACCGCTCCCCTTGGGATCTCGAGACTGGTTTCTGTGCTTGATGATAAGCGGGATGCTATTCGTAATGGTTAACCCCCCCCTCCTCCAATAGCTCTGATCTCGCAGGTCACTGATTCCACTCCAGAGGGCATACTCCTAATAATAAACCTCTCAAACGGCCACACGGACATACAAAAGCTAATCGCCTTCGAAAACGCCTTTGAGCGGATGTTCTCGATAATAGAGCTGGAAGGCGGCGTTAACGGAGGCATTATAGTCCAGGATTGTCTTCAATTACTTAATAATCTGCTATCGTTCAACGTTTCGAACCAGAGCTACTTTAGAGAAATGGGGTGCGTGCCGCGGTTAGCGAAGCTCTTCCAGTTCGCGCAGGAAGCGGTGCCGTCCTACGCTAAGGAGCAGAGGGATACGAATATTGAATACGCCATGAGGGTGTGCAGGTTGTTTGTAGTGCCGGGCGGATTGGGCGCCGCGGCGAATCAGAATGCGTTTTTCAACGCAGGCATATTGCACCTTATGCTGGTTATTGCGTTTTCCGGGTTCAGTGATTTCCCGGTTCGTGCGGAGGTACGTTTCCCCCCCCATGTGTCTGATTGGTTCCGGGGGTGCTGATGGGGAAATAGGCCTTGAGGACAGTCGCGTATCTGATTCATGAGAACTCACCGCTTCAAGAGAACTTCGCTCAGATGAAGGTTCAGTACTTGGACCCTACGATATTGCCGGAGGCGCAGGCGCAGCAGAATAATCCTGATGATTTGTGTTATGTCATTGAGGGGCTGCTGGATCTTGCCTTGATGAATTCTTCGATTCATGCTTTTGACGCTCGGTTAGCGGCGTGTCAGTGCTTGGAGTCGTACTTTGCTGGGAATCAGCCCGTTCGGTTGCACTTTCTCAACCATGCTATTAATTTGCATGCACAGGGGGATGAGTCTGCGAATGTACTTACCTGCTTGATTAGACTCGACCAAGACTCCCGGGGTGATCCTTATAGGGTTTGGCTGGCGAGCGTGATATTCTTGCACTTGATATATAACGATGAAGAAGCAAAGAACCTAGCGACATCTTTTAAAGAGGGAGACGCGGATGCCGGCGAAGAGGTGGTCACTGCGATTCAGAGCATATCCGCGAATCTCGTCGCTGCGCTGGAACATAACTATGACCCGAGAATAATTATTGGGTATTTGATGTTGCTGTGCACGTGGTTATATGAGGATTCGCCGGCTGTAGATGACTTCCTTAATGAAGCTTCGAGCGTGCAGTCGCTTGTATCCACCGTCAAGCAGTGTAGTAATTCGAATGTGCTGGTTCAGGGGCTCTGCGCGTTTTTCTTGGGGGTCTTGTATGAATTCAGTCATAAGGATTCGCCGCTGCCTAGGTACACTATAAAAACCCACCCCGGGCAATGTCTATAGTGCTAATTATGCTCAGGGCCACTCTACATCCAATACTGGCAAGTAGAATGGGGCGCGATCACTACGTCAGCAAAGTCACCAAGCTCCGAGAAAATCCACAAGTCCGGGACTTTGAAGTGTTCCGGGAAACCAACCACCGGAAGAGAAAAATGGGGTTGCCGGAGGTGTATTTTGACCACACATTCATTGACTTTTTAAAGGACAATTACAGCCGGATATTAAGAGCCATTGACAAAGATCCTGGACTGGAGACGCATAACACTATCAGTAGGTGGCCCCGCACTACAGGTACGTGCAGGTTCTAACCAAATAGATGGCGTCTCCCATGCTCTCAACGGGATCTCCGTCGAACTCGTCGACTCGTTAAAAGCCCAACTCGAAGATAAAGACGAAGAACTACAAAAGCTACAGACAACCTGTTTGACACTCGAGCAGAGGATAGCCCAAGAGCAGCACGAATCGCAGCGCGCAAAAGAAGCTGCGGCAGCGGAGGTGCAAAGAGCAAACGCGGCAACAGAAATCCTCCGCCAACAGCACGACGCAGAACTGCGTGCTGCCGCACAGAAGGCGAGATCGGAAATGGGCGGGTTGGAAGGCCAGATTCAGAGGATCCGCTGGGAAGCTAGCGAAGCCGCAAGGAAGGCCAAAGAATACGGGGATGGTGAGATCGCAGGTCTACGCAGGCGGATAGCAGAATTGGAAACTGCAGTTGAGAAGGAGAAGACGGGGCGGACGAGTGAAGTGCAAAGGGTGAAGGCAGATGGTGAAAAAGCCATCCAAGAAGCAACCTCAAGACTACACTCCGCAGAAAAAGAAGCACTATTCGCCCACGAGAGTCTACGCAAATCCGAAGAACACGCCGGGGAATCCGACCAACGCCTCAAGACATCTGAGGAAGCCCTCAAGGCAGCAAACGAACGCATAACTAGTCTAGAAGAAGACTCCCGCCGCCAAAAATCTGGTGTCACCACCCTCCAAGATGCCCTAACAATCGCACAATCCCGCCTCGAAGAAAGCACTAAACAGCAAGCCGCCTCGGAAGCGCAGATCAAGGACCTAGAAACAGCTCTTGCAGCCCTCGAAGCGTCACTGAAAAAAGAGCAATCCACCCACGTGCATATCCTCCACGAAGCCCAGGAATCCGTCGCCACCCTAGAGGCCCGCGTCAATGAACTTGAGGCGCGGCTCCGCGATGCGGAGAACGCGCGTAAGGAGGCCGACGAGGCGGCGAAGCAGAGTGCTGCGGAGTTAGATGACCTATTTATTGTGCTAGGGGATTTGGAGGAGAAGAGGGAGGGAGATAAGGTATCGTTCTAGCCCTCGCTTCTTGTGAAATGTGGCTAATAATTGGGTTTCCGATATAGAAACGGTTGAAAGAGTTGGGTGTTGAGGTTAGTGATGATGAAGACGGTGGCGATAACGGTGACGATGAAGAGGAGGAGGGGGGGGGGGGGTAGGTGAACAGGGTGTAGTATAAATATGTAAATATGGTGGTTTCCAGTCAGTACAATAGCCTGGCGTTGGTTTTTCCTTTTTTTCCTACCGCTACTTCTTCGTCCCGAGTGAGGAGTTATGATGTGTTCATGGTATGTCACTCGCTGGCTAGCTTGATGGCGATGCAACGGAAAGGAAGGTAGCCGGGAGGCGGGTCCACCGTTATTTCACCGATAGGTATTATATAAGGAAATACGATTTCGGAATAGCTACAGTCAAGGAAATGAAAAGGGATATAGTAAGAGCCGGGGAGGAGAAATTACCGTTGCAAACATTGCGTCAGGAATTCTTGCTATCATCGGCCAATCCAAGTGAAAAAGAAAAGAAACTATATTACATGGTGTGAGGGGGGAAACAAGAAGGCAGGAGCCACCTATTTCGTCTTCTCAAACTCTGACGCCCCAGTAAACGCCCCCAAACCCGGCATAAACTTGTTAACCATCTTCTGATACTCCTTATACTCCTTATACTTCTCTGCAGAAATGTTCTCCGTCAACTGGACACTCGCCTGGAACAGCGCCAGATATGCCACCGCACCCAAGCCAGACCAATTCCAGAGCTCACCGCAAACTAGGCACGACCACTGGTACACAAGTACCCAGATAATCTGCTCAGCGGTGTAATTGGGGTGGCGACAAAATGACCATAGACCAGTAACCACGAAGCCACGGTCGAGGTCGGCTTTGGTGTAGCCGCGTGGTGCGGCGCCAGTGGCGAGGTATACTGTTTTTGCACCCTGGTAGACCCACTGTTGTTGGTCCGCTAAGGCCTCTATTAAGAGGGCTAGGAGGAGGCCGCGGGAGAGTACGAGGTCAGTGAGGGACCAGGTGGGGGTGGTGGGGAGGGTGGAGGCTAGGAGGTGGATGTAGGCTGGGGCAGTGATCATGAAAAGGAGGATGCTCTGGATGAAGGAGATGAAGACAATGTTTAGGAGGATGAAAGCCCAACGGGGGACGGATTTTTTGATAATTTCCCTACGAGAGGTTGTTAGCCCTAGAGATTCGTTGAGGGCATGGGGGCAATAGTATTGGGGAGGGGGGGGGTACCAGCGGTAGTCTTCCGAGCCAATATTGTACCCACCTCTCCTCCAGTAGTTGTAAGTTAGCCTAATCTGCACCCACAATCACGATTAGTTCTCTTCCACTCTCAGATTATTCCTATCACTGTCGCAGTTTGATACTCACGCTCCAAAGTAGCGAAAAAGTAGTCAGCGTATCAAGCCTCTGTGTATCCAATCCGTTCATGCGAGCAAACAATGTGTAATGCCCGATGTAAATTGTCGGCAACAAACTCCACAAACGATCAATCTGAGAGTAATTCCTATTGATCTCGCTGAGGGCGAGCACAATCAAGGCCACCACGAGAGCAAAGTGCAGGGCGGTTACCAGTGGGTTGGTCGATAGGTACCATTCCTTAACGGGCACCTGGCCGGTGAGGAGCGGTTGAATGTGGGAAATGGAGAGTTGGTGAAGGAAGGGGGTCACAGTTTTACTGAAATCAGTTATGTCTGAGGGGGATGATAGTGCCGGTAAGGGGAGGGAGGTTGCCATTTTTGCGGTAGCAGTGGCCGGGGAGTGGGGAGTGGGGAGTGGGGAGGGGGTGAGATAGAGATCAAAGTGTTAGGGTGAGGGGGGAGGATGAGCTATATGAAGGATGGCGTCGTTTCCCCGTGAGTTGCCACCGGAAGGCTTGTCTGGTGAGGCCCAAGTGAGACTTTCCCGAATGAGGCCACCTCCCTAGAATTATGATGTGACGGGGCAGAAAGTGAAGGGGGGTGCCCAGATTGACAGGGTTTCAGTATGGTATCATACCGGCTGCCGGTAATACTCGTACCGGTAGGGAAAGGGTTAAGTTACAGCAAACGGCCTCGCATTTGCATCTGTACGAGTACAGTATGTACGGTACGATACCAACCATTCCTTTGCCACGATCAACTTACATTTGCTCAGCTTCAATCCAACCGTCAATAGACTACTCGAGTAGACAGGTCCTCAGTTCCGTAGGCTAACTTTCAAGTCCTACCATTACCGGTATTACTCTTGTGCTATGGTTATAGCTCCCTCGAGACTGATACCCCCCCTCAGTTCCTATGCTGGGCAAAGGCATTGCGCCTCAATTCGGAAGGGAAACTCGTATCATACACAATTCCCTCTACAATTTGCTCTCCCTTTGCTAGGCCGACAACCACTACAGGACCCTAGATTCAAGCCCTAACCTAACCAAAACGTCCGAGAATGGCATCGAAATTGCGTTTGTGGGCTTGTGGGGCAGGGCACAAGTTTAAACAGCTTAGGGCCTGTTTGGCAAGAACGGAAGAAGTGGCAACCATTCCGTTGTAAAATGGTTTGATATGTAGAAATGGTTGTCATGAATGGTTAACCATTTGCTGCCCTATCAAAGATTTTTGCCCTAATCCCTCAAAGAAATTTACTAGTACTTGCATCCCAGATTTTCCCAAATTCATATATCTTGTATTAAAATCATTATTACAGGCAATTGGATTAATTGAAAAATAGTTTCAACAGTGATCAGAGGTAGATAAAGTCTCATAATATTATAATAATATTATTATAAGGTAAATTATTCAACAGGAGAAAGAGTCTCAATCAAATAATAAAGATTTTGATGATATATGTTTACATAGCAACCATGTGGTTGCCACTCCTTTGAAACGGAATGGTTGCTGTCTTTTGTGCCAAACGGTCATTTTGTTTACACCATTTCAAAACGGAAGGAAACGGTCATTTGTATGGACCAACCGAACGGAACCGTCGCAATCAAACAGGCCCTTAAAGGCTCCCGATAAGATCACGAACGAGGTTCCCGCAGAGCCCCAACCAATTTAGTTCACGTCCCTCCCAAGCTGCAACCAGTACTCCTCCCATCTCCGCCCGCGCAAAATACGCGATACACACCAGAGCTCCGGCTATGAAAAGGATCCTCTGTGTCGCGGAGAAGCCCTCGATCGCAAAGGCTGTTGCTGGGCATTTGAGCGGGGGCGCCATTCAGAATGTTCGTCTCTCTCTCCTCACCTTGACGATGCCAGTAGTGCGTTACAATACTCACAAAGACACGATAGACCAGAAATACTGGCAACAAATACATTAAAAATTACGACTTTAATTATCAGTTCCCCCCACCGTGGGGGAAATGCAACGTTACCATGACAGCTGTGGTGGGACATACGATATCCTGGGACTTTGTGGATAGCTTCAGGAAGTGGAAAGACTGTCCACCGTCGGCGTTGTTCGATGCTGCGACCAAGCAGTTTGTTTCTGTAGGATCCCTTCTCAATCACCGTTCCATATACTACCGGTGGAAGAAGGCACTGATGGTAAAGCATAGCCGGAATGCAAAGAGGTAGCCGCAAATATCTCTTCCGAAGCACGGAATGCCCAAATCTTATATATATGGACAGATTGTGACCGTGAGGGGGAGTATATTGGCACTGAAGTGATGGATCTGGCGAGGAAGACTAACCCCCGGATCGAAGTTAAACGGGCAAAATTCTCAAACATCGAACGAGCGCATATCCTACATGCGGCTCAGCGTCCAGTGGATCTTGATGAACGCCAGGCGGCAGCGGTCCGTGCTAGGATTGAATTGGACCTTAGGATTGGAGCGGCTTTTACTAGATGGCAGACGATGCTCTTGCAGACCGTGAGGGGGTTGGATGGGCAGATTGTTAGTTATGGTTTGTATTGTCTTGTGAATACATAGGTGCATTTCTGATGCTATCCACCACAGGCTCCTGCCAGTTCCCGACGTTAGGATTTGTGGTCGACAGGTATAAAAAAATCAAGAACTTTGTTTCAGAACCTTTCTGGTCGATTAGGGTGATACACAAGAGGGACAACATAAATGTTAATTTCAATTGGGATCGGAGTTCACTATTCGACAGAATGGCCGTTATGATCATGTATGAGAGATGTCTGGCTGCGAAGGTTGCCAATGTGGTTTCCGTCGTTAAGAAGCCAACTAGTAAATGGTAAGGATGACTTTCCAAACATACTAGGTTGATTCTGACAATCCCCAGGAAACCGCTACCGTTAACCACGATAGAGCTACAGAAACAGGGGAGTAGATTCCTCGGGCTTTCGTCTCAGTTGGTCATGAGTGTGAGTACTCTGTATCCACAGTTTTTTTTCCGAAGCGCTGACGGGTGTAGATTGCAGAAAAGCTATACACCCAGGGTTTCATAAGCTATCCCAGAACTGAAACCGACCAATTCGATAAAGGCATGGATCTTCCAGCCCTTGTAGGGAAGCAGACTCAAAGTCACGCCTGGGGCGAATTCGCTCAAGGGTAATTATACCCGTGTCGTACCATTTCGCTTTGACTAACATCACCAGCCTTCAAGCGGGGGGCTTCTCCCAGCCCAGAAACGGCAAGCATAACGACAAGGCCCACCCCCCGATCCATCCAGTAGCCTATGTAGCTCCGGACAAGCTGAACGCGGACGAAAGACGAGTGTATGAATTTGTCGTGCGGCACTTCCTAGCTTGCTGTTCCAAGGACGCCCGTGGAGAAACTACAACGGTAAAACTCCAATACGGCGAGGAAGGCTTTCACACCACAGGCCTGGTAGTGCTTGAAAGGAACTACCTGGAAGTCTACGTCTATGACAAATGGACGTCATCCCAAGAACTACCCGCCTTCACCCCTGGGGAAACCTTCAAACCCACCGAAGCCACGATGACAGAAGGCAAGACCTCCCCCCCCGGATTCCTGACCGAGCCGGAATTAATCGCTCTCATGGACGCGAACGGGATCGGAACCGACGCTACGATGGCAGAACACATTGCCAAAATCATCGAGCGAAAGTACGTTTTTGCCCGGCCAAGGGGCAGGAGTGGTGGCAGCGAAGAGTACGAAGAAGGGGCGGCAAGTCGGGGTAGGGGTAGAGGCCGAGGATCGCGGGGAGGCCGTGGCAGGGGGCGCGGTGGAAGGGGTGGGGCAGAAGTAGCTGGTGGAGGTGGGGGAGGGGGAAGAGGAGGAATGCAAGAATTCTCCCCGAGTAACCTGGGCATCGCTCTAGTCGAGGGCTACGATAACATTGGGTTTGACATGTCACTTAGCAAACCGTTTTTGAGGAAGGAGGTAACTATCTCTCAATCTACCCACCATTCACACCTATCTTTCTGAGACAATAACCGACTGGCTAATTGATGTGAAAAAAAATAAAAAACAGATGGAAGTGAATATGAAAAAAATCTGCGAGGGAGCAACGACTTGTCGAGATGTGGTGAACTCCAGCGTAGAGCAATATAGAGAAATGTTCGTGAAGGCCAGTCAACACAGCGACGTTCTTAAAGCCGTAAGTCACAGCTTATTAATTTTTCCTCCCTCCCCACACACAAGTGTGCGACATTCTAAATCAAATACCGGCAAGACGGAACTGATGGGTGTTCATAGTGTGCGCAGCGCTACCTAACCCCACCGTAGGCCCTCTTCCACCCCACCGTAGGCCCTAACAGTTCCGTACCGTAGCCTACAAATTGGGCGGGGGGAGGAGGGGGAAGAGGAGGAGGGGGAAGGCCAAGTGCTTAAGTTACTGTTCCCTGCTAGCAACTGCAAGATAATGGTAATCGCGCCGTTCGGTTATTTGCAGAAGCGCTTGTGGCTATCGCCCCGAGGAGCATTCTAGATGTAGATTAAGATGATGTGTAAATTGCATACATTACATACCCGTACCGTGCTTTCCTCATATTATCATACTATTATAATATAATAATATTATACAAGTACTTGTACTCGAGTACTAGTACATACATATTATACCATACCGGTAGAGGGCAAAGGAGCATCTGGCGGGTTAGGCGGCCGCCATAATAAAAATCGCACATAGCAATAATCCCCTCACAACAACATCTCACCCACCCCCCCCCCGGGGACCCCACCACCGTAGGTACGTACCGATCATACGTACCGTCATCATCTTCGGCGCGCGTGCAAACACGATACGCCCACAACAACTCGCCAGATACGGTAGATCTCTCATCCTGACATGTCATACTTTGTCCTAAGGGTTAGGGCTCTGCTTTTTGCTTCGCCTTTCCCGAACCTATCATACCTACCGGTGTGGGAGTGTTCGACAGCCTTCCCCTAGATGGATGGTGTGTTCGACCGAGCCGTATCCACTCGTGTGTTCCTTGCTGTGACCTAATACTATACCAGACAATAACTCTACCGTGAGTTGCTCTGTGAATCTCGTACTTAATTGAATGAACAGGGGTAAGGGAAAAGGTGAAGTGCTGGACCAAATTGCAATAGAGCGGAGAAAGTGTTCTATTTGATGATTGCCCTGATGTGCCGCGCTCATCTAACTGAGTGGAGAGAAAGGTGACTTATATGCAGAAATCTCTGCACGCCAAGCTATATACAAAACAGGCAAGTCATGAATAGGGAAATTCTATCTGTGACTGCCCAACGAGCCTATTAATAACGCACTAGACCACAAGGGTCCCTCCCTCCTTCTGCCTTCGCCCCCGAAGGCCTAACAAACCTGTCCCCTATCGTACTTAGTACAAACCACCGAGTGACTAGCCTTGATCCTTCCTCCGTTCCCACTCCAAACTAAATGCATCTGCTCGAGCTCCATCGGCAGCTCTCCGCTC
>Ga0307509_10006372_pt1 | contig 15921 bp, 10 predicted proteins | sample 10_EM_MG_FD_202245 | JGI IMG/M metagenome (GOLD analysis project Ga0307509, IMG submission 202245) | Populus trichocarpa ectomycorrhiza microbial communities from riparian zone in the Pacific Northwest, United States - 10_EM | ecosystem: Host-associated > Plants > Roots > Unclassified | place...
TTGGTGACGATGTGATCGGTGCGCCAATCCACCGCGAGCAGGCCGAAGGCCGAAAGATTGCCCGGATTCGGCGGCACGATGCAGGCCTTCATGGCCAACAGGTCCATGACGGCAGCGGATTGCGCCGGACCCGCTCCACCAAAGGACAGCAGCGCAAAAGCGCGCGGGTCGATGCCGCGCTGGATCGTCATCTGCCGGATCGCGTTGGCCTGGCTCCAGTTCGCGATCTCGATGATACCGCTGGCCAACTGCTCGACGCCCATGCCGCCCGGCAGCCTTGCGGCCAGCGCCGCGATGCCGTCGCGCGCACGCGCGACATCGAGCTCGATGCCGCCGCCGATCAGCGAGGGCGGTATCCGCCCCAGCACCAGGTTGGCGTCGGTGATGGTCGGCTCATTGCCGCCGTTCGGATAGCATATCGGTCCGGGCTCGGCACCGGCGCTGCGCGGCCCGACCTTGAGATGCCTTTCGCGGCTGATCCAGGCGATCGAACCGCCGCCGGTGCCGATGGTCTCGATGTCGATCATCGGGATCCGCACCGGAAACGGGCCGACCGATCCGCCATTGGTGACTTGCGGCTTGCCGCCTTCGATCAGGCAAAGGTCGGTCGAGGTGCCGCCGGCATCCAGCGTCACCAGGTCGGGAAAGCCGGCGATCTCGGCGATGACGGCCGAGCCCAGCGCGCCGGCCGCCGGACCCGAGAGCGCGGTGGTGATCGGCTTGCGCACCACCTGATCGGCGCTGGCCACCCCGCCGCTTGACTGCATCACCAGAAACGGCTTGTCCTGCAAGCCTGTGCCGAGCTCCTGATGCACGCGCTTGAGATAGCGTTCCATATGCGGCTTGACGAAGGCATCGACCAGCGTCGTCACCGCGCGCTCATATTCGCGATATTCCGGCAGCACCACGCAGGACAACGATAACGTCGCGTCCGGATATTCCTGGCCGACGATTTCGGCGGCACGACGCTCGTGCGAATCATTGGCGTAGGAATGCAACAGGCAGATGCCGATGGCGCGAATGCCCCGCGCGCGGAAGAACCTTGCCGCGGCCCGCACGCTGTCCTCATCGAGCGGGCGCAGTTCATGCCCGCGAAAATCCAGCCGGCCGCCGACTTCGCGGACGAATTGCAGCGGAACGATGCGGTCGGGCTTCACCCAGAAATAGGAGTTACCGTAGCCTTCCGGCACCGACTGCCGGGCAATTTCGAGGATGTGCCGGAAGCCGCTGTTGACGATCAGCCCCAGCGAGTTGATCTCGCCCTGCAGCAGCGCGTTGGTGGCAACCGTGGTGCCGTGGGCAAGGCCGACGACGCTGTCGGTGGCAGCGCCGCTGGCAGCAAGAATCTTGTTCACGCCGCGCAGCAATCCGATCGCCGGGTTGGCCGGCGTGCTCGCTACCTTGGTGACCTGCGTGGCACCGGAAACGATATCGACCGAGACGATATCGGTGAAGGTTCCGCCGGTATCGATGCCGATGCGAAGGCGCGCAGCAGCAGAGTGATTCGACATGCTTCGCACCATCTTCCGAAGGATTTCAGGGACGCCGGGAAGTGCTGGCGGCGCCACCACGCCGGACACAATGGGTCAACCTTTTCGGCCGAGTCAAAAACCTAATAGAGATGGGGCCATCGGAAAATCCGATCCAGACATTCCAGCCCAAAGGCCTATGCTTTCAGCATGTCGCGCAAGTTCAGCAGTGCCGCTTCCTTGCGGCGCGACATCGGTTCGCGCCGCCGAAACAGGCTGAACGCAACATTGCGCGCCGGTTGAATCGAAAGTGCCTTCAGCAATCCCAGCGTGACTTCATTTTCCGCACAGGCGCGCGGCACGATGGCCATACCGCCTCCGGACTGCACGATCATCTTGATAGTCTCGATATTGTCGACGACCGCGAGAATATTCGGCTTGATACCGAGATCGGTGAACAGCGAGAGCACCACCTGCCCGTATCCGACCGTCAATTCGCTCATGATGAAGGGTTCGGCAAGCAGGCGCCCGATGTCGATGGGCTGTTTGGAGCGCGCCAGCGCATGCTTCGGATGCGTGATCAACGCCATCTCGACGTCGATCAGGCGGTCGAACACCAATCCGGCCGGCAGTCGCTCCGGATCCGATTCGATCGCGATCCCCACATCGATCCGCTCTTCGTGCAGTTCGCTGAAGATGTTCTTGGTCGGCGCGGTCAGGATTTCCAGCCTCACGCCCGGCAATCTGTCTTTCAGGTCGGTGAACATGCGCGGAATGAAGATCTGGGCCATGCCGGACCCCATGGCGATCGTCAGCGTGTCCTGCAACACGCCGCGCAGCCGGCGGGCGGTGTCGGAAAGGCTGAGCAAGTCGCCCATCACCCGTTCGGACTCGTACAGGAAGGTGCGACCGCGGTCGGTGGATTCGATGCCGCGGGATGTCCGTGCAAACAGCTCGAAGCCGATTTCCTCCTCGAGCAACTTGACCTGCTCGCTGACCGCCGACTGCGAGATATTCAGTCGCTTCGCCGCCTTGGTGAAGCTGCGCTCTTTATAGACCGAAAGCGCGTAACGCAGTTGGCGAAAATCCAAGTTCGCTGGTCCTTGTCAGGCCGGGGCAGCCGGCAGATCGAAATAACGATACGTCTCACGCCTTGTCTCAGCGATCAGCTTGCCCTTTCGGATCACCCAGCGGCGCGGAAACCGTGTCGCAAATGCCTCGCGTGCATCGCGGGCATCCAGCACCACCAGATCCGCCCTCGCTCCAACCGCGACGCCAAAATCCGGCACGCGCAATGCCTTGGCACCATGGCTGGTGACCATGTCCATGACGGTGCGAATTTCGGCCGGCTGGCTCATCTGCGATGCATGGCACAACAGGAATGCGATTTCGAGCGGATCGTTCTGGCCGAAGGGATAGAAAGTATCATGCACGCAGTCCTGACCGCAGGCCACGTTAACGCCTGCCGCCAACAGTTCCTTGACCTGCGTCACGCCGCGCCGTTTGGGGTAATCGTCAAGCCGGCCCTGCAACATCAGATTGGTGGCCGGGTTGGCGATCATGTTGACGCCAGCCTCGCGAAGACGGCCGATGACGTGGTCGGCGTAATTGCGCGGGTAGCTCGCCAGCGCGCAGGTATGGCCGGCGGTCACCCGGCCCTGCCAGCCATTCCTGATCGTCAGTTCGGCGAGCACTTCCAGCGTGCGCGCCGTCGGATCGTCGGTCTCGTCGACATGCATGTCGATGTCGGCATCGAATTCCCTGGCGATGTCGAAGGCAATCTCGATATGCCGCCGGCTGTCCGCCGGCGATACCTCGTTGAAGGGCATACCGCCGACGACATCGACGCCCGATTTGATCACCTGACGCATCAACGCCTCGGTGCCGGGCGACTTGATGATGCCTTCCTGCGGAAAAGCGACAATCTGGATATCCATCAGATCGCGAAAGCGGTCGCGGGCGCGGATCAGACCTTCGGCCGGGCGCGTGCCTCCGATCGGGTCGACATCGACATGGGTGCGTAATCTGGAGATACCGTGCTCCAGCGCTCGCTCGAGCACACGCGAGGCGCGATCGGCAATCTCGTCGACCGTGCAATTGCGCTTGATATTCCAGAGAATTTCGATTGCTTCCGTCAGTGTCCCCGAAACGTTGACCGGGGCGCGCTCGGCGATCAGCGCCTTGTCGAGGTGAATGTGAGGTTCGACAAATCCGGAGACCGCCATTCGGCCGTCGGCATCGAGCGTGAGGCCGGCATCTGGGGACTCGGCAGCCCGGGTGATGCTGACGAAACGGCCGTCGGCGATCCCGAGATCGCAATGTTCGTCGGCGCCCCACAGGGCAGCGTTCTTGACGAGAATATCCAAGGTCATGCGCATGGTTCCGGATCAGGCGGCCGCCCAATGTAACCAACCCCGTTGCGATGGGAACCCATGCCGACCGATCGAGCTGCTGCCCAAACAGGCGGCAAAGGCTTGGATCGTCCTTTCGCGCGCCGACCTAACTAGCTGATAGGACGCGATTTATTCGCTCGCCCGGGTCGTGCGGTTCGTCGGGCTCCACAGCGGCATTGGGGCGCAAGGCGAGCGCCATCCGACGCGAAAATTCATCGCACCGAGGACTGCGTGATCGACCTCGATAACGGTTTCGTCGCGCTCGCCCCCCGCGGTCCAGCAGAGGAATGCAAACACCATTTCGGTCGATCTTTCCGGCACTTTTCCAGACCATTTTCAGACGCAACTTTCCGTTTACGTTCAGCATCGACGACACGACTAATCCCATACTCACTGGCTTTCGGCCGAAGAGCTATGATTCCTTTATGGGGCCACCCTATATCACGAACCCACCATCGATCAGCCTACGCATCCTGCCCAACGACGAGGACTTCAGCAGATATTACGTTGACCCGAACGCCACGGCCCCGATGGGCAACGACCAGCTGACCTTCGATGTCGTCTACCAGAACGTGCTGCGCACTTACTACCTCTTGTATCCGATTATGAATTTGGATTTCCCGCTCAATTCGGAGTCGGACGTTGCCGGCTCTGCCCAAGCCATCCTCCAGTTCACCGATCCGAAGCAGTGGCTGGCGAGTGGGTACATGCCGCGCACCCGCGATATGTCCGCCAGCCGCCGTACGCTGCTCCAGGCTTGGTGCAGGAAGGTGCTCGCCGGAGCACCGGCAGTCTGAGCGCGCGATCGCAGCTATGAAGCCCTCCAGAATAGCAAGATCATGATTAAATAGGCCGCGACCAGCAGACTGACGCCCTGTAGGTGCACAAGAGTTCGTCCGGGCTTCGGTGGTGTTAGCCACCAGCGGAGCCGGTTGGCGGTCCACGGCACCAGATATGAGGTCAGGATGACGCTGAACGCGTTGCCAATGAACAGTGCAACCGGAAAATTCAGCTTTAGTGCCCCTGTCAGAATTGGAGTGCCCACCACCAGGCCCCACAGGAATACGACCGGATAGAGCGTCAGAAGGACGATCATGTTCATCTTCCACGCTGCGGGCGCCGGAGCACCCTCAGGCGTGGCGTCGCGAAACCATTGCTCGAAACCACTTTGCGCCATTCGCGTGTGGAATTCAGCCGTCAACGGTGCGGCTTCGTCGAGCAGCTGACGTCGTTGCGGTGACTCAAGCCAGCTCCGCAGATTGGTCTCGCTGTCAAAACGCAAGATCGCGATAAAGTCCTCCTGCACGCCCGGCACAGCCGGTTCGAAGCGATAGCCCTGCAACCCCGCCGCCTTCGACTGCGCCGCGGCGACCTTCTGCTCCCATTTCAGGTATTCAGCCTCCATGCCGGGCTTGACCCGCGTGCTCACCACCGCGGAGACCGGCGCTGTGCGCGCGGCACTGGCATCGTCGCGCACGATGTGAACGTCGTCGCGCCCCACCAGCATTGGGGTGGCCCCTTCGATGCGGGACTGCCGTTCGGACGAGCCCAGCCATCGCTTGGCATCTTCCAGGCTGGCGAAGCGCTGCAGGATCACCCAATCGACCTGCAGCGGCGGGTGGGGCGGCATCAGTCGCTGCTCGATGAACCCTGGGAAGCTGGAGATCACCGTACTGGTTTCGCCCTGCCATCGTGCGAACGCGTCGGCGCTTTCTGGCCGAACGCATGTTTGCGTGACGATGCTGACGCTGGTCGCAGCATCGCTCATTTCGCGGCAGCGAGTTTCGCGAAAAGACGATCGGGCGTGAATGGCAGATGGGCAAAACGCACACCAGTGGCATTGGCCAACGCGTTCGAGACAGCCGGCGCCACCGGATTGATGCCGCACTCACCCTGGGACTTCGCACCAAGAGGCCCGATCAGGTCGATCGTGTCGGCAAAGAAGATGTCGGTATGCGGCGTGTCGGCAAAGGTGGGGATGCGGCAGTTGCGCAGCTGCGGATTGACCATGCGCCCTTGGTCGTCATGCACCATGTTCTCGACCAGCGCCCAGCCATAGCCCATTGCAACGGCTCCATCGAGCTGGCCGCGGCACTGCATCGGATTGATCGGCCGGCCGATATCGGCCGCATGCACGCTGTGCAGCACACGGATTTCGCCGGTCACGCGGTGCACGGCAAGTCGTACCCCTTGCACGTTGAAGGCGATCGTGCGCGGCGAGAGATAGGCCCTGCGGCTGACCGAGAAGCGATGGTCAACCTTCGCACCTTCAGCATGCAGCTCGCGCAGCGAAATCCGCTGGTTGCCGCAGATGACACCGTCGTTGTCGAGGCGGCATTGGTCGATTGCCACGCCGGTGGTGCGACTGGCAAAGTCGATTATATCGTCCGACATGGCCTGGGCAGCCAAGTGAACCGCCTTGCCTCCTACCACAACGCCCGTGCTCGCAAAGGTGCCTGTGTCATAGGGTGTGCGATCGGTGTCGGCGTTGATGATGTCGATATCATCAACGCGCGTACCCAGCATCGATGCGGCGATCTGCCTGTGCGCCGTGATGATTCCGTTGCCCATTTCGGTCGAGCCGCAAGCGAGATGGTAGGTGCCGTCCGGCAGCAGCCGCATCTCGGCGCCCGAGCGATGCTCGGTCGGCGGCCCGCATTCCAGCATGGCCAATGCAACACCCTGGCCCTCGGCCCATTCCGCACCTTCGGGCCTCGTGACGCCATTGCTCTTCTGCAGCTCCCGCTCCACGATATCAAGGCATTCACCGATACCGTAGCTACCGAAGCTGGCATCGTTTGGCTCCTTCCAGATCGATTCGATATTGTCGCCCGGCCGCACCACATTCTTGCGCCGCATCTCGAACGGGTCGATGTCGAGCAGTCTTGCCAACTCGTCGATCGCACATTCCACCGCGAAGGTGGTCTGCGAGGCGCCATAGCCGCGAAACCCGCCGCCCGGTGTCATGTTGGTGTAGACGGCGTGGCCGATGCCCTTCTTGTTCGCGCAGCGATAGGCCGCGATCGGGCTCGCCATCGCGGCTGCCAACGTTTCGCCACCATGGCCGCCATAGGCGCCGGTGTTGGAGAAGACCTGCACGTCCAGCGCCGTCAGCGTGCCGTCCTTGCGCGCGCCAATCTTCACTCTGGTGGTCATCTGGTGCCGCGTCGTGGCGCCGATGAATTCTTCCTCGCGGCTCCATTCCCACTTCACCGGCCGCCCCAGTTTCATCGTGGCGAACAGCACGAGATCTTCCGAAACCAATTCCTGTTTGCCGCCGAAACCTCCCCCGACGCGCTCGGTGAACACATGCAGGTCGCGTGGCGGAATCCCCATGATGTAGGCGAGCTTTTGCCGCGCGGCGAACGGCGCCTGCGAGCTGGTGCGGATATGCCAGCGGTCATCCTCCCCCTTCCAGGCGATCGATCCATGCGTCTCCAGATGCACATGCTGCACGCGGGTGGTCGAGTAGGTCTGCTCGTGCAGCACATCGGCTTCCTTGAAGCCCCTGGCGACATCGCCGATTTCACCCTGCAGCGTGCAGAAGATGTTGTTGCTGGCGGTCACCAGGTCTTTGTCGTGCAGCAGCGGTGCGCCAGGTTGCACCGCCAGGACCGGATCGAATACGGTCGGCAGGATCTCGTATTCCAGGTGCAGCGCCCGGCAGCCGGCCTCGGCCGCCGCCTCCGTCTCCGCCACCACGGCTGCGACCCGCTGGCCTGCGAAGCGCGCCACGTTGTCGAGCAGCATGACGTCATCGGGGTCGACGAGATGGTCCTCGTGCAATGCCGAACTGAACAGACGCTTCGGCACGTCTTCCCAGGTATAGACTGCGACAACCCCAGGCACGGCGAGCGCCGCACTTCGGTCGATAGCGACAATGCGCGCATGGGCATGCGGCGAGCGCAGAACCTTCAGGTGCAGCAGCCCCTCGATCGCCAGATCCATCGTGTAGCGCGCCTTGCCGGTCACGATGGCGTCGGTGAACGGATTGGGCAGGCTGGCGCCGAGGGCCTTGCCGGCCTCGTCCGGCTCGATGTTGCATGTGCCAAGCAGCGCGTCGTTGATCGACCGATAGCCGGTGCAGCGGCAAAGGTTGCCCTTCAGCGCGTGCGGCAGATCGGTCTTCTGCGCGTCGGTCAGTGTCACCGCCGTCATGATCATGCCGGCGGTGCAATACCCGCATTGGAAGGCCTGCGCATCGTGAAACGCCTTCTGCATCGGATGCAGTTCGCCGTTTGTCGCCAGTCCCTCGATCGTGGTGATCTCGCGACCTTCGCCCCGGAACGCCGGCACCAGGCAGGAATGGAAGGGCTTGCCGTCGATATGCACAGTGCAGGCGCCGCAATCACCGGCGTCACAGCCCTTCTTGACGCCGAACACATCGAGATCGCGCAATAGGGTGCGCAAGCACTGGCCGGCCGCCGGCTCGACCGCGTAGCGACGGCCATTCACATGGAAATGGGTCAAGCGAGCTCCGTGCGGATCTGTTCGGCAAGATATTGCGTGACGTGGCGCTTGTACGCAGCCGATCCGTGCACGTCGTCGAAATACGCTCCCGGCGGCAATCGGGCGTCCAGGGCATGACGTAGTTCTTCAGCCGATGGGCAGGTGGCGAAGCGCAACTGCACCGGCCGCGGCGTGGCCGCCGAGACAGTCAGCAGGAAATCCGCGCCATCATCACCCACCGTGGCGATGATAAGGGCGGCCGAGCGTCCGAATTTGGTCAGCGACACCTGCCGCATGGTGGTGCGTTTGGACAAAGCCGCCACGGGCAAATGGATCTTGCGCAGCAGCTCGCCCTTCTGCAGCACGTTCTGGTGGTTGCCGGTTACGAAATCGACGACGGACACCTCGCGCGGTTCGCCGTTGCGCGGCCACAGCGTGCAGACGCCTTCAAGTGCCGCTGTCAGCGAGATCATCGCCCCAGCAGGCAGCGACATGCAGACATTGCCGCCGATGGTCGCGGCATTCCAGATCTTGAACGACATCAGGAACGAGTCGATGCATTTCCGGAACAGCGCCACCGCGCGCCATCCAGGCGGGCCTTCGAAGTCGTGCAGCTCCACGACCCGACAGGTCGCGGCGATGTCGAGGCCCGCTTCCGTCGCCGTCAGCGGCGCCCAGCCCAGGCCCTCGAGATCGATCAGCGTGTCGACGGCCACCTGTGGCTCGGAGAACAGCCAAGTACCACCTGCCAGCCACGAATAACCATCACGCCAGCCATCGACGTCGTCAACGGATGCCGGGCGCTTGACTTCAGCTATCGTGGTCAAATTCATAATCGTCCCCGCTCAGGACTTGTAGACTTCAACAGTCTGCATCATGCCCATTTCCTCATGGTTCATCATGTGGCAATGGACCATGTAGACACCGGTGAAGTCGAGAAAGCGTGAGCGGAACACGACCCGGCCACCCTTGCGCTCCACGACCACAGAATCACGCCATTCCGGCACGGCCAACCCCTTGCCGTTGACCGACACGACCTGGAACGGATTGGTGTGTATATGAAAGACGTGGTCGTCGTGCTCATGCGTGTTGACGATCGTCCACTCCTCGACCGCACCGAGCTTGACCCGTTGATCGATGCGGCTGGGATTGAACTTCTTGCCATCGATGAAGAAGCTGAATTCCTGCCAATGGCCGGCCGCATCTGCCTCCGGCGCGGTTGCCGAAAAGGTCACCGTACGACGGTTGGTGATTTCGGAGTCCGTGATGGTTTGCAGTGGCGGGGGCGGCAATTCGCCCGGCAGCTTCATGTCCATCGGCGCGCCTGACACCACTACCCTCGCCAGTGGGCCGACCGGCGACGGGTGCCCCTGATCGTAGGGCGCCGCGTTCAAGGCATAGGTGCCGGCGGAGCCCGCCTGCACCAGCAGATCAGCGCGCTGGCCCGGAGCGATCAGAAGCTGCCTGAGAGGCTGCATGGCCCCGAGTTGAATGCCGTCATAGGCGACGGCATGCAGGTCATGCTCCTCCAGATCGAGCAGCATGTCGTCCTGATAGGCCGCATTGAGGATACGCCAGCGCTGCACCTCGCCTGGACGCATCTCGATCATCGGCCGGCGCTGTCCGTTGATCGCCAGGAAGCGTGTCGCCGTTTCCGGAAACAGCGTCTCGAAATCCTCGACCATGCCACGAGCGTCGTAGACCACCTGGGTCAGCACCAGCAGGCGCTCGCGGGCGGATGCTATCTGCGGCACATCGGCGAAATCGTCTTCAATGACGACGGCGCCCACCATGCCGCTCGACATCTGGATATCGGCGCTGCCGTGGTGGTGGGGGTGATACCAATATGTCCCCTTGGTGTGGTCCTCCGGCAGCTTGATCTCGATGTCGTAGGTATGCCCAGGGGCCATCGAGCGCATGACGTTGTCGGCGATGCCGCTTGGGCTCGCATGCGATCCATGGAAGTGGAAATTGGTGTTGTTGAACTGATGCGGCTGACTGATGTCCGCGGGAGGCCAGTCCCGGTTCGGCGGCAGATCATTGATCAGCTTGATGTGCAACGTGTCGCCGGGCTTCATGCGCAAGGTAGGCCCTGGGCTGCCGCCTTCATAAGACCGAACATAAAGCCTGACACCGCCGATCTGCCGGTAGGCGTAGCCCACCCGCAAGGTCGTGCTAAGCATGCCATTGACGGAGCGCCGCACCTCGGGCTCGACAAGCGGCTGATCCATGGCAGGCGCCGGCTTGTCTGGTACCATGCCCATGGTGGGAGACATGTCCATGGGGGAGGACATGTCCATAGTGCTATGCATGGGCTCTTCGGCCCTGACGGCTCCCGCGGTCAGCAACAACGCGCCGATCCCGATGCCGCCATCAAGCAGTTGGCGTCGCGACAGTTTCGTCATACTCGTCGCGATGGCGACGGCACCGTTCTCTTCTGGTCCTGCTGCATACACTACCCAAAATTGATTCCTTTCCAATATACGCCTTTAGTAAATCCGACCGAAAAGAAATCTCGTCGAAAAAACGTGGTTGCAAGAGTAATTGGTGGTTTTCAAACTGCATTCCGCTACCTCTAGGCCACAACAGCTCGCGTGACGGATTCCCCGCGTCCGCTTTGACGGCGCGCTCGTTCTTCAAGATTAGCGGTGATGGGCGCGAGGCGGCCATTCAACTCATGTGGTTGGAGCGTTGCGGCTGTTGCCGCTGCTGCGGCCGGCTGAGCTCCCCCAAAAAAGCGGAAATGCCTATACCTACTATTATTGGAATCCCCGACGAAACACCGACCGCGAGGGCGAGCGGATCAAATTGCCCGATGCGATCAAGCACCCGGCACGGTTTTTCGCCGAAGTCGAGCCGCGCCGGAATTCGACTCCTACTAGTTGTTCGGCCGGCTCGATCGGCGATCTCGTCACCCGATACCGCGCAAGCGACGAATTCAAACGGCTCTCCGAAGGCACACAATCTAATTACGAAGTGCACGTGCGCCGCTTCGAGGCGCACGATACTTGGGGCATGGTGGCGGTTCGCGACCTGGCGCCGATCACGGTCCAGACCGCACGCGACGCGATGGAAGAAACCGCAGTGATGGCAAAACCAGATGCTGTCGGTCGGCTGCACTATCTGGGATTGGGCGATTCCGCTGGACCTCGCCAAATTCAACCCGTTCGACAAGGTGAGAGACTTCGATATCCCAGACCGCGGGCATGTGCCGTGGCCGTCATGGGTGATCGACTATGTCCGAACGCACGCTTGGCCGGATCTGGTCCGCATGATGCGGCTCGGCGTGATGACCTGCCAGCGCGGCAGCGATCTCATCAGGATGGGGCCCGAGCACCGCGACCGCGATGGCCTCTGGTGTCGCTGGCTTGCCGACACCCCGGAAGGCCGGAAGGAAAGAATGGATTGTCGCCCAGGTCGGGAAGTACGATTGGGATATCGAGCCCAACGACGCTGACCATCCGACCATCCGACCATCCGCGGCCTGCGCGGCACCGGCATCCTGGCGCGCGCCGAGCAAGGCTATGGGTCGACCAGATCGCCAACGACATCGGGATGTCCCGCCAGGATGTCGAGCATTAGACGCGGTTACGCGACCAGATGAAGGTCGGCGCAGACGGCCAAGAGCGGCTTCGTCTCGTCAACAACGAGGGCTAGACCGCGAACACCGGCTCGGCTATATGGGCGCTGCAACTCGCCGGGTTTGCAAAACTTCCGGATGCGATTGCGAAACTTCCGAAAAAAGCGCTGTAAAGTCAGTGACTTCGGTGGGGAATGGTGTAACGGTAGCACAACAGACTCTGACTCTGTTTGTCTAGGTTCGAATCCTAGTTCCCCAGCCAGCTTCGCCGCAGCGACCGAGACCCAATCCATGGCCGCCTTAGGGTGGCACGGAGGCGCATCTCGCGCCGTGCCCAACTCTTGGCCGAACTGCAGCACGCGTCTCCGAACCATGCTTCGCATCGCTCTCGCGCACCGCGCATCGATGGGACCGATTCAAATGTCAAACAGCGCCGACGTCAGTTTGGAAGACGTCATTCCGGGGCGCTGCGCAGCATCGAATCCGGAATTTCGAGATTCCCCGATGCGCAATCGCGCATCTGAGGTTCGCTCGTTACTCTCGCGCCCTGGAATGACGTCGAAATGAAATAATTCTCGTTCTCGCTGCGCCATCGCGCCCGAGCTATGCCAGATAACGTCCGCCCTCAAATGACGAGGGCGCGGGGAATGCCGGGTGACCAATGCACCCGCAGCCTCGCGTGCGCTGGGGGTAGTCAATATGCACGCGAGTATTCACAGCGGAGGCACCGGATACATCCGGCATTCCCCACGCAATGGTTTTAACGGCGTATGGCGAGCTCTCCCCGGCGACGAATTCGTCTTGCCACCGTCGCCAAGCGGATTGCATGGCATCTCAAATCCCGGTTGGGCTGAGTGTGCCTCCGCGAAGCTTGACACCAGAAACGGGTGCCAGGACCACACGCTTTGACCGTCCGCAACACTGCCGCTCGTCTCGCGCGCCGCTCTCGACCGCTCACGAATTGCTTCGCCCTGCGATCTCATGCGCACACGACATCGTCGCGTCCACCGCATCCCGCCTCACGTTTCGTGACGACCGCGATACGCCCCTTGCCGAGGCGGGATACGCGAGAGCATCGTCGTGATTTGCCCGACAGCGCAAGCGCGCACGCCTGCGGCAGATTGGCACGACGGGCAGATTGCGCATGAGGCGCATGCGAAATTTGCCCGTCGGGCAGTGTGGGCTTCCAGACGATGATATGGACAACCTTTACGGGCCGGCGCCGACCCTGCGGCCGATGTCCGCGCTCTCGCCGGCTTCTTGTTCCGGCTTCGATGCAGGCATATCATGCACACGAAAACGTAATCACGAACGACGCGCAACGCCGGGAGGAACTGCCGCACCGCGGTCCGACATCACTGGCGGACTACCCTCACCGGAGTTGTGAGCGGCCGTCACGCGGCGCGGCAGCAGCAGAATTGTAGACCTGATTCATGGTGTTGGGGAAGGGCGATTATTTGATACCAACGGGGTCATGACAAATCTCTCCGCACGGATTCGCAAAAGCGAGGAATCAAGGAACGCAGCGATACCAGGGTTGACTTCAAGATGAACAGCACGCGCATGGCGCTTCGCTTATGGGGCTACTCGCTTCGCCGATGTGGACGCCCTTGCAGCGTGGATTGAGCCGCAGGCATCATCCGCCATCTCGGCGACCAAGAAGGTGGATCACGATCCCCCTTCGCACCTCAAGAATGTCGACATCGACGCGCCGACCGCCCCCCTTGCATCGTTGCGACACGTATCTGTCCTTTGCTGACATCAAAGCTGATGCAACGATATGAGTAGACATGATCAGGCTGGCCGAAGAACGAGACGCATCCAGTTTGGCTGCGGTGAGCATTGAAGTCTGGTTGAACACGTATCTCCGAGAGGGAGTTAGTCCATTTTTCGCCGACTATGTTCTTGCTGAATTTACGGCGCAGAAGTTTCGAAACTCGATGCGCGATCCCAGCATGGCGATCTGGGTATCGGAAAACCTGACGGGAATTGATGGTTTCGTGGCGGTTAGTTCGACGACGAAGCCCCCACTTCCAATTTGCCCACCGCTGGAAATCACGACCCTGTATGTTCGGCCAAGACACCAGTCGAGCGGAAGAGGCGTCGCGCTGCTATATCGTGCCTTGGATCATTGCAGGAGCATGGGGAGCGAAAGCGCCTGGCTGAAGGTCAATGCCGAAAACGGTCGAGCTATCCGCTTCTATCTTCGGCATGGCTTTAGTCGAATCGGCTCCACGCATTTTGTGATCGCCGATAGGGCTTACGAAAACTATGTCATGAAAACAGAGCTCGCAGGACGGGGCGGGTTGGAGCCGAAGGCGTAACCCGCCGTCTACCGCCCCGATAGCTGGTGCGAATCCCGAATTTTCAAATCGCGTCCCGTCATCGTCGATGATGAAGCGGCGTGTTACGCCGGAGCCTGTCATCGGGCCGCGCTTTGCGCGGACCCAGTGGGTCTAACCCGCCTACGCACCCTGCCCGCCCACCGTGATCCGATATTGCAGCGTCTCCGTCTCTCCCGGCGCGATCAGCATCAGGCCGGGCTTGTCGGAAAATGCGCCGTCGAATCCAGCCGGGCTGGCGAAGCCGCGCCACGGTTCGATGCACAGGAACGGCGCGCCCGACGGTTTTGACCAGATGCCGAGTTCGCGGAAACCCGACCAGGCAATCTCGAGCGATGGGCCGCTCGGCCCGACATAGCGCACCGAGCGGCTCGCCAGCGCATCGAGGATCACGGCATCCGCCTCGAACAACCGCTCCGCGAGTTGCAGTACGGCGCCTTGCACGGGCGATGGCTCGGCTTCAGTGCGTATCAGCCCGCCGGACAGTCGCCGGATCGGCGCCGGCTCGGGCTGCGGGAAGATCAGGCTGTAGCTTTCCTTGCGGGCACCCGGCAACAGCGGCCAGTTGAAGGCGGGATGCGCGCCGAACGAGGCCGGCAGGGCCTCCTCGCCGGTGTTGGCAATGCCGACCGTCATGTCGAGACAGGCCGCAGTGACGGCGTAAGTGATGTCGAGACCAAAGCCAAAGGGATAGCGCGGCCGCGTCGCCGCGTTATCCGTCAGCCGCAGGATGCAGGAGCGCCCGGTCCGTTCCAGCCATTGGAAGCGGAGGTCGCGGGCAAAGCCATGCTGCGTCAGCCTGTAGCTTTGGCCCCGATGGCGCAATTCGTCGTTGGCGAGGCGGCCGACGATCGGAAACAGCCAGGGCGCATGGCGCGGCCAGGCGGGGCCGGCCTGCCACAGCAGTTCCAGGCCATCGGCAGCCTGCAGCGAACACAGCTCGGCGCCATCCGCCTTGATGGTCGCCATGATGCCACCGGCGCTGATCGTATGCGTGTCGTTCATGGCGTTTCTCCCGAATGGCAGGTCTGCCGCTGGTGATGCCGGATCGCGACGGCGGCGTCCAGCGGCGCATCTCCAGGGCGTTCCGACGTCGGCGGTTTGGAAAGCTACTGCATGCGGCAGGCGTAGCCGGCAGCCTCTGCCTTTTGCCTCAGGGCGGCCAGCGCGCTCGCGTCAGGTTCAGTCCCCAATTGCTGGTAGGTCGTGCCGTCAGCCATCTTCTCGCTGATGCAGCCGCAGTACTTGTCAATTTGAGATGCGGTCAGATTCTGGTTGGCTGAAAGCTGTTTCTGAACGCACGAGCGCGCAGCGCCAGCGACGAGCGCCATGCGCGTTTCACCGCTGATTGTCTCGGCGCTGGAGAAGAACACCTCTCCGTAGACCGCGAGCGCCCCGAGGATCGACACCAGCAGCGCCCCGAATGCAAGTGCCCCCTGAACCGCGCTCGCGCGCGACTTCGGTTGCCGCCTTTTCAGCAGATTTCGCACGACGGCGATGACAGCAAAAATCAGCGGCACGCCGAGAATCTGGCTGACGAGACGGCCGATCGTCGCGGCGCTTGCGGTGTGAGCATCGTTCGCGAGTGCGAAACCTCGTCCCGCACCGATTTGCATGAGGAGGGTCAAGGCGCTGACGAGAAGTCCGATGTTCGCGCTCTCCCATACACTCCACTTCCGACCGACGGA
>Ga0307509_10006373_pt1 | contig 15920 bp, 10 predicted proteins | sample 10_EM_MG_FD_202245 | JGI IMG/M metagenome (GOLD analysis project Ga0307509, IMG submission 202245) | Populus trichocarpa ectomycorrhiza microbial communities from riparian zone in the Pacific Northwest, United States - 10_EM | ecosystem: Host-associated > Plants > Roots > Unclassified | place...
AAACTACACGATTTACTTTCACGTGATACTAAGGCGTTATAGGAACTACTATAGGCGGGAACGGCGGGGGACGGCAGGCGCCGACGTCCTCTACTCTGATGTGTCGGGCAATTTGCTTGGAGGACGGCACGGGACGACAAAATGTCGTCCGTCTTCGTCCGGACCCAAGACGGACGGACTGGACGGTTGGGAACACTGCATCAGGGGTCCAGAGCCGGTATATGTTGAATTCGCCAGATGTGATACATGTGCTGTTTATTCCCCGTAAACTGACTTCTTCTTAACACTTGGGGAGTTTCTTGGAAGGTATGATATGATAAAATAGTTTGCCGAATTGTATGATAGCTCGATTTAACTGCAACTGTTAGGGCTAGGTTCACACCTCACTTAAGAGAGTAACTGTTCGCTTAAAATCTTGCTCCGAATATTGTAGTTAAGGGAGCGGATCCAGAAGTCTCTTTGTGCGACAAACAATAGTATCTTTTATTGATTGACCCCTAGTACCCAGTGACACTGACAATTCCTCACTAATTTGTGAAGCTCCAATATTTCAGGTTCGTTTGTTGCGGCTGTAGATACGGTTGGAAGCGATCCCTGACTATCATACGCATTGCAAGATCTCTCTAACTTTACTTGCGGAAGATCGATATTTGGCTAAAGACCATTCGGGCACTAGTATCTGAGAACCGAATACGGCGAAGTAAGATATTAAATAACAGTAGGTATTGGGGCCAACTCCGAGGACGTCCAGCAAAGCACTAGGAGGCATAGTATGTACTAGTTTGAGATCATCATAAAGGGCAACAGCCCTCCGGTGAGCAGTAGAGGCGGTGCTGGTATAGGATACCCCAGTAATACCCGAGAAATGCACGATATCTGCAGGGGAGAAACAGGTATAGGGAATAGCCACGGACACCGGCCTCCTTGCAGCTGCTGCGGCTGAGGGTGGGGAGACGTTTAACTCTAACTCTGGAACACTGTCAGTCAAGAACTTAGGATATACGAAATAACATGAATTAATAACTAACATAAGCTAGTAAAGTGTGAATATTAGAGGCTTAAGACCTTTAACAAATGATTGTTCTGTGAAGGAGAGTGCTTGCTCTACTGGGCGAGAATGAGGAATGATTCTGATGGGGGCATCTCTCCTCGGTGCGGCGAGTCGTCTCCTTCCCGTGATTTCTAGGCGTGCATCGTAGGAGCGTTGTAATTGTCATCGGAATTTCTTTCCGCCTTGGCCGGGTGACGGGGGTATTCTCTGGAATAGTATTCAGCTTTTGAACCATCTGCTATGTGTTATATTATATAGTCCGAAAGTTTCCTCCTGGAAAATGGGTGGAAAACACAGCAAAAATCTGCTCTTCAAGACAAAAAAGAAAGAGAAAGAGAAAGAGAAAGAGAAAAAAACACCAGAAGATACTGAGAGGCAACTCCAACTTTCTAGCATATGGTTCAATTATTCAAGTTCTTATGATAATATAATTGCCGGCGAGTTCAAGGAGAGAGACCGTATTCGAGAAAATGGTAAGGCGGTAGGGGAGGGTTTGAATTGGAGGGTAGGGTATAGGAGAGGGAAATTTCGGCCAAAAATGACTATCGCGTGCATTAGCAAAATTTCGTATTTAAGGAAGCGCGATGTTCAATTATTCGAGCTCTTACGGTAAGAAGCCGAGCAAACAGTACTCGTGCTAGTACGTTGGAGTTGCCTTTACCAGTAAGATCTTGTATTGTTTTTTTCTTCGGGGGGGGGGGTTGAGGAGGTTGGTTTTCGCAGCGATTTCAACCGCATATCCCCAGAGCGCCGGTGGCAATTATTCAAGTCCCTACGGTAATCATGGCTAGCCTATTGTTAAAGTTAGGTTTAGAGTTGCCGAACATCTTCGTATTGTCAATTTCAGAAATGTCCATCCGTAGGTTTCCCCCCCCCCCCTCCATGGCACCATCAACACCTTTCTCCCCTCGCTGCCACTAAAGGAGTTTCATATTGGCTCCTCAAATTGAGAGATGTAAGGTTCATAGCCAAAAGTAGTGAAAGTGGGTCGTGGGAAAAAATTGACTTTTCGGTTTGAGAAAAAAGATGATTGGGAAATTACAGCACTGACGACCTTTTCAAAGTTCATAATAGCATAATCAAGAGCTAGCCGAACGCTCATATGAGGTGGGTTGAGGAGGTTCCGGAGCATTGCTGGGAGCTTTTGTCACGAAAGTCCGGAAAACTGTCGGGGGAATGCACCACCACTTTTGGAAAAGAAATTGGACCGAACTCTCCCGAACTTCGGGACATAGTCACGAGACGTCACAAAAGGCCATGGGGGAGCTTTGCACTTGTCCTTAAGATTTTTGCACCTTCCGACAAAAACATAAAGTCGTTAGAGCTGTCGTTGAGCAACTGAATCTTGACAATTATCTTAATTCCCCGCACTGGGTTAGTGCAGTCGAAACAGTAAGATTGAAATAATTTTACTTTTGCCGGCTCCATGAAGCGGTTCATGTGATGGGTTGGTTGGGGTGTTTAAGCATTCAAAGGGAGGGCGACGAAGGAGCTATGATACTAAATCGTGATAGTTAACGTAAACGGACGAGTCGGAAATGCGGAGTGTTGATGTCGATGGGATTGTAAAGTCCAGGGATACTTATGACCCCTCTCGTGAAGAGATTTGTGCGTGATATCAGACACCCACAATCCTACCCAAAGGAAGTGCGGGCCGATAGAATGGGGCGATTTCGTGAAGCAACGTAGGGATCCCAAATATAATATTTCTAGTCAATGGAAGATAAGTTACATAGTATATCTAACCGTATCTATAGAATTTCCTGTCATCGCCTCCCATGACCGTAAACAAACGTCTTCGTCGCATGTATTTCTTTCCTATATCATTTCCTTCCTATTTGGTTTCATCCTTTGTGGCTAGAACTCATATAGAGAACATCAGTGACCTCATCCTTCATGAGAAATGAACCTGTTTCCAAGTCTCCAGCCCATAACGTATCATATGCTCGGCCATGATTGCAAGAATGGTACGACGAGTTTGTTGGAGCATCCTTCCATATCTGGTATGGTTGACCGCAGGGCGGTGGTACAGCGGCTAGGGAAGTGGTGGAGATCCGGCGGCGAGTGAGGCCGTGTGAACCTCAGATATCGTGACCGCGTCTTTCTTGTATACATAGCCGGGGTCACCCCCATCTCTCTCTCTCTCTCTCTCTCAATGAATCAACTATCAGTCGTTTCAACAGAGTTGAAGTTGCGCAAAGTCTTTGCCGTTCCCCTTCCACACATTAGGGCTTATCCCAACATTATCCAGAACGCACGAGTGATTTCCCATGAAGGCGAGCGCCCTAAGAACCTGTGCCCGGCCTACCAATCTGAAAAACATATCATAGAATTGACGCAGAAAACATGCCCTGCCCTGCACTCCAGCTAACAAGACGCACACTCCCCACTTGGAGCTCATAAATCCTATTTTTCCTTCTTCCCCCTCCTCCTCCCATCAACACATCCTTCCGGCAAGAGCGCTTTCGAAAACGAAGAAAACTTTATCGACAAAACGACTTCTCTTTTCCTCTTTCGATACTATCATACTTGCTATCTTGTTTCTTTCTCTCTCCCCCCATCAGGCGCTCTTTTTCTACCCAGTTTGGAATAGATATTTGTCCGCTCCGTAGGACAATATTTTGTTCCGGTACGAACTCTGTTTGGGATCAGTACTCTCGTCCCAAGCGTCCGATCGTCGATCAAATACTCTTCCCATCTGACACCTTCACGCTTCTGCTCTCCTACCTATTCCTCACTCTCTTTCTCCTCGTGTATCGCTCTCCCCGCTGTTCCCTCTTGGAATTGCATTTCATCGCAGCTTTCTCCTCATCGACCAAACCTCGAGGTTGGTTATCTCTAACCCCAGAAATTCTTTCCCGTCATTGATTCATTGATTGATAGATTGGTCGATTTATCCATCCGTCCGTCCGTCCGTCCGTCCGTCAATTCGTCAATTCATCCATCCTTCGATCCATCCATCCATCCATCAATCCATCCATCAATCCATCGATCCATCAATCCATCAATCCATCCACCACCAGGTCGCTTTTATTAATCCATGTACTTCAATAAAATGGCCAACAAATATTTAAAAAGAGCTCTAAGAGGAGCCGCGAAACGTAGGGACCCCCCGCCTCCGCCCCCTGAGCCTGCTCAATATGGAGCGAATACTAACAGCCACTCTAGCCGGCTCCAGGATTCCCGCTGCCGCTCGGGAGGATTTCCTAAACAGCGCCCCCACCATCTATGCACCCGCCGACCCCATCGCTCATCCCGGTGAGCGTGTCGAAGGGACAACCCCGCCCACTCCTAACGTAGTAGCAGAGGCTACTGGCGCTCTAGCAGCTCCTGAGATGGGATTAATTACCGATCCTGCCGTCGCCCCGGAAGACAATATTCATCCAACCCCCAGCGATAACGGTAGTGCCACCGGTCAAGTTGACGTTTTAACCGCTGTTGCAATACCTTTAGCATTGCCCGGGGGTGGCGTTAGCGAGCAGCCATTGCCGTTTGATATGCCTGAGCTGCAAGACCTGAGTTTTTCGTTTGATATGGGTAGCGAGCAGCCATTGCCGGGTGATGTACCTGAGCTGCAAGACCTGAGTATTTCGTTTGGTATGGGTGAGGCTTGTGCGGCCTGGTTGGCGTCCAAGGACAATGAGCTCTCCCCCGGCATCAATGATACTACTGGTGCTCTGGCAGCTCCTGAGATGGGATTAATTACCGATCCTGCCGTCGCCCCGGAAGACAATATTCATCCAACCCCCAGCGATAACGGTAGTGCCACCGGTCAAGTTGACGTTTTCACCGCTGTTGCAATACCTTCAGCATTGCCCGGGGGTGGCGTTAATGAGCAGCCGCTGCCGTTTGATATGCCTGAGCTGCAAGACCTGAGTTTTTCGTTTGGTATGGGTAGTGAGCAGCCATTGCCGGGTGATGCACCCGAGCCGCAAGACCTGAGTATTTCGTTTGGTATGGGTGAGGCTTGCGCGGCCTGGTTGGCAGCTAAGGGCGATGAGCTCTCCCCCGGCATCAATGATACTACTGGTGCTCTAGCAGCTCCTGAAATGGGATTAATTACCGATCCTGCCGTCGCCCCGGTAGACAATATTCATCCAACCCCCAGCGATAACGGTGGTGCCACCGGTCAAGTTGACGTTTTCACCGCTGTTGCAATACCTTCAGCATTGCCCGGGGGTGGCGTTAATGAGCAGCCACTGCCGTTTGATATGCCTGAGCTGCAAGACCTGAGTTTTTCGTTTGGTATGGGTAGCGAGCAGCCATTGCCGGGTGATGTACCTGAGCTGCAAGACCTGAGTATTTCGTTTGGTATGGGTGAGGCTTGCGCGGCCTGGTTGGTAGCTAAGGGCGATGAGCTCTCCCCCGGCATCAATGATACTACTGGTGCTCTAGTAGCTCCTGAGATGGGATTTATTACCGATCCTGCCGTCGCCCCGGAAGACAATATTCATTCAATCCCCAGTGATAACGGTAGCGCCACCGGTCAAGTTGACGTTTCCACTGGTGTTGCAATACCTTCAGCATTGCCCGGGGGTGGCGTTAGCGAGCAGCCATTGCCGTTTGATATGCCTGAGCTGCAAGACCTGAGTTTTTCGTTTGGTATGGGTAGTGAGCAGCCATTGTCGTGTGATTTGCCTGACCTGCAAGACCTGAGTATTTCGTTCGGTATGGGTGAGGCTTGTGCGGCCTGGTTGGCGGCCAAGGACAATGAGCTCTCTCCCGGCATCAATGATATGAAGGACTTCGATTTGTGTAAAGCCGCTACAGCGAATGCGTTTGAGATCGACCAAACCCTAGAGGGTGTTGTTTGGCCGAAGGTTCCCGATAGCGCCTGCACTACTAGCGTTGATGCTCTCCTTGAAAACATCCCACATGTGAACTTTATCGATCAACCAATTCCCGCTAGCATTTCGGCTACTCAAGAAGGAACCATTGACCGTGCTGGTTCTTTAGCTCCAGTGGAGAATTCAGTCAGGTCTTCCTCTCCAGACGCGCCACTGGCCGGATTAGAGTCAATCGAGTGTATTGGCGAATTGGATGCATTTGCAGGAGCTCCGACGCAAGAAAACCAAGAGCGAATTCCCTCACCGAGCACCGAAAAGAGCCGACCTATAGATCCAGCGGCCCCCCCCCCCGGATTGGGCGGGGATGAGATCGAGAACATTAGCCACATCAATCTCAATCCTATTGGTCAATCTAAATCTCTCTCGAGCGGTGAACAGGCGGGAGCGGGCGGCGGTCTCAAAGAAATTTCGGAAATTAGCGCAGCTTTTGGGAACGAAGCCGCACCATCTACCGAATCTGATGCGCGCCACACGGAATTGGAGCTTGTGACCCAAGAGCCCGCCTCTACTACACGTTTTCTGGATGGACATCAATTACATACCCCTCCGCCGATGGACGACAATTTAAACTTCGCAAGTACAACCAACCTTCTCCCCGGCGCGCCCGAAGGCAACACGGCCGATTTGAGAAATGAGGATTCCAACTCGCCAGGTTTCGTGAGAGGCAAGGAAGGACGCCAGGAGGAGGGTACTCCAGAGACTATCGAGAGTTCTTCCCAGGACACTGCTACTGTCACCACTGCTATGGAGGGTGCCTCCGCCCCCCCTCCATCAGTTGCTCCTGCTGTTAGGATGGAGGCGATGGACGAAGAGGGCACCGCCTCTGAGGCTTCGATGGATGAAAGTCCATCCCAAACTCCCACAGATACCACTGATAATTACAAATTTCCAAGTGAAAGGGATGTTCTAGCCAGAGCACGCACAGCCAGTACAGTATTTTTTGGCATGGACGATGCCGATTTCGACGACTTCCAGGATTTCGATGAGGAAATCGGCACAATCGAGCCAACTAAAGGCAGTAAATTCCATCGGCCTCCCCTATCAATCCCACCAGACCGCAAGCGAACGCTATACAAGTCGGCACCACTGACCATCCCGATCCCCGACACAATGGCTCACTTTTTCTTTTCAACTAAACCCCCTGCGCCCAAGTGGGCACCAAACGCTCTATATTTCCCCGGAGGCCGCATAGTCGACCCTGCTGACCCTGACTATCGCTTCTTCGATCAAGTAGTGCTGTTCCAACCTTACCCACCGCCCAACGCCTTTGCACGGAAGACTCCTCTGCCCCGTGACAAGTCTCAAGACGCGCGCGGGCTGATCCCACGGGAACCAAAGCGAAAAAAGAACACCTCCATATACAACTTCATAGACAAGATCCGCCGGGTTGGGAATGTCGTGGACCCGCAAATTGCTATCAATGCAAAGTCTGTAGAAGATTTTGTGAAGGCCTATTACATTGAAGGGCCCAACGGAAGGCCCCTGCTCAACAATCCTCCACGAGGAGATATCCCACAAGTGAAGATTCAGCACGAATGGATTCCGACGGGTCTTGTGGAACGGTATCGAGTAGAGCGGGTTATTAGGGTACTTGATACGGAGATCTCTCGGGAGACTAGAGCTGCTCTGTTCTGGATCCTGATTGAGCGGCAGACAGAAAGGACTCGTGTCCTATTGAAGTTTTTCGCCCAGTACCCGGAGCCTAAACTCAAAGACGTTGAAAAGAAGTTAATGTCGTGGGGATATTTGCCGGAGAAAGCCCAGAGAGTGGAATATAGAATTGCCGATGAGCGTAAGCGCCCCGCCCACTTACCCGGTACCGTAAATTCTGGGCAAACTCGACCCGCCACTATTACCTGTATGGCAGTTACTATCCCCAGAAAAGCGAATTCGCCACAGGTTAGTCTTCAAGAGGAATAGTGGCTACCTTAAGAAGTATGGCGGCGGATCGAGTTTACCCAGAATTTACGGTATTACATTTGTGATCAAATATTAACATGAAAATAGTAGCACTAATCGACCCCAAGGAAGCGGTCAAATTAGACGTGCTGAAGGAGACAGAGCAACTACTTAAAGCTCTCGAGCTAGGGGCAAAACACCGGAAAAACCTCAAACTCCTTCTTCCATTTATGGCAAAGTATAGTATTCATAACATGGGCTTCTTCGGCCTAATGGGATCCGATAAGATGATTGAGCTCGTCGAGGAGATTTGCAACTGCCTTCAAGTGGGGGAAAAAGCTTCCCATCTGCCGAGTTTCGATGTTCAGAAGGGATTCTGGGGCTTTCTAAACGACTTGAGACCATCGGTGTTTATTGCAAGGTCCACTTCTCTCTGCGATATTGAATATTCGTATGTGGTTACCCAACGTGCGGAGGTGCACCTAGATGTCTTTGAGATGGTAGCGCGAGTGATGACCCCGATTCTGAAACGGATCTCCGAACATGACGATATACCGCTTCGACGAGAGATACCGGAAGTGGTAAAACTGTCTCTGGGACAAACGGGGAATGCCCAAATCGCTTTCTACCTAGAAGCACAGCGTCCCCGTGTAGCTATGCCGACTGCCTGGGAGCTATCGGCTGAGAACCGGGCGAGGATAAAGCGCTACGAGGAAGAACAGGCTAGACAAGAGGCGATAAAGCTACAGAAACGCCAAAAGGTCATGAGGGCGCGAGTGAAATATATGGAAGAGGGCATTCCGCGCGATTTGGCCAAACGCCCGGCGGAGATATATTCGCCTAAAAGGAGGCGTCGTAAGATTCGTGAAGGAAAAGCGCGCATTTCCCGGCCATCAGAGAGAGAAGCTGCCATAGAGGGGACCGTTGGGTATTCGAAGGAAGGAGAGACTTTTGGAGAGACGGCGGCTGCACCAACAAATACCAACCCAAGAGTTACCAGAAAACGTGGGCGAGAGGAGGCGCATGACGAAATAGCTGGTCCCTCTAACACAAGACAAGGAGGCAAGAGGGTTCGTTTCGCCTCGGACGCGTCAACGGCGGAGGAACGTCTGTCACCAGTTCTACATAAGCCGAGACGGAATGCCCATGAATCAGACTCTGAGGCGTCGGATTCCTCCAGTGAGAATGACAACAGTGATGGGGATCGAGGTCTGCGGAAATCAAGACCTGAAGCAGTTAGGAAAGTAATCCTGCAGACAGACCATGAAGAACAATCCGGCGAGAGTGAGGATGAGGGACCGCAAACAGAGGCACCCATCTTGGTGTCAAAGAGGAAAATGAAAATAGGCTCAACCACTAGGAAGGCCAGGGCGGTGCCAGTTCCTAGCCAAGTATCGAAGCCCATACCAGCAAGTGGGACACGACCACCTTCACCCGTCCACGAGACCACACGCAAAGACATTGCAGCGCCAAGTTGGATCCTACCAGACCTTGACCACAGGAGTGATGAGAGGGGTGAGGAACAGCCCAGTAAGGCGTCAACTAAAGCACAGAAAGCAGTGAAGAAAAGAGGAGATATTGGCGATAGAGATATGACCCGAAAGACGGTTTCTACCACGGTCCAGCCGGGGCTTCGCACACCTCCTTTGCCACCTCAAGCCCAGGAAGCCCTCCGGAGATCTCCACGGAAACATCAACCAAAGGGAGGATACGAAATCGACTCCTCCTCATCTGACGAGGACGATGATGGTGATGCCTATGATCCACCCCTAACCTACGGCAACAAACGAGACAAGGTGTCAAAGCCAGCCAAGCGGAAAGGTTCCGGCAAAAATAAAACTAAAGCCAAGAAACAGGCGCTCCCTGCAGAAATACAAGCCGGAGCCGTGAAGACCGGAAGAGGGAAGGAAGGGAGACAACCCCGATCACCCATCCACAGAGACGAGAGCGAGATTAGTGATGTGGATGAGGACGATAACTCCCAATCGCCACCCCCCCAGAACGAGAGTGATATCAGCGACGAAGATGAATCCCCAAATCTAATATCTTCAGCTGCACAACCAAGAGTTCACACACCTCCGCCGCCCCCAGTAACGGGGCGGCTCCTCCGGATGTCGCTCCATCACTCTAAGCGAACATACGACGAATGCGACTCTTCCTCATCCGACAATGACAATAGTGGTGATTGCGATGTACCCCAGACCAGCCGCAACACCAAACGGACCAAGATCTCAGAGGAAGCAAGCACACAAAACCCTCGTCAAAATCCGCCTAGAGCCGAGAAACCTCCACCGCCGCCACCGCCTCCACCAACTCTGGGCGCGGGAGCTAAACCTGCCGCGAAAGCGGCCGCGGCCAAGAAATCCAAAGCTGAGGTCCGATCGGCTGCAGCAAAAAAAGCGGCCGCAACGAGGGCTGCGAATCAGCAAGCTTTGGAGGACAAGGTAACACGAGAGCTAGAGGCCGAGGCACAAAGGGCTGCGGATGCTGGTGGGTACAGGTACAAAGTAGGTGCCGTGACTAAGGCTCAGGTTAAGGATCGAATGAAGAGGGAGAAGGAGAGGATGAAACAGGAGGAGGCGCGGGAGAGGTTTGAGGCCGCGGTGGCTAAGAGGGAACAGTCGGAAGAAGCCAAGCGGATTGCCGCGGCAGCGAAACAGGCTGCAGCAGCCAAAAAGCGAGCCGCGACTATTGCTGCAAAGAAAGCTGCGGTTAGCGAGAAGACACAGACAAGATCTAAAACCACGGTCGCGGTAAAAACTGCTAAGGCCAAGACAAAGAAGGAAAATTGGACGGGCCGGGAGAGACTGACAAAAGCAAAAGCTGAACACGCACCCGAAGCCGAAGAGAGCTCCAGTAGCGACGAAGAAGATACGCCAGCTGAAGAATCTGAAGAGGATATCGAACTCGCACTCGCCCAGGAGATGTCGCGCCAAGAAGCCGAAGAAGAGGAAAACGCAGAAGTAGTCACAGCTGAGATCCTCGCTGGGACAACCAGTCATGGAAAGGCCAAGGGTAGAGCGGCTGCCAAAGACATAACGGAAGCAAAGGGAACGCGCCGGGTGGCAGCAAAACGGAAGAGGCTGGCAGAGCAGGAGGCTTCAGAAAACCAGGCGAGCACGCTTAAGACTATGTTGAATACGGCGTGTCCACAGAGGAAAAGGTACGCATGGATGGAGGGTCACGATGCTGATCAGGGAGAGAGTTCCAGAGCCGATGAACAGGACGCGGGGAATTCTGGTGATGAGGTGGCCGTGGCTAAAAGGGGGAAGCGCCGCAAGCTCGGTCCTAGGAAATAAGCATTCATTAACAGACATCTACTGGAGCGAGCATTTGATTTAGCGGGCATTTCATTTGATTTAGCGGGCATTTCATTCGATTTAGCGGGCATTTCATTCGATTTAATTAGCGGGCATTTGATTTAACCAGAATTGGTTCCCGTCATCCTCTCACAACAGAATACAATCACACTCCTCGCTGATTGGCTTGCAGCATTGGATTACTAAGATTCAGCCAATCAGGAGCGCAATCAGGAGCGAATGTGTATCTGAGTGTTCCATGATTGTGTCCCACACAATCTCTTTCCCCCAGAATGTATCCACCCCTCCAGAAGGTTAGCAACTCCCTTCGTTCCTCCCTCACTTCCTACTAACAGCTTCTTCTCCTACCAGTCCGCCATCCCCTCACAAGCGAACCTCAATCTCAAAAACGGATGATGGTCACTACGGGCACCCATCATCCAATTCTCAACAGCAGCCAATTATTTACTCTCCGGTCCTCTCCCTAATACCTGTTATCGTCGATTTTTTTTAAAAAAAAAATGTCGTTAGAGCTGGGCCTTCTCAAATGGTTTTCCTTTCCTCCACCCCTCAACGCAATTTGCCGCGGCTAACTTTCCCGTTTTGAAGCATACATGAACTTTACCTCTCTCAGTTAAGGCCCCAATCCAAATCCCCGTTGTGGCATCGATGAGGAAAAAAACAAAAAACAAAAAAATCCCAAGGGAAATTACCAAATAAACTCTTGCCCCAAAGCAAAGGCGGGGACAAGAGCAAGCGTTGTTTTTTTTTTATTTGCTTCGAATGTTCTACTCGACAGTTAAGTACAGTGCCTTTTATGTTGTATTTTGTTTTTCCTCTCGGGGGGCGTGGATAGGTGGGTTATCCATCGTACGAGAGAGTGCTCGAGTCAGTTTTACATGTTTACTTGTTTCGGCTTCTTTTTTTGTATAATAAAGTCCCGACAGCGGTAGGGAAAAGCACACGCAATTTCTATCTGGATTACCACTGCATAACGCTTCCTGAGCAAGTGAATAGACATGTAAACACACACCCCGCGTGAAACAGCAAAATTCGGACCACACCCACGCTAAGCCTGTCCTGGAAACATTTGAGCTTCGCGATTGCTGAGCATTTCCTGACACGCTAAGAGTGCAGCACTGAGTCGTTTGAGCACTCTGGCGATCGAAAATTGGGGTCTCTGACAAAGACTTGGCTGGTTATGACCGAATCTGGGTGTGGTACGAATTTTACTGTTTCAACGCCGCCCAAGGGATACAACTAAATAACAAATAATTATGATTAAAAACTAGAAAATTGACCCGTTTTTCGCTTTAAAATCTGGAGCGAATGATGCTGGAACTATCGGTCGACTGCCCCGAACAAGCATATAGCTGTTTGCCACTTGCGGGGAAAAAGATGGGAGCAGATGAGGGAAAGAACTGACGACAAGGAGGAAGAGAGTTCAATAGTTGTATTCTCTATAAGAGGGGGGGGGGTATTAGAAAGTCCACGCGTCATCCAACCCAACTGGCATCCCAATCCCCAACTCAACTCGCATATCTCGCAGTACCGTACTGTACATCTAGAAAAATTGCTACAGTACCTGTGCGATGTGTAGGAAATTCCACCCGAACAACCCGGTGGGAACACCGCTATCCCCGAAATAAATATAATACAAGAACAAAAAAAAAACGATGAACAAAAAACCCATCCCACACATTCCTCAATTTAATCCAAAGTTAGATCAAGGCTTCCCATGAAAAACTCCTCCTCCTCCTCCTCCTCCATCCAACATGTACCGAATCCTCACTCGGGTAGGCATGTATCATAGAACCACAGCGCCCCTCGGGAGAGAAATGCTCGATCAAGCCTCCCCCTCTCCCCCGGTATATAGTAAAGCCTCTAATAGCAACATACGCAATAGGCCGAATCAGGAGATCACATGACGCGAAAAAAAAACCATCGAATCCCCCCTGAGCGCTTCCCTCCATGTCCTCCATCTAATCTCCCAGACATCCACCTTCCTACGTAGCCCAAAATACAAACCATATTTGCGAGCGTGCTACATATTATGTATGAGCTGCTTTCGGAATTGTCGTCCGAATGTCCCGTCATCGGTATTGTGCGACATTTGTAGTTTCCCCCAATGGGGACTAGCTCTGTACTGTACTGTACAGGCGGGCAGCAGGGGGGGGAGGGGGGGATCGCCGGGAGCATAAATTTGGATGAGTTATCCGCAAACCCATCCAAGGCGCCGTGAACGAGATTCCTTAAGTCGGAACCAAATTCATGATACCACCTTGCTGCTGTGTCACTGTTCGCTGAAGTGTGTTGCCGCTGGGGACGGCAGCACCATCCGTATCAAGAAGGAGGGGAGGCATCCCAAGGCCCGGGGTAGCGGTAATGCCACCACTCACTCCATTTGGATAGGTACTGTAGATCTCGATAATTTATTCAGATATATAATATATGAGCGCTCCGCCAATCTAGGCATATGCACACCCAACGGCGTTACAATCCCGAGGGAAGCCGACTCAATAGAAGCCCCTGTTGTTGATGAATAAATTAATTGAATGGGAGTGAGTGTCAAGCCTCCGGTGATGCACGGATGTCTTCAGTTTTGACAGCGCTGTCAAAAATAAATAAAAATAAACCCCTATAGGTACACTACACTCTTTTGCAGTCGAAAAATTCTTGCTTCATGTCGACTTATCTATAAGGTTGGTTGGCGCAAAGATCATGGGTGAAAAAAATATTGTCGGTACCATGAATCGAACATGGGTCTCATCGGAAGTTGTGAAACCACAACGAGGCGTACTAACCACTATACTACACCGACTTGATTGGCTAAGGACATGTAACGCAATATTTAAGCGGTGGTCAGGGGAAGTATTGAGACATGCCAAGACCCAATCTGGATACAACTCATAAATAGCAGACGTCACAGTCCATGGAATACCGATAGTAGCCTCGGAGGTCCTTGTCATCCGCCAAGACATTTTCTCCAACGTCCGGGAAAACCCATACTTCGCTTCGCAGCATGAGGTTTGGGTCTGCCTCTTTCACACAGATACTTTTTCTTATCATACCCCGGATACAGGTACGGTATGCCGCCATCGGTCGCACCGTTTCTCCAGAGCATGGTAGCTGACTTCCGGATTTGACAGGTCTCCGGACGTCACAAGCGGCAGTCCAAACTCAAAGGGCTGATTCTTGGTACCGAGGTGTTTGGAATCCGAGGAACCTGTTTACCGGAACAGACAGGGATATACCACGTTAGCCGGCGAACCGGCAGGCACTTCTACTCCAAAAACAAAATATGAAGTTGGCTGGGATTAAAGTTATAATTGGGTTAAAATCAGAGCCCTGCTTCGTCCTGGCGAATCAAAGCTAGCCTACAGCGTTTTATTGCGATTTCGGGACAAAGCTAAGATGAAAATCTTATTTGAATGCATGGCGCCGGGCGCTTGATATCAACCCTCATGGGCAATTCATTCTGCTTACGTAATAAACGAAAATCCTGGGGCTTGGCAAAAGTATCGTCAGAAACCAAGATACTGGGCGGTTCGAAAGTTTACTATGATATCTCCACTAACATTGCTCTGAGTGAGAATCAGAAAACATAGGATTAGAGAGGAGTGTCTTCCGATCACATATATAGCCATATGTGGCTGTGAATGAAAACTTTCAAAGATTGTCCTTGTGTTGGTTTTTGGTTGATTTCAAGTCCCCGGCACCGTACTAGCGCCTGACGGTCCTCACCAGTTAATGTGGTATTTGGGCATTACCTCCTGCAGTGCCCCGTAATTAAATCGTATTCGAGAAAACCGCGAGCTGTTCCAGCGAGAAAAGTAACCAGGCCCGCCCGCACATAAGAATTTTCAAAATCTCAGCCTACTGGCGGGTGGAAAAGCGCTGGAGGCTTATTTTTTGCCACCAGGGTGCAGCGCTCATACCGCCTCGGTTATAACAGCCCATTATGTGGTTATGAGATGTATTTCAATCAAGAACAATAACCCTCTGTGGTGTAGTTGGTATCACACCCGGCTGTAAAAGTTCAGATTACCGGTTGGTCACCAGTTCGACTCTGGTCGGAGGGATTCTTTTTTGGGATTTCCTTTTATTGATATTTTCTGCGCTAGTTAGTAGAAGTGTAGCGTAGATTCTTGGCACTTAGTACGAGTAGTTTTTGAACGAGGATGGTGTGTGTTCATTCAGATGCTCGCTCCCCTCCCTCATGAGAGAAGAAAATAATTATGGATGATCAACCTGGACCCTCGGAAGCTCCGGGACCGTGCTCAGCTAATTAATGTCAGGGCTTTGCCTCCCATCTTTATATATGATGGATGATAGATAGCCCATCATGGATCATCTGTTGCAAAGAGCTTTGTTTGCGATATCCCATTAGTTAATTTGTAATAGATACAGGGGCCACCACTCACGCGCCCAAGCATATAGGCGATAGAAAATGTATCAGTTTTAATTTGAAGACATAGAAACCGGGCCTGCACACACATATATATATATACACATTGAAATACAACGAGAGTCACGCTGTAAGAGTATCTACAGTATCTATCTATCTATCTATCCATCTATCATACTGAGCCCTCCTTGACAAGGAAAAGTAGGCGCTAAATCTGGCATGCCCAAATTTAGTGGACAGGCTTATTTATTATTCATGGCAAAGGCACTCATCAAGTACGGGAGAAGAAATTTTTTTTTGTTAAATCCATGGTATTGTTTTAGGTACATGTAAACAAAAGTAAACACTTTCCGGGGCACAAACCGCTGCATTCGGGAAAAATCCCATGGCAAAGAAAGCCCAAAGCACTAACAAAG
>Ga0307509_10006374_pt1 | contig 15917 bp, 18 predicted proteins | sample 10_EM_MG_FD_202245 | JGI IMG/M metagenome (GOLD analysis project Ga0307509, IMG submission 202245) | Populus trichocarpa ectomycorrhiza microbial communities from riparian zone in the Pacific Northwest, United States - 10_EM | ecosystem: Host-associated > Plants > Roots > Unclassified | place...
TATCTAGCAATAGATTTACAAGTTATTCCATGTTGTATTGGTTGAGATATTCATATATTTATTGATGGGACACTGAATGTAAAAAGTGTCCCATTACTAGTGAGTGTCCCATTACTAGGTCAAATACATTATGTTCTTCCATTTGTTGATAATGTTTGTGGAGATGTTTTTACAACCTTTTGGAATATATCGAATGAGAGCCTTTATCCCTTAATTCACTACCTACGTGAAACTCAAATGCCTATCCCTAGGCAGTATAGGAATCCCAATTGTGCCCCTTCTAACAAACTCTCCAATCAAGTTATTACTAATGTATAAGAATTTCTCTTAATATTAAAAGAGGAAGAGGGTGAAGCAATTGCTACTCGAACCTACAAGCGAAAGCTAAAAGATGGAAGAGTTACTAGTTATATTCAGCTAGAGACAATAGTCTATCTTCCCTCTCAGCTTTCTTATAGTTCGATCTATAAAAGATATCTTGATGAAAATAAGGTTAGTATAGGCAATTCCCCTCTTTCGTTTTCCAAGTTTTACCACGTATGGAAGTCTCATTCAGATTTACGCCTGACGAAAATGCGTAAGTCATCTAAAAATATTTGTGATGAATGTACAATTTTACAAAATTTGCCTAAGGAAGAAGCATATTTGGCAATACAAAATTCTGAGATAAGAGAGTCTGAGGATTCTTCGATACTAGTCTCAGGAATAAGTGAGAGGGAGAAACAACTACAACAACATAAGCAAGAGTACAGGGCTTGCCGTGCTGCCTATGAGTCTGATATTGAAGAGGCCAAAGTATTTGCCTCTGATACAAGTATGTTTTCCTTTGACTTTCAACAAGTGGTTGAAATACCAAGTATGCCACAACAACCATCTCAATGGTATTATTGGTCACCATTTAAGCTGTATGTTTTTGGTATTGTTAATAATGCAATTGATCAACACTATCATGCAATGTTTACTGAAGCACAGCAAGGAAAAGGGGCTAACCAAGTTGTATCAATTTTGCATTGTTTTCTAACTTCAATTAGGCAACTTACCCCAAAAGTGCATTTGTGGGCAGATAACTGTGGAGGTCAAAATAAGAATAAAACAATGCTTTGGTATCTGTCTTAGCTTGTAGCTACCCAAGATATAAAGGACATTATTCTAGGATTTCAGATCAAAGGTCATACAAGAAACAGTGTAGACCATGGATTTGGAACAGTTAAGCAAAAGGCAAATCGCACTGAGGTTTGGACTCCAGAGATGTATGCCAAACTTGTTGATACTACTGACAAGGCAGCAAAGATCAAAGTAGTCCGATTTTTTGATAATCCTACTAGTACCATATTTAGAGATTGGGACACTGTACTAAGTCCATATTTAAGGATCTTAAAAGGAATTCAGCAATATCATTTTTTCCGCTTTACTTCTCTTAGTTCAGGTATTGTAGAGGTTAAAAGATTGCCACAAGGTGAGTGGATAAAGATAGATCTACGGAAAAAAAGATTTTCTTTTGATTAACTTCTTAGGTATTGAACCAACTGGACTGACAGATATAGGCTGGAACTCAGAAAAGCAGTATGATCTATGGAGTAAATACTCGGAGTATGTTTCCTTACAGTATTGCAATCTATGGTACTACTCAAAGCCGCCTGAGGAACTTATTTCTGTTGTTTGTGAGAAAAAATAATACAAGGGCAGTACAAGCTAAAGAGGTGAGAGAGAAGTTGACTAAAGGTATATAACAGGTAAGGGAAATAAGTTCTAAGTCAGAGGAATTACAAACTTCTCCAGTTAAACGGACTCATGGTCGGCCATCTGGTTCAAAAAATAAGCGAAAAGCTATTGATCAAACATAATACTTATGTTAAATTTGCTTACTCAGCTCCTATAACCTGCTCTTAATGTATATTAATCCTAAATCATAATTTTTAAACAAGTTACTTTGATTAAAACAAAATTCTTTTTACATAGAACTGTATAAACAACTATAACAATTATTTATCCTTTATTTTCACACTAGTTACTCTATTCGTTGTTAAGTTATTTCAATTTGTTTCTTCAAAAAACGTTTTTGGACTTTTCTCACAAGTGGGGTTGTTGCCAAGCAAACTAAAATGGCTTCTTACTCAAAACACCTAAAATGCAATTGTACTTGTTTTCCCATAACTGCACCCATATACACATAATATAATTTCTATTTTTTTTCTCTTTCACAGTTATTTTCTGGCGGGCGGATGGACGGGCTCGGGTTTCGGAGGGGGGGAGGGGAGGGGTGGGGTGTTGTGCTTTCAGCTTGTTCGTAGGATTGGTGTTTATTCCCACACAGCACTCCACCACAGCCCGCAATGGAAAAAGTTCGATGAGAGCCCTAGACAGGCGCCAGCATGTATGTGTCGTGTTAAGAGAGCACTGGTGGGCTGTGCGGCACGAATCGCTACAGCTGGGTGCGGTGGAGATTGCACGATTTGCAGAGGGTGGTATAGTGGTGCGGGGACGGGAGGAGGAGGGGTGGGGTAGTTATCGCTGTAGGGGGAGCCGGGTTCAAGTGGGATATTGTGCGGTATCAATCATTTGAGGCCCTTGGGTAAAATGTGGTATCATTGTTATTATCATTATTACGGGATAGCAATAGCAAGGTGCTCATACCCCGAATTTGGTCTTTATTTATCGATCTACGAGCACTAGTACTTGCTCTCACACCTCACTCGTCTCGAGTACCATTAACATTACAGATTACCCCCATCATGCATTTTCATAGTTTTCAAAATACGATAGATTATTTTAGATCGCAAAAACCGTATCATTTTTCGTGAACTCGCGCACTCGTACCGGCAAGAAAACAAGAACCAAATATGAACCCGCAGAGCCCCCGTGTCCCATTAATGTCGTCATCCACAGGCCCACCAGGCTACTAGAGCCAGGTTAGGTCGAGTCAAGTCATCACTTTTGTAACATGCAGATAAGTTGTGGAAGACAAGGAAAGGGCGAAATGAAGCTCACAAACAAGGAAAGGGAACAAAGAGGAAAGAAAAATCAATCAAGATCACTCAAAGGGGCTATCTCCCAAACTCCTATTCTCTCGACCACGAGAAGCAAGTGAGTTGGTGATACCAAATCATTTCTTTTCGAACATGGCCCTTCGAGCAGCAAACGCTGATCGAGAAGGGTTGTCGACCGTGGGGGTATTACTATTGCTAAGACTCTTTCTTGCCTCATTCCTTGCTTCATCTCGGGGAAGGCTGAATCTCTTAGGTCGAGTTTCGGCTGGTATCCCCGAAGCCGATGGTCGGCTTGGGTCCACTCTTGGCTTCTCCCTGTTTAAGATACTGGCAGTTGATTCCGCTCTTGTATGTTGCCTTGCTACTCTTGCGGGGTCAAAGACCGGTGAGCTCGTCCTTTTTGGCTCCAATCTCGAAGGTCCTATGTTTACATTCGTAGGTTCGGGTGTCACTCTGGATGAGGAGGGCATCGGCCTGGAGCCGATAGGACGAGTAGGAGTTCTGCTAGGTGTGGTAGGAGTAGGAACTCTGCTAGGCGTGGTCGGGGTGGGTGCCCGTTCTTGTGCCTGTGGGGCTGCTTCTTCGGTTCTTCTTGCTCTTCTCTCCTCCCGCCTTTCCTCTCCCTGTTCCATGGTTCCAGCCCTCTCCATCTTCCTTGCAATCCTCTCCCTCCATTGAGCTTCCTTGTCTTCAGTTTCATCTTTCGTTTCATTAGGGATAGTCCGCTCGGTCCTCCTGCGAGTAATCGGCGGAGGTTTCTGCTCTTCGACCACAGGTGCTTCTTTTTCTTCAACGGGAATAGCCCTCTTTTCCTCTCGTTTAATCGGGCTCTTCTCCCGAACAACAGGTTCACTCCTCTTCTCCTCAGCAAGGGGCACCCTCCTCCCCTCTTCAACCATAGAGACAGGAGCGGGGGCTGGGGCGGGAGCCGGGGCCGGGGTTGGCTGCGGGGGGGAGGCCGCCTTCCTTTCTTTAACAATTGGTTCTGGCTCTTTCTTCTCTTCTGCAAAAGGTTTGGGTGGAACCGGTGGACTTTGAAGACCAGCGTCAACAATTCCCAGACCAATGCCTTTCCCCTTATCCAAGTCTTTGATCGCCACGTTGGCAGGAGCAGCGTTACCAGAAACGCTAGCCCTCTGCGGGGATGAACGCCCGGAAGAAGAGGCATATGCGGCTCTGGACCTCGAATCAAAGATCGCCTCTTCAAAGGAGCCCAGAGGATCGGCTGGCAGTGGTTTGGGTAATGATCGATCACTCCCGTCGCTCTTTACGGGCTCAGGGGGGGGACTTGTGGGCATCTGGGCAAACTTCTTTCTCTTTTCTCCAGCCCATGCCGCCCAGGAGGAGAGGTAGGCACCAGCACGAGAGGATGCATCGGCGAGCACCGGAGAAACAACGGCTAATCAACCCAGTTAGTACCTATTGTAGGTCTAAATAGCAATCTCAAGTGAACCTACTAGAAGGAGCTGCCGTGCTTGGGTTGCTGTCAGTAGATGGTTTTTCTCCTGTCTCAATACTGAGTTTTTGCATGGAGTCTTGAGACTGCGATTTCCGCTGTTCCCTAAACTTTTCAACGTTCTTAGATAAATTATTGAAAACAGTGGATACATTGACACGGCCATTAGCAAGAGTTTTCGCCAACGCCTCTTTACTATTCTGCACTTTTTCCTCCAAACGTAACTCCTGCATTTGCCTGTATCTCCAGGTTAGAGAAACACGAATACATGTGGGTGCTGTGCTTACTGTAATATTCTTCTCTGCACATCTTCCATGGTCAACCCACCAGCCATTACATGTTTCGGGGGCACAAGATCGAACAACTCGGAGTCTATGTGCGCAAAGGTAAGCCCAATCCCTCCTTTACAATTTAGGAAATAACATACCTGTAAACTTTTGGAAGATTCTGAAATTCTCTGTCCTCTTCCAGGCATCCACCCAATCCATCTGGAAATCATTGGCAGGGTCACCATCTAAGGCCAGTTAAAAGGTCGATTCCCAAATTTGAAACATTCTGCAGAACTTACCGATATCTGGCAAGAATAAGTTCGACTCCGAGCCCGCATGCTTTTCTAGAAATAGGTGGTACTTGACGGACGATACCATAGAGAGTATGTACTCCTCGAATTGGAGCCGGATATAGTCTTCACTACCCGTGAATCCCATAGTTTTCGGCCGGGTGGGATCCGCTTGAAAACATTAGCATGTACCCTCACTAGGTAGAATAGATAACCATTAGACGAACATTCATCCCAAGATTCGGAAACAGATTGAACCAGCACATCAATCCACCTTCTGTCAGCCGCGGACAGTGAAAGCGCAGCACGCAGTGATGATGATGTGATATTGATAGTTTTATCATCAAGCTACAAGACCATTAGCGGCGAAAACTCTGAAGGTTGGAGTAAGAAAAAATACATTAATGAGGATATCGGAATACCTATCCCTCTGCTGTAATAATAGAGAGTTAGTTGATCCGACAACATATGACTTTGTGCCAAAATCTGCCAGAACATCGAGCTGCTGCAGTGGAGTGTAGGGCCCGAACAAGCTCCCTTTCCCGAATATTTGGAGCGGTAATCCCATAAAAGTCAATACTGTAGCTTCTGTTAGACTATCAAGTTATGCCTATCTAAGAGGGGACTCCAAACATGACTTTCGGTCACTCGTTTTGACAGAAGTGGGTTTTTTCAATTTGGACTCATAGGTATTCATGTCCGGATCGCCACAGTCTTCTAAGTTTCGCAGAAGTCCCGGGATGAGAGATAGCAGCGAAAACTGTGTCATACATAGCCTCTCACAACTACTGCCAAAAAAGAGCATCTGAGATTTTCCCACATGTCAGATCAAAGTAACAGAATAGTCTGGGAGTAGAACCTTTGGCTGCAGTAGGGCACATTTAAACAATACCAGTGTTTGATGTTTGAACTCATATACAAACTCCCGCAATGATAAGCCTAATCTATTAGCTCCGATCTCCGAGCTCCCACAAACCGACCCATTGGAATTCACGATGCTCACCAACAAATTGATCACGTGAACGATCAGCCTCATAGTCCCTTATGCTCGTTTTTAAGCTCTCTTGGAATTTCTATGCCTACATGTCAGTCCACCAGGCTTGCTTCGACAGCTTTATGAGGTTTCTCACCCGTATGATGTCGAGGTCCTCAAAGTTTCTATAATTGGGGGCACCCGGTAAGCCACGGCTGCGAACAAGGGAGAAGAAAACCCGTTCCACAGGAATTTCCCCTTCCCCCATGAAGCAAGTCAAAATACAAGTTCATACCTCTGCGCAAACCAAGCTGTGGTGACAGCCGATAGCTGTTGTTTCAGGTGAGAGAAGAAGAATGTAGGACTGTCCGCAATCACCACCACAGCTTTCTGAACCGTAGATCGCGTCACATCAGCCGGCCTATCCGCTAACTGTCTGGCGTCTAGCTGCCTCGTGCACGATATCCCGAACAGAGTGGTAGGTCCCGTCGGTGTTGTATGTTTCAGGGTGAAATATGAGAAATCCTCCTCCGAAGCATGAGCGCCATCGGCTAGCGCAAGAAACGGCAATAGCGGCCAATCCGATATATCGTCTTCCCTCTCCAGGCCTATCCAAGTTTCCACTTCGGGCCCCCTAAAAAAGATTCACGATAAGGGTTCCCAACTTAGTATATTGCAGTTTTTTAAACCAGAAATCGCTAGTTGAGGCTCGAAGGGGATGGGGAATGGGGGGTGGGGAAGGGGCTCAAAAAAAGAAGTACCTTGCATGGTGAAACCCCACAATCGTCACGACCGGGCTCCGTTGAGGTTTGTCCATGGGGGAATTTGTAGCGCTTGGTGTGAAGGTTTGGGATCTCGAGGTGTTGTTCGAAACTCGAGGGCGGGAAAGATGTAAACAAAAAGGTAAGCTACGGCAGTGTTCTCTTAATAGAGCTGAAAGAAAATGGAGGGATGGAGACTGTACAGGTCAGCGTATTCGACATCACGAGCGTTGAGTGGCCGGAACTTTTAGAGTTGAGCTCTTCGAGGCAGGGGTCTTGTGCGACAAAACAAACCGAGCCTCATGCCCTTTCGTCTCCCATTTGGAACCCTAATCCCTATCCTCCTTGGTGATTTGGTATTCACAGCCGATCACTCGTGCACGCGGCACGCTGGACACCGAGCAAACCTCCACAAGTTTTTCCATGCCACATGCTGCAACTCATCCAGCGCAATCAAGCCTCACCTGCTTTCAGCCTCACTTCCTGCCTTTTTCCTGCACAGACCAAGAAGAAAACGTCTCCTCCTCCCTCTCCACTTTGGGAAATTATCAAGTCCATATCTTACCCACCCTTTATCGAAGGAGCTCGACACGATCAACAATGCACACTGCGACTGCACGTTCCCTCCTCCGGGTGGCGAAACGATGAAGGAAGCAAATGCCATACCTACCGTACTTGCAATCACACAGTTGATACATGACACCGCAGGTATCATATCAGAGGCTTCTCCATAGCATTCCCCATTTTGCCTCCCGTCCAGGGCATGAAGGGGGGGTTGGGGTTGTGGGCTATTCATCGAGTGATAAATAATGACTCACCGACACCCAAGTCGACAGACCAAGCTATGATACCGTAGTTTTTGTTACAAATTGTTTCTGAGGAAGCGGTGATTGTATTCAGAAGAAAAAAGAGAAGAAGAAAAAGAGAAGAAAGCTAAAAGCTGCATGGAGAAGCGAACAGAGGAAATCATGGGGCGGTTAGGAATGCATACGCGGCATTCGCGTATGCATTCCCGGAACACCAGTGAGCAACACAGCGCAGCGTAAGCTCCAAGCGGGTACTGTACTGTACTAGTACATAGATTGATGGGATGATTAGGACAAGGACCTTCCGATGGTATAAGTACAGTATATTGTAATAGTTTTCGTTTCGTCGTTTAAGCAACTTACCGGAAAGTGAAAAAGCCCACCCTAGCCACCCGCAAACGGAATATAGACTAGATTTACCAATCTACAGTCCCACCACCACCCCCGACCGCAAGTAAATTCCGATCCAGTCAATCACAGAGCAAGCCTACTCGAGTTGCAAAGTTATACCACCTCTCCCTAGCTACGGTAGTATTGAGCTGCGAGGTGGCTGCGGGTTTTTCTTCAGCTAACGTAGATACAAGCACTCTACCCCTGGTTAAGTCGACTCTGTCATATCATACAAAATCCGGCAAACCGAACCGCTAACAAGCCCTAGTCTATCCCCCCACCCATCATACTCACGATCACCAAACCAAATCTTAGTCGACCCGAGTATCGGTCAGGGCAGAAAATCGAGCAACAAGATCTGAACCGTATTTGTTTTTTTTCTTTTTCTTTTTTTCTCTCTTTTTCCCTTACTTTTCTTTTTCCCTTAGGAAAAACTCGATTCCCGCCAAGGGAAGCTACCGTATTTCATTCCTTTCTCCCTTACCATAACTGGTGGGTTAGACTCACTTTCTGTAGGGATGTTGGGGGCGAACCCGTAATACGTCATTCTCTAGTTTGTGTTTCGAGGGGTTGAAAAAGTTTGGTGTAACTTGGCCGGTAACCGGTACTATGTCGGTATCATAATTATTATTATCACAACCTTTTTATAAAGGGAAAAAGAAAAGAAAAAGAAGAAAAGAAAGATCCTTTTGCATTGCGGTCGAAAGTATGATGCGTTTCTTATTTTCCATAGCGCGACCGCGACTCATGTCGCCAGTTGAAGTTGCGTCTCCTCCAACGCGTCACCGCCAAAATGGGGACAACCAACTTCGATATCGTGCTAATACCGGTATGGACTACGGTACTGTACCGTAGAGAGGACAAAAAGTTCTGTCATATCTCTAATCCAGGTGCCCTGCTACCTTGAAATCTGCTTGTATCCTCAAAGGTTTGATCTGATAACGCTTCTGATCAGATCTCTGCCAGGCCCCCGATTGTCTGCCGTGGGAACAGCAGGGAATCTCTTTGGCAAGCCAGGCAGGCAGGCAGGCATGGAGAACAATAGAAAGTAGATATCATACCAGAAGGCCGGGGAGGGGCAAATAATCAAGGGGTCTCTCTCTATCTTGGTCAAAGATGCAAGAGGAAGATCCCTCATTACCAGGTGCCGGTGTTACTAAACTAAACATCTCAGACCCGCCGGAGGAGGACTAAATCATTTCTAACTCCCTCAAGGTCTCGGGGAGCTTAGACTATGTTGTGCTGTGATATCTTTCCCATTGCCCCCCCCCCCCCCCAAACAGCAAAGAAGAGTGTTGTTACCGGATCATTTGCTAAGTTGCCGCAACCCAATACCGGTATCATGCTGTGTTTCTTGCTCGCCTACCGTACTAGGAGCCGAGTTCCCCACCACCACCACAGCGGCCCTGCGGAACACAAGGAAGGAACGAGTCTTTATGCCGGTATGATGAAAAAAACACATGAATGAGCAAAAACAATTATCGTGAGTAAACGCCTACAGGAGAAAACACCGACACTCAAGATCTCGAATAGGGGGGGGGGGGGGTGGCATTGCCATTCTCGTAGCACTCTCCAGCAAGCATGCTGGATAGAACGCCCCAGTCACTCCCGGTGCCAGACGAACCGAATCCTTTTTCCATGCGGAACGGGCGGAGACGGAAGCAGTCAAAAACGGGGAAAGGGAGCTCGTGCGCCGAATTCAGGAACTTGCGTGATAAATTTGAACGGGTAATTGATGTGGTGATGGAAATAATCTCCTGTCCAACCATATCGGCGGGTACGGTGCAGGATGGAGTGGCGAGGGGGAGGTGCGTCGCGGCATGCCGCTATTTTGCCGTAAGCCAAATGCTGTGTTCCGTATCATGGTAGACGAGTGTGGGTGATAGATCGCAAGGCATCTTTCTGACCTTCCATGATAAAGCGGTTTCCCGCATTTCTCTTTTCTTTGCCTTTTATTGAAGTGAAGAAGTTTTTAAGGAAACTACAATGTAGGCTATCGCGGGCCCGTCATAAAACTAGTCAAGTTGCGGGATTTCAGACGAGTGCCTAGCCTGCCTCTGCACGTGTACAGTGTATTGTCTTTTCTCGTTGCCCATACCCTACTCTACCGTACTCGCCCCGGCAGGCTCACCGATCCCCAAGTATACATATGGAAATAAGAAATCAAGAAGGAAAAAACAAAAAAAGGCGTTCATTTTATCATTCCCCATCGTCCCCCGGTCCTTTATTTATGTTGCCCTCTCCCTCCGTACAACTAAACCAAGGATCAGATTCAATCCGACCCGCAACACAATGAAAATATTGGTGTAAAGAAATACATGTTGTATACGCCGAGAGGGAATATGAAACTAAACACGAAACCACTAACAGTCCAAAATCGAAGAGTACAAAGAAGAATTGAAGTGCGGTGCAGGCCTTATGATCCCAACCTCACAGATTAGTCATTCGTCGCTCATGACTGAGCAGATCCGTCTACATTGTGGTAATCCAAAATTTCCGAGTACCTTTAGGTAGGCCTTGTCAGCAATCCAACTCATACAACTTAAATAGGCAAATGAAAAACAGATGATCCATACATCATAATTTTCCATGTATCAACGGGCAGATCTGCATCGTTGAAAGACCAATCGAACTTCTCTCCTGCCACGGGCTCATCCGTGGGGTCGTGGTAAGGCGCCAAATACTCGTGGGCCAATGCTGTCTCAGCAGTAATCCTCTTTTTGGGATCGAAAACGAGCATATGTTCCAGTAAGTCGATTGCTAAAAAGGGTTAGTCGGGCAGTTGATACTCTGGGAATCCATGGTGGGACTAACCAAGTGGATCTGCATTTTTGAATTTCTCGGAAAGAGGTTGGCGCTCCCTCTTTGGGAGGGACTGGACGAACCTCAGCGTCTGTGCAACCCGTCAGCAAATGCAAGAGGAAGGGTGTCTGGAGGGAAAGAGGGAGGGAAGCAAAGCTTGCATTTTCGCTGCAGATTGTGTGAATAACATCATCAGGGGGTGTTCCAAGGAGTTCAGTGATAATGGAGAACTGGTTGACATGGTCCTTCCCTGGGAACAGCGGTTTCCCTTCAAGCATTTCCGCAAATATACATCCCGCGCTCCAGATATCCACCTCAACATCATACTTTTGCCATGTGAGCATGATCTCTGGCGCACGGTAGTACCTTGTGGAGACGTAACCGGTCATTTGGGGGTCCTGAATCCGAGCAAGACCGAAGTCACAGATTTTGAGATCACAGTTCTCGTTGACTAGAATGTTGCTAGGTTTCAGGTCGCGATGGACGACGCCAGCGGAATGAACATATTTTAGTCCGCGCTTAACAAAATTAGCACGTAAACACCCTCCCTTTCATCTATTCTTCATATAGCCTACCAGAATCTGATACAAAAAGTACTGGATGAACTGCTTTTCCAATGGCCGAGAAGTTAATAATCGGTGCAAATCAGTACCCAGAAGCTCAGTGACGAAGTAACTGTTTCAAACGTTAGAATGCGGCACGCAGCTATATAGTGAGTGCCATCTACATACATGTCCTCGAGAGGAGATATGAAGATATCGCTAAGACTGATAACCTATGGAATAATGTCAGTAAAGGCAAGGCTCAAGCTGCGAAAGGTGGAGCAAGTTACATTCTCATGTCTCAAGTGCTTGAGCAGTTTCAGCTCACGGTAGGTTCTCTTGGACAAAACTGGCGTACTGAAAGGCTTCATGATCTTCTTTATAGCAACAGACTGAGCGGTCAGTTGATCTTTGGCAGAACTTTAGGGTAAATGTTCAGCGATGTTTTCTTTATGAATTGTTACAAATTTAGAGAAGAAGGCTCGTGTATTTACCAGACGAGACCAAAAGCACCCATTCCCACAGGTTGCAGATCAGTATATCTAGGTCGTTGTTAGCCTACTTTATGCCGGACGTTCTTCGGTTTTTCCACGAGTGGTGTAAGGCATAACCCACCTGCTTGTTATCTCGAAAGTTGTTCCAAAGATCTGAGCGCGGACGAATTCAGCCATATCGAAAGATTCGAAATGCTATGACGAAATGCTAAGTAGAAAGGCCAAAGTCGAAGCAGTTCAAGGAGCGGTTGTTGTGTTGTTCCTGAGACGATGGGTGAGGGGTGGAGCCAGGTTGAAGCGAAGGGTGGAGGGGTTCAAGTGATTGAAGCGGTCCAAGTGGGTAGTAAACAGAACACAGCCGTTTTGTTTCGTTCCGCCGGATAAGTACAACACCGAATAGGTTTCGCGTGACAAACAAAAGATCCCCGAGAGGATTAACTTGATAGCGGAAACGGGGGCCGAAAATGCTATTCTTCAACACGTTCTAAAGGTACAGTTCCACTATTTCGAGGAGGGGCAAAAGGTGGAATAATGTACTGTACGTATAAGGAGGAGGCAAGGAGAAGAGAGAGGTAGTGGGGGGGGGGGGGGTGTAGGAGGGTAGAGTGGATGCAGAAGAAAACAGAAAGGGGTTTGTGTTCTCAGATGAATGAGGGCCGGAGACGAGACTACAGAGCGGATACTTTCGCTTTTCTATGTATCATACCTTTTTCCTTTTTTTTTTCTCTCTCTCTCTCTTCGGGTAAGGAAATTACGGTAAATGTTTGAAGTGATGATCCTTCCTTTTTGCCTTGGAGTCCCAAAATTCAAAAGTGAAATCACCGTGCATCAGAGGCGCTGAGGGCGCGGGGTGAGAGCGGGGCTGATTCTAGCGGGATCCCGTGCGCCCTATCCATTTCCAGCCAATCTCGACTTTTTGCAGTTCAAACAGGGAAGGACTTCCTTTCCGAAGCTCCCGCCGTCCAGTGCCTACGGTACTCGAGTACTCGAGTACTAGCAAAAGCCCCTCGAGACCTCGAGGGAGGCATATGTTCCTGTAGGTGTTAACTTTAGCCTTTATAGAGACTCCTTCTCTTGCCACATCTTTACCCTCCCACCCTCTCTGCCTTCCTGCCCTCTCCTCTCCCCTGTCTACCCCTGATCCCCATTCCCCCATTCCCCCATTCCCCCATTCCCCCATTCCCCCATTCCCCCATTCCCCCATTCCCCCATTCCCCCATTCCCACCTCCCCCCCACCTTGCTCCCACTCCAACAGCTGTGCCCCCTCCACCTGCCCTCTTCCCTCTTCCCTCTACCTCCTGCCACTCCCCACTCATCTCTGCCTTTCCACTTCTTTCTCCCTTATCCCTCACCCCTATACCCCTTCACCTCTTTGTTACATTATATTTTACCCACCTTTTTATTGATATCACATTCCTAGTAGATAGTACAAATTAGCTACATAAGTCAGAATGCAAGTAGCACTCTAAATGCCACCTCAAGAGGCATATATGCTTCTGTAGACTTTATCTTATACACACTTTGATTATCCTAAATCTCTCTAATTCAGATATCTTGCTATCTCATATAAATCTTTATAAGATCTTAATTTATTTACATCAAAGCCTGACCTCTTGTCCCTAATCATATACTGTGGTGGTCAAATTCTTGGAATTTCGGCTATTTGAGATAGCTGGTCATGAGTGTGCTTTAGTCTCTGCTAAAACCCCCCCACCATCCACCCTCTCTATACCCCTCACATCCTAATATGCACATCTGAATAGCTCACTTATATTAGTACAAAGTATATATCTTCAAGAGTGTAAATATATATCTGAACTCACAAGCTCTCCAGAAGTCAAAGCCCCTGAAGGCATCCATAATCACTACTCAGGATACCAGAAGATGTTCATATTTCTTGAAGTATGCTACTATTTGAAATGATAAAAAGGAACTCTATATCTTGTGCATATGCGTATAATATATGCATATTGCATTTGGAAGATAGCTATCAGAACTACTCATTTCTCATTTCTGCACCCTTTTCACCTTCTACCCCTTCTCACTTCTTCTTAATCTTGCTGAGTTGCTCCTTGAGTTCATTATAAAGTGGGATAGATTTTGACTTACCAGGCATACCATTATACAGGGCTAGAGTGTTATTCTTGGGGTGATCCCGTCCTACACATGTCCAGGTCATATTCTTGCTCATTCCCTAGAGGAGGCCCTGTTTCTCACCACCTATTTTTAGAGGGGCTGTCTAGATAATAGGTGGGATAGAGGGCAGGAATGGGAAACCCCAAAAAACCAAGTTCCATACCAGGCCATTCAGTGGGATTAGGCATTAAATTTGTCCTGTGCCTGCATTTTTTGAGGCCCTGTAAAAAACGCTAGTTGCCCTCTGCCTACTTTTCCATGGATAATAGACAAACTCATATATGTAGGAAAGAATAGTACACACTGGAGACCTTATGTCACTACCGTATTATGTTAGCTGAGAAGCTTTGTGTTATTTTATATTTTATTTTTTCACATTCTTTCTTGCTTGCCCACCCCTCCACCTGCCTTTCCTCGAATGCTTTATTGTTAGAGGGTGGGGTGGGAGGTTGCAACTATATGTACTTGTAATGAGAATAATTCCTGGAACAACAGATACCTCTACAATTTCCCACAACCCCCAACAATCGCAATACCACCATTCCTTAAGCTGATATAATAGTCAAAATGAAAGATTCTACCAAATATTTGGCTCCTAAAGATAGTGAGAGACTCTAATATAGAGGTGTTTAATATTATAGACAGTACAGTTGTGATTGCTATTGTAATAGTTATTGTGATAGTTCAATTTGGGGGGGGAGGAAGTTTGTCGTTGCCTGCTGTCTCAGAATATATTCTCAGCGTGAGTACATGGAAGAATGAATAACTGGTTAGGTAGAGTGGTTGCTACACAGTTCACATAAGCTTATCAGATGGTCAAATCAAACATGTAATAAATCCACTCTTCAGTACAGTACACTCACCACCTGCTATCCCGGATCACAATAATCCGAATATCTCACTCTCTCATATGAATCACTTTTAGTTTTGAATTTATTTACACCAAAGCTGAGACTGTGGTTCCAGATCACGCATTGTGGTGGACAGATTCTTTGAATGTTGGCCATTCGGGATAGTCGGGGGTAACTGTATAAGAAATTTCATATTATTACATAATTATATAATACATCAATCATCCTATTTTTTGTACAAATTATTTTATTTTATTCATATTATTATCATACATGTGTAGAATGTGCGAGGGCCTTTTTTTTTTCTTTTTTTTTCCCTTCTTCTCTTTTCTTTTGTCTTCTATTCGTTCTCATCTTTACCCTAGGAATACCTCATGGTTGCCATGCAGGTTGGTCAGGGTCAGCTGTACGAAGGAATTTTTTTTTTGGTTGGGTAGGACCGTTGCCATGCGGTTCACATGAGCTTATCAGATCATCAGATCGATCACGTACTAAATCTGCTTTCCAGTACATATTAGACTAGCATTCCCTGTGCCTACGGCTCATCTGATTCCTTATATTGGGGAGCAATCATCATGTTTAAGATATTGGTTCAGGTATGAGTCGTAGACAGGGACTGTGGAGGACGGGAGTGGATGGTAGTGTAAGTGTGGTGATGGGGAGAGTTGTTCAAAAGCAGAGATTGTGTGGGACAACCTAGAGGGTATGTACAATAGCCAAAACCTATGCAAGACATTGAGCTCTGATGGTTGATTCTTTTTTTTTTTCTTTTTTTTTTTTTACTTTCTTTCCTTCTTGCTTGCGTTCCGCCCGGCTTTCCAGGGATGCCTTGCCTCTGCCGGGCGGGGGGGTTCAGGGCAGCAAGCAAGTAAGGTGAGGTTTCTGTGTTGCATTGTGGGTTGCCTCCCATGCTGTGACCACAAATACATCAGGTGGTAGGAATCAGCACTAAGAGATCGACCAGATTACCAGATTGTCAGTTTTGGATAAGATGAGATAGCACAAATCTGATAAACTGCTCAGTACATATAAGACTAGCGTCCCCTGTGCCTACGGCTCATCTGATTCCTTATATTGGGGAGGAATCATCATGTTTAAGATATTGGTTCAGGTATGAGTCGTTGACAGGGACTGTGGAGGACAGGAGTGGATGGTGGTG
>Ga0307509_10006375_pt1 | contig 15914 bp, 9 predicted proteins | sample 10_EM_MG_FD_202245 | JGI IMG/M metagenome (GOLD analysis project Ga0307509, IMG submission 202245) | Populus trichocarpa ectomycorrhiza microbial communities from riparian zone in the Pacific Northwest, United States - 10_EM | ecosystem: Host-associated > Plants > Roots > Unclassified | place...
AAAATCAAAATCCAAATACCCTTAGTAGTAGTATATTGTTTTAAACTTGCTTTGATCTAAAAGATTTATAATAAAAAATCCAATAAGTATAAATTGAATTCTTGATTAGTAATTTACGATTTGAAATCTAATTCAAAAGGGGTTTTAAGTAATAAGAACACGTAGATGATTTTTAGTAATTCAAGACTCATTCAAATTTAGCTCAAAAAATCCAATCTCTTAGAACAAAACGCAAATGTAACTAAAATAATTGATACTGATCACTCCGATAATCTACAAATTAACCTTATATTAACCCACCCTTTTCTGGTCTTACAGTCATGTTTTTTTTTTTTTAATCTTTGTTTCACAATCCAAGAAGTCATATCACGCGCTCCACCCTCACAAGTGCTTCCAAGAGCAGACCCCACATTCCCTCGTGGGCAGAATTATTGCCCCCGATTCCAGGGCCCACCCACCACCCACACCACCCTTTTTGCCCCTGTCCCTCTCTCATCGACGCCTTTGCTTCCTCTGCTTCTGCTTATTTATTGGCTCTACGACTCCCTCCCCTCTTCATAACCATAATCCATCCCTTCTCTTTAGCTACTACCACTGCCTCTTTCCTCGTCTACTTTGAGCTTTCCAGTTCACTAGTACTAACAATATTATTCTCTTGCAGCACCCACAGGTATCATCCTACCTACAGTAAAATACATTATCTAATCATATATAATTATATTCTTTCTTGAATTAATCCCTCCCGCTCAAATATATATCTGCGGAGTAGGAGTACTATATTCTCCCTTAATTTCTAGCTAGCTTGCTAATGCTTATATAATTACCTTGACTATATAGATAGATAGATTCCTAGGATCGATTTATTCAGCAATATATAGAAGATGAGGATGATGATAGATTTGGGCAACCAAAGAGGTATGGTCCCTATAATGGACACCCCGACCTCCGTAGATTGTGGTAGGGAAGTGAGGTTCCGCAGGTCCTTCAGGTCTCTTGTGGAATGTATGGTCCCTGCCTGTTGTGGCTTTCAAGCATCCGCAGATTCCCTTGCCAGTGATACCGACGAACGATACACATCATCATCACCTTCCATCACCACCACCACCGTAACAGGCACCTTTTTCGGTTACAGGAAAGGTCGGGTGAGTTTTTGCCTCCAAGACGACACGCGTAGCTCTCCTCTCTTACTGCTAGAATTCGCAGTCCCCACAGCCTACCTTGCAAAGGAGATGCAGCACGGGTTGCTCCGCATAGCACTGGAGTGCTGCCACCCAAGGCAAAATGATTCCCAAAAGGAGCGCTGCTCTCTCCTTGAAGTGCCAGTTTGGTCCATGTACTGCAATGGAAGGAAGGTTGGTTTTGCTATTCGGAGGAAGATGAGTGTGAGCGATGTGGCTGTACTCAAACTCATGCAGTCTGTCTCAGTAGGTGCTGGTGTTTTGCCATTGGCAGCCGGGGAGGCAGGGGACCTCCTCATGTACTTGAGAGCCAGTTTCGATCGAGTTGTTGGCTCTGCTGATTCCGAGTCCTTTCACATGATTAATCCTGTTGGCAGTTCTGGACAAGAACTCTCTATATTTCTCCTGCGATCATGACAATAGAATCTATATATCCAGTATCAATTAATTTCTACCATGCATATTGGATTCTACTCTCCATATAGTGCATATAAATTATTATTATTATTTAGGATTTGTATTTCTGTAAATTATGATGATCAATTGCCTTAATGTAGTCCTTACTCGATTGGTAGCTAGCTAGCTCTAGTTAATTAGTTTATGCTGGAGGGAGTATCAACTGCACTGTACTGTGATATGTATAAACCTCTCGCTAATTAAATCCCATCCAGTTAGTGCACTAGCCGGTACCCTTTACTGCAACATTCCAAATCTACTCCATTTCGTTTCGATCATCTATAAATAGTCGCCTTCCTGTCTCTGATCGCCCCGCTGCTGATCCTACATCACTGACAGTAATTTTGCATCTTGCCATACCCCTCATTGTATAAACTGATAGGGTCTTGGTATTTTCCTGAATTACTAAGAATGAAGCTTGATTTTCCAGGGGTTCTGGAGCAATAATAAAGAACAAATGCCAGCACTTTTGAGCAATTCTATAGTTGGCTTTCGTTTTCCTTAACCAAATTGTTTAGATTGCAAGAAGTTAACAAACAAGCAATTGGATAACAGTTTAGCGGCGTGACAATTGCAATCTTCTCCTTTACCAATACAAGGCATTATTATGCTAAGCACGTACGTCTGGATGAACATGATTGAATGAGCAGGTTGCCTAACATGCATAATCCCTATCAATCTCCCACTGAGTCTCATTTCGAACGTTATGTGTGTGTGATTTGGATTGATAATTACTTGAGAGAAAGAGGTCGATTGCCAGGCTAGAACTTATGCAATCGATACATCGCTTGGGTTGGGCATGGCGTATGAAAACAAATAAAAAATGGAAGTTTGCTTCTTCTCCTTACAAAATATAGGTTGAAATTCGGAATTTCATTAATATTGAGCTACTGAGATACGAGATAAATTAAGGCCATCCATATGAATTAAGGATCGGGACAAAAGGAATGCTTGGGGTTTAGTGGACGGATTCATATCTATAATTAATGCGCTCCGGGTTCAATAGCCCTGTCCATGTAAGGACGATGAATCAAGCTTCCCACTGACTATTCTTTTGCCGTCTAGTGCGAAATTCTACGAACTAGAGCTGGCAGGGGAAGAAAATAAAAACAAATGGGAAAAAGAGACTAAACAAGGCTAGCGATGCACGCCCTATTTTGTAATTTAGCTCTGGAACAAGAAGATTTTATGGTCCAATTCATTATTCATCCTTGGATTGCTCGCACGAGATTTGTAAGGTGTAACTAACATGAGTAGAAGCTGAGTTGTCCCATGAAAAGCGTCGTCCCTGGCTTCTACTCCCTATCGATATACCAAGGAAAGAATCAATAGAGATGGATTTGCGTTACGTTGCAATGTGATTGACCGTTTGACTGAATACCACTTTAATTATCAAGTGGCTGGCTCTTTAGATCTGGGAGGGATGTTGTTGGTTGTTAGCTAGTGGAGTAGTGGTGGCTAGATGACGATGATGGTGAGTTCCAGCAAGGTTGTGGTTGTTTTTTCCGTGTCCCCTGCAGAAGACTCCTCCGATGGATCCTGGCACCATTCCACTGGTCAAAAAAATCGAAAAAGGGTGGATAAGATGGAAATATCATACGGACATGCACACGAGTGGTCATGGCGTGGTTTCCGACATGAGGGCTCCACGCCCTCCCGCCCATCTCATCTCACTGGAGAGTGAGTGACCTTTCTGGAATTGAATGGAAGCCCGGGCTCCAGAGATGTCCAGTACTCTAATCTGATGTATACTTGATAATGGGCTTAAAGCACCCTCTCAACTTCAAGGTCCTTACCAGTTTAAGGTTGGGCCTCTGCTTTCCTCCGACCCACTAGTAATCTAATCCATCTTGTCTCTTTGATTTTTTCATCAATGGGCTTGTGCTTACCTAGCCTTTGAAATATTGGGCCCTTGCATCTTTCTAAAGGTGCCCAGCCTAGACCAAAGCTATCTGTCCTTGCAAACATAAAATGAAAAATTAACAAACAACAAGTTATATAGCACGGGGGTGAATGGAATGGCATGGATCACTGCATGAAATATGAAAGGAACGGTTAATTTTGATGAGTAGTAGTGCAGTTAATATAGTTGAATGTTTTATTAATTATAAACCCCTTTGTCTCATTTCTTATTTTGATCTTTGTTAACAGAAGGTGTTGTTAGCAGAGGCAATCTACACCCCTGACTGCCTGGCTGCTAAACTTCTTAAGGACATCGACTTGCTTGGGTTCTAGACAATGCCTTGGTCATGCATGTGTGTAGAATAATTTTGTTGATAGAACGAAAGAAGAAAAGTGAGTAGCTCATGTGGTAGCAACCTCTTGTTCTTTGTAGTTTCTTGTAAATGATGCACATCAAATGCCAAAGCTTCCAAATGATACGAGCTTGTCCTTTAAACAATCTGAAACTGAAAGAGCAGAAACAACCGGTGGATGTTCCATATTTTGCTTTTCAATCCAGATGGTAGTGATTATCTTGTCTCGTTTTATTGGCTTTATAGCCTGTAGTGACATGTATGTTGAATCACCCTTTTTTTTTTTTTTGTTATGTGTAATTGTATTAAAGGTAAAACTGTATAAAATATTTGGAGCAAACACCAAGAAGTACAAAGTTTCGTTACCCAGATCTAAATGACCTTAAGCAACATAAAACAAAGCAAAAGTTAAAGAAAACTCAAAACTCTAGAAAATAGATAGCCGAAGCAATAATATGATAACTAGTTAACTCGTTTATAAAAAAACCTAGAATCGGACAACCGGTTATTCAAACAAAAAACCAAAAACCTGGGAACCGGTCGACTGGTTTATAAAAAACCCAGAATCAGTCAATCGGGTAAGCAACAACAACAAACCTAAAAATCAGAACTCGGGTAACAACAAAAGCAAAATACCTTATAACACTGGAAGACGCCAAATGGACTTGAGATTAAGAGGAATTTGATACCTTGGTTCTAACTCCACCAAACAAGACCAGACAAGCTCAAGAATCTCCTCACTAACATCCTGATGAGGTCAACAAAACTAGTGGAAGACATGGCTTATACCAGATGAGATAAATTGTGGCTGAGATGACTAACTGAGCAAACAGATAAATGAACTCCTTTTTCTTCCTTAAGTGTAAGGATGCCCATTGAAGTAAATATCACCATGTCATAGTAGGCTAACCCAGAAGGGTCCAATTCATAATAGCAATGTATAAGCTCCTGAGTCAATAAAATGACATCTGATATCCGTCTACCAGGAACAAAAGTAGTAAGAGTAGGACAAATTAGGAAAAATCCTTTTCAATATACTCATAATGACTTTAAAGATGCATTTGTACATCATATTACAACATGAGATAGGTCTAAAGTCATTCATAGTGACAAGATTCTCAATCTTAAGAACGAGAACAATCCTAGTAGCATTAATACATCTAGGAATAACATAAGAAGGAAAGAAGTATCTCACAATAGCTAGCAATGAAGTCCTTACTAACAATGTCCCAACTTCTCTTGTAAAACAAAAAAGTATAACCATTTAAACCAGGAGCCTTTTCATCTAGGATGAAGAATAAAGTTTATTTGATCTCATCATCAATGATATCAGAATCCAAGATAGGCACCATGTCAAGAGGAGTCTTACTAGAAAAGTGCTTGGAGGCATACCCGATAAGAATGGACGAGTGAGAAAAGAGTAGACCTTGAAAGTAACGAACTGTCAACTGACCTAGGCCCTGCTGATCATGAACCTGAATTTTTGCCTCACCAGTCAACCCATGAATTTTGTTCTTAACCTATATGTGGAGTAATAACTTATGAAAGAACTTAGTGTTTTTGTCTTCCAAGTTTAGCCACTGAATTCTGGACCTCTGCTTGTAAAAAGCCTCCTCATCCTTACTTAATTGGAAAACTTCCTAATAAGTTCCCTCTCATCCTTCACATACTCCTCCGACTAAGGAAAACCATCAAGAAGGACTTGTGATATATCTCATTTCGCTTTTGCCTCCACCACACGGCTAGATATGTGGCTAGTGTGATGGTGATGCAAGGACTTCAGCTTAGGCTTTAACAAATCCAATCTTTTAGTAAACTTGTACATAGGGTTTCCATCTACAGGGGTTTGCAAGGTATCCCCAACTAAATCCAAGAAATCATCCATGTCAGCCCATAGATTTAAGAACTTAAATGAAGTTTTGAACTTGGAAGGAGGAGGACCAAGTTGTACTATCATGACACTATGATCATAGGCATTTTTGGGTAAGAACACCAAGCATGTAGTCGGGCAAACAGAGAACCAAGTTGTGTTCCTGAATATTTAATCGAACTTCTCAAGAATAGTATTCCGACCATGTTGACTATTGTGCCAAGTGAACCTTAACCTTAAATAAAGAACTTTAAGTAGTTTCACTTCCCACTCATAACAACCAAAGTCATCCATATACCCATGCCAAGTAGGATCACCCTAGATTTATCCCTCTAACTCATAATTGCATTAAATTCACCCAATATGAGTCAAGGTTTAGATTGAAAGGCTAGTGCATGTTGTCTCAAGTAAGCCTAAAGATCTTGACAACCAATAGGAATGTTGAGACTATACATATAATTGACAACAAAATCATAGCCATCGACCAGACCTTACATGTGACAATTCATTGGAGAAAGGAGTGCAAGCAAGAGACATTATATACAATTGGATTCCATCTGATAAGAATACAACAACTAAAAGTATTAGAGATATTTGATATAAATGGCCAAGAAGATGGGTTTATAGAAGACTCAACTTTCCCCATCTGATTAGAGGTAACTTTAGTCTCCACCAAATGCTCAAACCATGTATGTTGAATCACCTATACATGTGCCATGATTTATCTACCTTGATTCATCCCGCTAGTGTTTTGCACATTGATATCATTATTGCTCTTGTTGTCAATGCATATTAGATGTGCTTGTGAGGTTTTCATGGCAGGCATATTTAGCATATGGGACGTATAATATCTGGTGAGAAGTGCTTCCATTTTGAAGGTCAAGAATGTTTACACCAATATACCTATAACTTTGTAGTCAGAAATCTTATTTTGTACCTGTTCTTGTGTCGTTGTATTCTCTTATTTCAGGCAGCATACAATGTGGGTGGACATTGCATGGACGCATGCATTATAAAAAGCTTCATCTTAGGAATTCTGTCACACTACTCATCCAATATGCCTTTCACTTTTAAATCCTAATAGAAGTTATATACTGATCACATCCAAGGATGTTCCTGCATATATAATAAGAGGGCGTACATGATTGTGTTGTGAACGAATACACAGAGAATTTATTGGACAATAAAATCCAAACATAATGGAAAACATCAGGTTCTATGTTGCTTGTTCCTCTGTGTTCTTACAGCTTTTGGTTTCTTAAGTTGGAAAAGTATCAGAGGCCAGAGGAATGATCAAAATGCCTTGGTTTAAAGGGCAGTAAGGCAACTTTAGGATGAAGGAGGGTGTTAAAGATGCGCTGTGATGCGATGCAAAGAGTATTGAAAAGCGATCAAGTTGATGACATTCTCAATGATAGGCTGAAGTGGAGGGCAAGTTGCACTGTATCATGATGTTTTTTTTTTCTATTTTCTGTTCAGCTACTGTCTATGGTGGTTAGGTTGATAACGTTTCGTTAAAATTTAAATCTAAGACTATAAAAAAGGTGTATTGAGTGTATGATCTGTTAATCCTATTACACATTACTTTGACGCCGCCTTAATAATGAGCCGAGTCATTGTATACAAGAAATAGAGCAAATCTATTCATAGAGTTATTCTACTTTCAAATAAGCAATTATGTTCTTTGAAATATTTTCATGCGTTATTTTCCTTTCTTAACCCTCGTGAATGCAGTGGCTAAAGGGAATTTTTTCTGCAGGAAGGAGATCTGAGACGCGGAGCATCAGACATGTACTATGTCTTGGAATACCCAGAGCCACTCGTTCATTTTGCGCTTTGTTAATTAGGGGGGCACCCAGCAGGATGAACATTCCTCTTCAAATTCTTTAAAATTCCTTAACTCCATTAATTATATATGTTGCATGCATTCAGTCTTGTATAAAGTGAACTTACAACTGGTTTCAAAATAAGTTTCGAGTTTACACGGAAAAGAATATCTTTCAGGAATTAAAGCGTTCTAAAGAAGAGTTCATTCAATCCAAGGTTAACGTGCACAAGGAGTCAAAGATTTTTCTACTGTCAATAGATACGAGAGGGGTGATTGTGATTGAGTTGATAAGTGAGTGTCTGACAGAAATGCAACTGAAGGCTATGAGAAAATGCATGAGGGGAAAGGTTAACGAATGCATCATCCAATGGTTGTCAAAGAGTACATCCTTTCGGTATGTGATCCATGGAGAATTAGCAAAAGGGAGAATAATGGTCTGATCTCATCCGAGGAACACTGTCCCAGCTGTATTTGTATCTCTGCAAATTCTCTCTCTCTTTTTCCCCCCTTGAACAAAATAATGAGCAAATGTTAAGAATGTTGTATAGAAACAAGTAGTACTAAACTATCTAATGAGATTGGAGAGGTTTTGTGAATCTACTACAACGTTAAAAGTTGTGGGATGTCCTAATGAGTAATTTGTTTATTTTAAAAAGACTTTGATAGGGGTGACTAGTGTAGTTATAACAAACTTTTGAAGTTATCCTAGAAATTTACCTTAATGATTAAAAAAACTGCTTGGTTATTTTCATTTATTTTTTTCGATGTAATTGAATCATTAATGATTTCAGGTGTCGCATGGATGGAACTTGCCTTCCAGACAGTTTTGTAGCTCTGATACTTATCTCTTGCCTCAAGGAGCCTCACCAGTGCTCATGCAAATTCCGTCATTCCCTTGCCTGCTGTATTGTTGTTGTTAGCACAAGCAGAAGGGAGATCTTTTTACTGGGAGAAGAACCTCCGCCTTGAATGGTATTCTTGGCCACCAGGTGTGAACAGTTTAAGATACTGGAGATCTTTTTATTATTTACATTATTCTGAAATGCCGATTTTCTTGCAAGTTCATTTTGCATCAAATTGCACTGCTATTAGTGGTGCTGTGGTACTAGAATTCCACAAGCCAGACGTTTTTACTTGATGGTTTTGTCAATAACTGCTAGCTATATCAATTTTGAAGATGCGCAGGTAAAATCTTTTAATGTCAAATCAAGAACTGTTGGTTACGATGACATAAAAGGCCAAGAAAAAACGTATGAAATGCATTATTGATGGGCTATATGATGGGTAGAGGGCCAAAAGTGCAGATGAAAATAGACACGGTTGGCTGTTGTGTATGTAGGGGGAGGTAGTCTTTAGCTTTTAGTTTGCATTTCTTCTTAAATAAAATTGCAAACCAACGCATCATGTGACCACTTCAAATGATTTGTCTTTTGATATAAATTTGAAGGCAAAAAGCTTTGATTTTGCAGTTTTACAATGTTACGATCAGCATTTTGGAATCTTCATCCATCATATCAATGTGGTTCAACCATTCTAGATAAGAAATTTGTTTAAACAATGACATGCATAGCATTCAAGAGTTTGAACTGTCAAAAATTATACTCGTGCCCGCCCAAAAAAAAAGGGATCAGAAGGCCCAGGTAGATATTGATCTGGTCACTGGCTGCATATCTGGTGGTAGATGCATATTATTTCTGAGCTCTGATTAATTAATCATTAGTGGTATTTAACAAACACACTCGTGGTTTTTTTTTGTATGGTTCACGTTTGTACAGAAATGAGACCTGCGGAACTCTTCGTTCAAATGCATTTGCTTGCAAGACATTCAGAAGCTGGGTTTAAATCTCCATCCAGGGTGGAATTCTGTCAAAGCCAACTTAAATGGGTTCTCCGGGCAATCCATGCAAATCCTTCTTCTTTGAGATATTGGAAAATTTTGCATAAGCTTACGGAATGAGTTCCATGCTCAAAGATGCTAGTTTGGAAAGGATGGTGCAGAGGCAAAATCCTGCATTGTATGGCTTAGAAGAACTTGTTTCACCCTCCGGTTTTTATATATATATATATGATTTACCAGCATTAGTCGAATAGTCTGTAAATTATAGTATCATGTTGTATCCTACTGGTTAAAAAACCTAACGATTGTAATGTACTTACAGCATGCTAGAACCTCAAGGTTGGGTTTTACTCATTGGAGTAGCTCAAGAGGAGAAATTGCACGGTTGTAAATTATGTTAACTAACAACTGCAATGTGTTATTATACTATGTTCCTTTAAAACCTGGAATTCCCTTGTTCATGGCCAAAAGCATAACTGGCAGGAGTAGATGTTGGTAACTGGTATCCTTAGGAAAATTTTACACGGGTTGTAAGCTCGAGAAATCAAGTAGAATAAGAAGACAGTGACAATGACACTCTTGGGAACATGTTGTGTTAAGAAAGTACATTTCAGGTGTCCAGTTGCATGTCTGATAAAATGTAATAGCTAATGCCAACAACATTGGCATGTCTGAGAAAACGTAATGGCTTCACTGATATGTGAGAAGTAGCCTTGTGCTCTATCTACCTGCTATTTCATGTTCTTAATACTGATGTGAATTCAAACGTGCTATTATTTATCTACCTGCCACTGTCTATAGACCTAGATCGATTGAGCTCATCGGATGGATCCCAGTCCAACGAAGACGAGAGGATCTTGGACAACATCATGAAAACTTGAGGCATTGAAGGTCGTGTATTGAGATCATGCTCGACACAGCTTTTAGCCAGTTGGGCCATTGAGAAAGCTAGATCCAAGGGGTACTCGTCTCTTAGGCAAGGGTCCAGGAAGGCAGAGAGTTTCTCTCTCACATTGTCCCCCTCAAGCACACGCATTATCATTACAGAGAGCAAGTCGTCTCCTGCAATCTTGTCAATAGCTGTAGCAGCTGCTTCCTTCCCAGATAAGAGCTCCAACATCACAACCCCGAAAGCAAAAACATCTAATTTCGGGGTGATAACTCCATTCTCGATGTACTCGGGGGCCAAATAACCTTGAGTGCCTACCACATGTCTTGTCAGTTGCAGTCCACCATCTTGGCCATTTTCCAGTGTTCTTGCCAAGCCGAAATTAGCAACCTTGGCTCTCAAGTTGGCATCCAAAAGAATGTTGCTGGTCTTCAAGTTCTTATGGATATAGGACGGGTTGGTGTAGTTGTGAAGGTAATTGAGGGCATCAGCCACATCGTAGGCAATCCGAACTCTCTGCTTCCAAGCAAGAATTCGGTATATGTTGTTAGAGTGAAGCCAATCAGTGAGAGAGCCATTGTCGGCGTACTCATAAACAAGGTAAGTGTTGCCCTCATGTAAGCAGAAACCAGAGAGCCTGATGACGTTGGAGTGATTGATCATCTTCAAAATGTTGATCTCGCTGGAGACATCTCCTTTCACAACCTTGACTGCGGCTGTGTCACCCTTGAAAGATCCCCTATAAACCGAGCCCTTGATCAGATTAGCTTGGGCGAAGTACCCGGTGGCCACTTGTAAGTCCTCGTATTTGTAGACAGTCAAGGACTCAATAGCATATCGGGCGTCATGAGAAGAGAGAGACCAAGATTTGTTGTTGGAGACTGGGAGTACAGTGAAATCAGTAGAGACTGATGGCAGCGTTTCGGGTTCTGAAGTGGAGACAGGCTTCTGTTGCTTACGAGATTTGCGGTGCCAAAACAGAAATCCAAACGCAGCAAATAAAAGAATGAGGAAAGCAGCTCCTATCCCAACACCCACATACAAGGCTTTGTGATCGGAAGAGCCCCCAACGGAAACATTGGGAGTCTGCGGAGATGGTGCGGCAGGCGGAGGGGCTGCCGATGGCTGTTCAATTTTGGTGGGCTCAGTGGGCAGAGGAACCAGAATCGGAGTGAAGGGGAAAATGATATTGGAGGAAGACAGCTTGTTTGCATCAAGTACCCTCTGCTTGTCAACGCCAAACAGCTGGGCAATGGAAGAGATGGAATCGCCCCAAGTGACCATGTAGGTGAGCAAGTGGTTGATCCCTGAAGCATTCTGGTTGGAAGTTGGGCAAGCACACCTCAGGGGTATTTGGAGAGTGAGACCGAGTGACAGATTCCGATCGCCGTAGGGATTCTGAGACATCAAGGACTGGCATGTGGTGAGGCCTTGGTAGGTGTTGTTGGCCACGCTGAAGTAGGTTTCGGATTTGTCCTTGAGCTGATAGGTGGAATTGTGCTGGTAATATTGACGGGCATAACAGGAGCAGTTGACTGGAACCACGACCTGGGTGTTGGTGGGAATAGTGGCAGTGTCAGAGGAGAGGTTATTGATGGAGGCGATGCGAGTGGCGGATTGTGGGACGCCTAAGAGATAGGCAATAAGGACAGGAGAATTGTAGGGAGGCATAGATCGGAAGGTGAGGTAGGATTGGCATGATGATTGAACTCCGTTGCACAGAAATCCCTTGGTCGTTTCATTGAAGGCATTGTTGTAGCAGTCCAGTTGGTGGTTGGCTACATAGGTTTGTTGCCCTTGTACCAGTGCTGGTGAGAGCAGCAGCACCAAATACAGATACAGTAGAAGAAAGTCCATGGAACAGGAGCTCAGGTGAGGGATGGATGGATCAAGCAACTCAAGATCTGTTAATTCACTAATTAATCAGTTCTGTGGTTGAATAATAAATATATGGTTAACAAGGGGGTGGAGGATGTTGATTGGATCCGGGTGGAAAGAATTAGTTTCAGCGAGAAGATAATTTTTTTCTTTGGTTTTGGTTTTGACTATGGATATCGATTCCGAGAACATGGAAAGCAAGGAAGGGGAGTGGATGATAGGCATAGCAGTCGTGGGCGTGGGTTTTGGTCTTAAACTGTCATTGTCTTGAATTGATTTAACAATGGGGGGAGAGAGAGAGAGAGAGAGAGGGCTTGGAAATTAGGGATCAACAGGCAAGTCAATAATATAAACGCGTTAGCTATTGCTGCTGCTATTATGAATGATTCCGTAGTTTGACCCACCACCCTTCTTTCCTGTCAAACAAAATATTTCCAAGTCCTCGGAGAATTTGCTAAACCTTAACACGCAATAAACTTCTTTTCTTCTTAACTTTCATGTAAGGTTAATCAAAACGAATTGTCTTCTTCTTTATTTTATTTTTTTAAATTAAATTTTTTTGTTGTTATCAAATTTTATCCATATTATTTTAATATCTATTTATTTTATATAAATAATTTATAAAATTATATATTTTTTAATTTCATCAATTTTTATCTTTATTATTTTAATTATTATTTATTTTATTTAAAATAATTTATGAAAATATTTTTTTCTTTAATTTCATCCTCCTTTAACCTTTTTATCTATAAGATTTGATTATTATTATTTTAATAAACTTGAAAAAAAAAATTAAAACATTAATAAGTTATTTTTCGTATCAATTCCAAACACTGAAAAAAATTCCCAGCTTATTTTTCATAATACTAGCAAATATTAAAAAATAATTCATTTTTTAGAAATTTATTTTTCATAAAAACTAGTTTTCAATAAATAAACATGCAATTAACTGTAACTTGGTAAATCTAAATTCATTGTCGAGCAAGTCTAGGATTCTACTCCATTCAGCCTTATCATGGCTGGTTGAGGTTAGAATTCAAAACGATGGATAGAAATGTTTACAATCAGTTAAGAGCCGACCACTCTACCACCAGAACACTATTTGGCAAGGCGGTGCGCACCACAACAAAATCATTATTTTTTATGTTTTTGTTGGCGAAACACAGATAGATACAAGTTTAAGACACCGCGTTGCCAAGGGTTGCCCATGCGTCTATCAAGAGGTGCTTCTAAGCTAAATCACTTCTTTCGCCTTTTGCGGAATGTGATCTTTGCAATTGAATTGAAGCTAGCTATTCTCAAATAAGCTCTTAGCCTTGAGGGGGTGGAAAGGTCCTAACATAGTAAAAAAAAAAAAGTAGGTTCGAAGAAGAAGGCATGTAACCCTAGATTGCATCACCTACTCACTCAGGAGGAAAGTCAGAAGGGAGGCATACCTGATAGCAAACACAGGAAAGATCCAAGTAATGGATATTCCAATTTCCAACTCTCTCTTTGCTTATTTGACTAGAGTACCAAATTCATATAAAACATTGTACGCAAGTTCGTACAGCGCTTTCCCGGTTGAACTACCTGAACCACTTATCCCCCGGGCAAAAGAAAAAATGTCCAACTTGCATGTGTGTGTGTGTATATATATATATCGCTAGGATGGCAACCACAATTCCATCCCAAGTTCGCAACTGTTACTTCCTAATTGCGCGATCCATAACTAGTAACCACCACATCATATATATATATATCTATATATAGACACACACACACACACACACACACACATAACAAAAAAGGAATGGAATTCTTTGTTAGACTAAACAACCCATTACATGTTTGTTATAAGCAATTGTTCAGTGGAGGACTATGACAGCGAAATGTAGAATGTAGAGCCATGGAACCAGTAAAAGATGGAATCCACATTAATAAGATTAAAAAAAAAGCTCACGAATTTGAGGTTGAAAAATTGTACCCATTTGTGAGTCTTTGATATCAGCACCATGATGGCAAGAACCTGTATCCTAAATCTTATCCTCTCCACTAAGGCGTATTCAATCTAGCTTGCATTTGTGGAGGAACAGTCTGAAGGCTAATGTGGCTGCATAAGCCAGCCCAATCATAGCAAGAAGCAATGCTGCAACAAACAATAGTATAACAATTAATAAAATGGAGCGCAAGAATATAATATAACCGAATACTCCACTTCGTTTTTGTATATTGCCAGCAAGAAGATTGAAAAAGTTGGCTATCCATTGATCCAACTAAAATAAAATGGTTCAAAATTAGGGATTTCAGCATGGAATACAAGGCTCAAAACCCATTAGAATAACTCAACATGAAATGGCATGCGGGCAAAAAATTTCTACCAATGAGAAAAATTCATATGAGATGAACAGGATATGGATGCTGCTAGTATGAGAGATAGCATACCAGATACAGAACAGTAGAATAAAATTGCCAGGCGATATTTGATCATCCATGGCAGATTAACTTCAAGGGAGCAATGCCTTCGATGTTCCCCTGCTTTAACTGATGGCACTGAGCCACGTGATTGCAATTCCACTAATGGAAATTTTACACCAGTGACGGGGTACCCTACGATGTCCCTGACCTCAAGTTTCAAGGTTACTGGGGTTGTGCTCCAGTCAATTTCAATTGCTCCAAAATTTGGCTGACCTAAAAGAAATTTACAGTTGATATACCAAGAAACGCTTTAAAAATAGAACCAGAAGCATTATCATAAAAGAAACCTGAAAAAGCCACTCCTTACCATACGTGCATGACTTGAATCTGCAATTTGTGCTGATCACTCTCATTGTCGTTGGTGTCAGCCATGCCACAAATCTCACTATCAAACTAAATACATGTGGGACCGCTTTCTCAACAGCTTGTGTAAGCCCACTTGCAGTAACATCATATAGTGGATATCCAGTAGCACAGTCATATCTAGAAATTTCTCCAAAATGAACATCTCCACTGATGAAGAAGACACCTTCTCTCTGCACAGGAACGCAGTAATGGAAAACATGTAATGCGCACAGATAATAGGCATTTATTACTCTCTGGAATAAAAAAATCAAATGCTCCACACCGGCTTGTATTAATACACTCGAGATCATTAGTGCTACTGAAAGCAGTTCGTTTCCTCAGGGATATGCATTGCGGCGATAATTAAAGGCTATTACCTTAGTATCTGCTATCAATTTGAAAAGACGATCCCTTTCCTTTGGGAAACGTCCCCAGGACTCCAAAGAAAACAATGGGCGAGTGGTTGCTGAAAGATTTGATATAACCTGAATTATGGGGAAAAGGAGATTGCAGGATTAACAGTGAATAACAGACAAAATATGTCTCTACAGCTTGCTTGCATGGGTGCTCGCATCAATGCTTCCTTGTGCATGGATATAGAACTATTCAATCGCAAATCTGATAATTTTTAGACAGTAAAAACCCTACAATACCTGCACTGAAGACCCAATGATGGTAATGGCTGATTTCGGTCCGTTCAACTCCTTTTCTAACCATGTCCACTGAGAACTTCCCAGGACACTTCCATCGCTGCGCAAAGGGTCTCTGTGGTACCTCGTGTCTAAAAGGATGACCTAAAGAAAAATGGCCAGTAAGGATATGGGTTCGTCCCCAGGAAAATCACAATTGAACTGCATATCTAAGAGGACTAAGGAAGTATGTGAAGGCATTCTCTTTCGCACCTTGATTTGTCTGCCCACT
>Ga0307509_10006376_pt1 | contig 15913 bp, 15 predicted proteins | sample 10_EM_MG_FD_202245 | JGI IMG/M metagenome (GOLD analysis project Ga0307509, IMG submission 202245) | Populus trichocarpa ectomycorrhiza microbial communities from riparian zone in the Pacific Northwest, United States - 10_EM | ecosystem: Host-associated > Plants > Roots > Unclassified | place...
TCCCGCTCCATTCCAATGCTCCACAGCCCCCCACCATTTCCCCCCGACATCCCTCCAACTCTGCACGTCATCTACGGCGTAAACAATAACGTACCCGTCAATGTCCCCGCGGGCAAGGAATATGCTGCGCAAGCGCTCGAGGTCGTCGGATCCGCCCAGATCCAGGATTGTCAAGGCGGTGCCCGGGTGGCTGGGAAGGGTTGTGGTGTAAGCCTCCTCCAGGGTCGGGGAGTGCTCGCCCGAGAAGACGTTGCTGGTTTGGCGGGTTATGAAGTTGGTTTTGCCCGCTGAGGGGGAGCCGAGGAGGAGGATTGTTAGGTTATTTTTTGGTGTAGTGTGGGGAGGGGCGACGATGGATGACATTTTTTTCCTTCTTCTTTTTTTTGAGTTTTCCTCTTTTTCGAACCGGTGGGAGATTTTGTGAGATGTGGTGCTGCTAGGTGGTGGATTCCCTAGGCTGCCGTTGGCTAATTTGTGTTTTTTGAGTTTATTAGTATTAGTGTAGAGAGGGAGTGGTTGTAGACTACCCCGGAGGGAAGTGAAGAGCATTCTCATTATAATACCATAGTGTCCACAGGTTTTATTATATGATATCTTACCTAGAAAATAGTACCAGCTAGAGGGTGTCGGGATTAGGGCTTTCTGCTTTTAGGAAGTAATAATAGCAGCTCTTTAATAAGATTATTATTATTTTGGAAAAATGGAATCGCGATCACTCGCCCAATAAGTGTTCAATAGCATGCCAGAGCTCCTATATAATACCAGGCTTCAAGCCAGTGACTCTACATTCCCAGCCAGACACCGCAATATCATGATGCAAAACTAACGAAATACCAAGAGTCCTAAATACAACGGCAGAGGAATTCCACCTAATTGTGGAGATGAGAGAAACCGGTGCATTGCAGGCGGGGAAGGGAAACGGGAGGAAAAAATTGCAGAGTAAACTATGATACACCAAAAATCGGAAACTACCCGTGCTAAATCAGGGCGATCGAGCGATCACAATATCTGGAAAGAGAGCGTATTCCTGGTCATCTTAAAACAAGACTTGTGGTGCCATGTGGTAGGCAATGTTACTTTCATGGTCATACAGTACTCCAGGGCCAGATTCCTTGAGAAACAATCACCATTTCTTATTATCATAAGTTCTATTTTCTTTTTTTTGTCATACTAATTTATCAAGACCTAGTCCCTTTTGCTGTTTTTAGTGGTTCTTGGCCCCATTTCCGGTTTTCAATGAGCCATCGAAGTACAATAAATAAGATTGCGGCCGAGTGGTTAAGGAAACAGACAAGAAATCTGTTTCGTCCGCGAGCACAGGCTCAAACCCTGTCAATGCTTTTTGTTTCAATTTTTATTTTCCAATCAAGGAAACAAAACCTAACCCTGGGAATAAGGACGGGTTACACACGATAGCATACAGTAGGTACATGATAGCATAGGTATGGCTCCAGTTGTCTATACACAGTACCTCTATCGACGCGGCGAGGGACGCCTTGGCATAAAATTGACTGTGAAAAAACTCGTAGATGTTCAAACTACCACAGCAAGTGAGTTTTTTTTAGTCTTTTCATTCTAATTTGTTAGTGTTAAAGGCATAATCGTATTTTTTTTTTGAGCCAACATTATGCCGAGGCGTCCCCGGTTGCATCAATCGAGGTGTTGTACAGACGGCTGGAACTATACCTTAAGACTTCTTAGTTCATCTACTATCACTCGGTCCAGGTAGCGTGGAAGAATGGAATGGAAGCGTTCCGGCATATGAAACGCCACCCAACAGCTCTTCCGGCGGGTATGATACATACATGGGGATAATGAAGTCACTAGCGGATAATGGGGAGGGGACGGGAGGGGGTTGAAAAGAACAGAAATGGTACCATAGAGACCGGGGGAGAAAGTACAGCTGAGGGGAAGCTGGGTCGGAGGGGGTGACTGCGATCCCGAAGACTTGCCGGGTGGTTCAGAGGGCATCTCGGCATTTGGCGCTGATATTAAGCCCTCCGAATCTGTTTGGATGGGGGGCTGGACTAAGACTAGTTTTGTGGAGTTGTGGCCATCTTCCAGTTCGAGGACAAAGCACCTGGCCATTCCATTTCGGTAGTGTCCCTGAACTCAACGCGAGTATTGCAGCCCATGGGGTTTGCTGTTTGGTGGGCGGGGTCTGCAATTATGGATCAGTATCGATGAATCTTTCAGTAATAACTCATTGCAAGCATGAATTAAACTCCTGGGCTTCTACTAAGTGAGACGGGTTAATTTATTCTCGACATGTTGACCACTGCGCCAGCTAGGTATTTCATAGAATGTCAACTTGGGAACAAATACTTATCCTACCGAAGGCTGAATTTTGGGATTTAATGGGAATGGTGGTGTATCTCTTCCTAAGATGATAGTATATTTCAATGGAGGCCTTTTTTTCTCCCTGAGTGTCTCCCGTGAGAGATTCTCGATAACTTTTAACAGAAGCAGTGCCTTCTGCACTCGTAGGAATATATGTAAGGTCTTGTCCCCGAACACAGTATATAGTTTATTTCGGGGACCTAACGGCATTCCTGATGAAAGGGAAACCAAAATCGCTAAGGAACCAAATGAAATAACGGAAAGAAGAATAGTGCTTAGCACTCCGTGAGCTATTCCACCGATAGTAGTGGTATGATACAGGTATCCTGACTCAATGATCCGGGAAGAAGACTCCTTTATTCAGGTTTGTTTTCACCCTCTATCTGGCTTCGCAAGATGTCAAATAAAGCCCTGGTCTAGCTTAGTTTCCTTGAATTATACCAAGCTCACAGCGCCACTAACATTAAGAGTCTCTAGACTTCAGAGCTCAGGGGCCGGTGGTAGCTGGCACGACCCGAGAGGAACTTGAATCCCTAATATCGGACTAGTAGCTACACTATTGAAGGAGAGCGAGGAAATAAGTAGGGTTTCTGTGGGGAAGATATCCCTGCATTCGTGTATGAAACCAGGTTGAGGAGATCTCCAACGATTAATCAGCGCAGTGGGTTTCAGACTAGGGTAAGTCCTAGGTCATGATATCACCTCTAGGACTCCCCATTCACTCGAACAACGGATAGAGGAAACCACAGCTCGTTGCTCCACGGACCCAGTGCCGGGCCCTAAATAGTGATATCGACAAAGTGGTGCTCCAACCCCTAAACTAGAACCTGTAGGGAAGTGACTTTCGATATGATATGGTGGACTATGGAAGTCCCTGAGCAATTCCAATTTACTACTTCGCTGAATTTAACTCAAACCCCCCACTTTGTTGATATTGTCTTCACCAGCACTAACAAAGGCACACCACCATGACGCTGCCCGTCATGGCTAATCACTGCCTATTTACCATTACTTATCAGCACCGCTTGCGCGATCGCTCAAGAAAAGCCCCCGAATCCATCCATAAAGGCATCAAGCAAAAGGCTGTGAGACAAAGACTTATCTCGGCTCCAAAGATATAACAATAAAAATCACCCAAGCATCCCTCCAGTATTGGTATATTTCTAGCAGGGGGCTAAAAGGTGGAGGCACTATAATATTATTATATAAGATTCTTCCGTGGAAATAGCCACAGCTAGCCCAACGCTTCTGTAAGGTCATGGTACCAACAAGTTTGGCCACTGAGGTAGCTTTATCAAAATTAAGCTTCACCCAGAATATGTCTTTGCCTCCTGTTGCAGAGACGAGGGCAAAGGTGTTATAATCCCAAACTCTAGAGAATACCCAAAAAAGTATGATAAACCCGGCACTTAAACCCGAAGCTCCGAGTGACATTGAATGATTGCTGCATCTTAAATAAATATATCCTGTAAACTGACCTGATAGAGTTTCTCCCCCCCGGGCTCGGGTCCCTGGAGAGAGACTGAAAGAAAACGCTTCCTCTCATACAACCCAGTAACCCCAACCAGAGAAAAATGACAAACAAGAAGAGCTGATTGACCGGTATGCCGATCAAAACACCCTTCCCAACTTTCAATAAAAAGGACCTTGTGCTTTCCATGCTGTAAGACTGAGCGAAGGAGGACAGAGGAGGTAAATATACATCCGGGGAGGCAAAAAGCACTCTCACTGAGTTATTCCGGAACGCAAGCCATCTAGGCAGCAACTTCACTCTTCGCCAATGGCAAACCCTCCAACCCTCCAGTATGAGAACATCCCATATCTCCCTTTCCACAAGATGTATAGCTTGGGTCTCAAAAAGGCAAGTACAGTTGAGGACCTACCTACCCAACCCAGTTAAAATTGTTAGGGCTGAATGCCATGTATAAACAAGAAATCCGCCGGCCCGCCAGCTCGGACAGCAATGAATAGTAGATCCAACAATATCTAAACCTCCATGAAATCAACCAGTGGAATCTTGAACCCATACCATACCCCCCAGCCCGTGATTTTTCAATTCAGGTGAGCAAATTCTTCTTGATATTGATCAAGCTAGAGCTCGCTGCTATAATTCTGGAAGGGGAGATCTAGGTGCCATCTTATAGGAATGGCCCACCGCGGAGGGTATCTTCAAGTTGACCTACTCTCCATTTACAAGATTGTCTCTCAACCACTCGAATAGCTATCTTCATCACTTCAGCTTTCTTGGACAGGGCGAGTGGGTTATGCAAGCCATTTCGTTCTTGTAGGAAAGAGAAGATATTCATTGAACTAAACGCGAACCCCTGACTAGTCGCCAGCTTCTAACGGCAGCTCTAAGACGAAAGGACCTGAAGCCAGAATACAGCCACTCACAGAGGATTCGGACCCTTCCCCTAATATCACAACTATTCCCAGACTCCACAGATACAGGCACAGAATCTCGACTCATATACAAGTTACAGGCATATAGAACCCGAAAACTTCAGTCCGAGTTTTGTATGGGCGGTCAGATACGCATAGATGATTTACCATACAAAGGTTTTATCCCTGTCCTTTCCTGTACCAAAGAATGGTTACATTTGTCCTCTGACAAACAAAACGAGTGTTTCGGAGGTAGAGCATAGATATACACCGCAACCCCTCCCCCCCCCCCCGTCCCTCGTTCTACCGATATCCTGAGAGAGTACAATGATTGGATGCCAATGTCCTTTTTTACCAAAGATAAAGTATCAGGCGCCTGAACTGCATATTTTCTGAAGAAGCAGTCAAAAGATCAAGAAGAAAGAGTATTATCGGCCAGTTCCTATGGTCTAATGGCTTAGGAGACTGGTCGGCTAATTTGAAACAGAGACCATCATGAGTTCGGATCCGGGGGGCAGTGGAGTAGTCGAGCATTAAAAAAATGCTCGGCGAACCACTTTTTTGCTGGGGGGTAGGTCTAGGGCTGGTAATGCCCTTGGGTCAATTCCCGTCAAATGTTGCGGTGGGACTGCTGGCCAGCGCTCGGGTATCATACTATAATATGCCCGTAAATTGTAAAAACCCAACATACTCCCTCCCCCACACCATGGCTCATCCATGATGACATATTTCTCTTCATTCATGGAGCAGTAAACGGAACACCAATCTAATTACAAGGAGGAAACGCAGGGAGCGTACTGATATCAAGTCAGAGCACTGTTGGATTTTCTTTTCCTTCCCACTTACTCAATAATGTTAGGCTACGGAACCATAGTTAGAAGTGGTACTAGGAAAGGCCCTCGCAGTTGGAACATTTCCACCATACAAATAACATGGGTGATAAAATGAAGATTCAAGTTTTTCTCCCCACTCCCTTCCTCGCTTTTCCTCCTACCATCCAGGCCACAGCGGAAACCCCCAGATGTGACGTGTGAACCGCACATATTTTGGAAATTCGTTGGGCTAAGCAGACAAAAGACTGCCTGGGAACTCAATTCAGGGCTTTCCAATCATGACCTATCATTCATGAGAGATGCGATTCAACCCCAACTGCAATTTCTATGCATATCATTGCAGAAGAAACATGTGGTGAGGAGGAAAGAAGGGACATATGGACCATTGCAGAATCCCTTTAGGGTTTTCACCCTATAAATATACGGACTCTGTAGAATATAGGCCATTGCAAGGTTTTCTGACTACCCCACCACCATCAACCCCTAGAATGTGCAGCAGTAGGAAGTATCATTGTGGGGTTACCCTCGATGGATGGAGCTCGATTCAGTTGCCGACTAGACGGATTCTCGCTGTCTCCAAGATGGAAAAGTTGGATCTTCCGATTGGTTGTGCTTTCCCCTTGCCTGCGGGGGTTTCCATAGCCCTCCAGGGAGCATTTGGTCTAGCAATGCTCCCCTAGTATGTATGCATGAGAAGCTAGGCGATTTTTTTCCCAAGTCAGTTGGCTAATTCACCAGTTGGCTTCCTCCATTTTGTGCGGACATCTTAAACCACCTAGCTATTCAAATACCGTCATGCTCCACCAATCAACTCTCCTTGCATAGGTAATGTTCTATTTTGGGGATAGAACCGGTAGGTTGTTTATTTTAGGCAGTTTAGAATGTTTGTCTACAGGCAGAGATTTCCTTTGGTTTTAGTCCTCTAGTGGGAGCTTGAAGCCCATGCTCTAAGGTAGGTCTTAGATCGCCTCCCCCAACATCACACGTCTATTAACACAGTGGGTTGAAAGACGCATCTTACCACTAGTCCCAATCCACTTTTAAAGTTCCCCAAAATATGATAGCAAGTGCCGTACATTATCTGCATGTCCCTCAATCTTCTCTCGAGTCTTGTGTTTCCCTCCCCCGATCTTTCGGTTTAGTGCAAATAGCCTGCAATAACGCCTCCCCGACCTCCAGTCCAGATACCTCGGCCCGCAACTAGAGAGTGTGAACACGACTCTCCACAGTACACCAAACTCAAAACCAAAACCGACATCCTCGCGCTGCACGAGACGTCGCAGAATAGCCACATCTTTCACCCAAGCCGCCAAATGCGGCGGTGAACCCCAACGCGATCCCTCAAGTTAACATTCACCCCGCTATCACCCGCCAGACCCTCCAGAATACCCGCCACCCCGCACTTCACCGCCATGATCAGCAGAGTCCCGCTCGATGAGCCTTGCGCATTCACATATACCCACCCATCCGTAACTAGAGAGCGAACGACCCGCAATGAGCCTCCCCAGCCGCGATGCGCAGCGGCCTCCACTCACCGCACGCGGGAGCACTACCCTCCGTCTAAGGGATATTCCAGTATCAAGAGCGGCATGCCCTCCCGGAAAGTAGGCGGTTCACTAGAGCCGCCCTGCCTCGGGAACAAGAGAACGGCTTTAGTTGGACAGTAGAAATGACGCGCGAGAAGCTGTAACAGGCAGCCATAGGAATGAGAAGACTCCCGACAAGGAGAGGTCTTGGTCGATTAAGAGGAGTGACATTGGCCTTGTAGGATGAGGTACACCGGAATATAGATGCTCCGCAATGTCCGTACCGAGGGGGAAGCAAAGCTTGACCTACGGTACGAGCCGGTGGCGCACAGGCCTGGTGACACAAGCAAGTGGGCTGAGAAAGGTGAGCGCGAAGCGCGAACATTCCCAAGAAAAGGGTATCTCGATAGATCCGCGGGCTCATGACGGTCACGGTTACCAGAAAGCCCCCACACCGTACCTATCCACAAGCAACCAACGACCACATGGACCCTGACTAAAGTCTTGCATAACATATCACTCGGTATGTAATTCTAGGGGCCTGTTGAAATATGCTTCTGGCACTATGCTTCTGGCACTACCGTAGTATCACTCGCACTATTGATTTTCTCCTTGCATTAGTCTTGATCGCCATCTCAAAACCCCCTTACAATATTCGTACTATTGAACATACCTCCTTGCCTTTCTTTTCTTCTCTCTGTTTCTGTTTACTTCCTACTGTTGATTTACTCGCAATTTGTGTCTCGCTCTCAACAGTAGATAGTCTGGGTAGTTCGCTCTCTACTGAGAAGTTAATTAAGCAATTCATCATTCTTCTCGTCACTCAATCAGTTCCAAAACCATCGTTCCGTTCTCACTGTTTCAACAGGGCCAAGTGCTAGCTTCTATAGTGGATTTTTGCCCCGGGCGAACATCCCCGGCGCGGGATTATTAGGTAGAGTTTAGCCCTGAGTCCAGACTCTCAGCTATTAAATATGGGACAGCACATACCGGTGTCTCTGTAGCAAAGTCTGATTGAAAAGTGGTAAGAGCAAGTGATCAGACTAACAATAGAGTCCAGGGTATTGTGGAGTTGATTGCATGGTATCAGAGTAGAGCAAACAGCTTCTGTCTGATCGCAACCAGTTTCTCCGCCTCGGTTAGAACAGGACATGGCTCGAAAGAGAAACAAGTCAAGTCTACAAGAGATCAACCATCTATCGTATCTACTACCGGCACACCCCATTTCCACCTAAACACCACAAACCCACAATATAGGCTAATGTTAAAAATAAGTCCACATCATTGCAGCCTTTCCCGCAACAATCCAAGGGACAACAAACCAACAAGCTTAATTATTAATCTAACTTCACCTCAATATGCTATATCTTCTCCACGCACCCGCAGTATTAATTTACATGTGAAAGAAACTGGCAACAATTGACCAATGACAAAAAATTAAAAAAAAATTAAAAAAAGTCGCCATACTCCAAATACCGTTAACCAGGGGATTCTCTAAACCAATTCCATCAATCCTTTTTCACAATGCTCCGCCGAATCTCCTCGACTCTGCAGTCCTTCCACCGGATTTTGTATCTTCCTCCGTGCCAGTTGACTTCGCCAGGCCATAGGGCCCAGGCCCATATCCCAAAGGCTAGCCCCTCCCGTCCGGTCCACTGTACCGCCCACTCGGAGAAGGTACGTTTCGGCATTTCGGCCAGGAATTCGGGGGTGTGCTCGTCATGTTGAACGACCTGGTACGCATGCAGAAACATGAACAAAGAGTAATCCGTAGCGGCCCAGAGAATAATAGAAATGCTCCAGCATATAAGGAGAGAGGACCAGGTTGGCGGAATGTAGTTGTGGAAGTATGGCAAGGTCGTCATGGCGTATGCCCCCAGAAAGGAGCAGAGCAGGGATTCTGTGCCTGGCTCCAAAAAGGTTGCTGCGAGGACGGTGTACTTGCGGACTCGCAACCAGCGAGTTCGTCTTGCTAGGTAGTCGGCGACAGTCATACGGCTGACTGGTTGGAATACAATGTCCTCGGCTAGTTTGTGTCTCCCCCACGCCCGGACTTTGTTCTTCTCGTCATCTACAGGCTTCAGCCAGAGCCTTTCCGCGAGGAGGTGATCTTCACAGATGTTTTCCGCAAATGCAAGAACTCCTTCTTTTTCCGGCCGGCCTTGAGGGTCTCTGGTAACCTGGGCGAGGTGTGAGCGCCTGAATAGGTTTGACTTGCCGACGATACAAGGCGCCACTCCAATAGTGTTGATTGCGGTGTAAAATTTACAGTGGGAGCTGGCAAGAAAGTTTTCTTCCAGCCTGCCCCCACCCATAGCCCACCACCGTGACCAGAACGGCTTTGGTGGGGAAGGCGCGATGGGTTGCGGCAATAGTGGGGTCAGGCCTTTGCCGATGGAAATTATGGGTGATGACGGCGCAGACAGCGGTTGACGGTATTTGCTGGAAACATCAACACAGAGAGGCAAGTGGTGGACCAATTTGTAGCCCTTGCCATCCTGATCGAGTCCCTCAAGTAAGCGAACGCTTCGATCCAGGATTCCCGGTGGGACCCAAATGTTGCTATCCAAGATCCATACAATATCCCCCTTAGCCTCCCTATATCCTTTGCTGAGGTTCCGTATCTTTGGGTTGGGTCCAACGTCTTCTTCGCCTATCAATACCCTTGCATTCGTCTCTGGATGGGCAGCAATGACTCGGCGGATAGTTGGAATCGCTGGATCATGGGGGGAGGCCACGGAAAGAATCAACTCGTACTTGGACTTGGGATACTGTAGTAAAGCAGTAGACTCCAGACACAACTGCAGGAAAGGGTCAAGACCCTTGACCGGACGAAGAATTGAAACAAATGGGAGCTCCTTGGAGATGCCATGGGTTGCAGATACCGAAGGTGGAGGTCGTGAGTACACTCGTTTCCTAGAAATGGGAATATGTTAAGCAAACTCGTTCAGTTGATAAATCCTCTTTGAGGCACAAACATTCGCAGATGGCCTATCATGCAGACAGTCCATACAAAGACAAACCAGAACAGAAAGACTCCGGCGGAAATTATTTGGAGTGCAGAAGGAACAAAATGGAAGGTATTGCTTCCGTTTTGCCCCGATGGAGGCGTTGGAACGACCGAGAGAGGCGGGGAGGCCATGTCCGCAGAGCACCCAGGTGAAGGGGGTTGAAGCAAACAAGTTGGAGGGGGGGGGGAGGGAGTGTTGCGGAACAAAAGGGGTGTGGCCAGTTTGTGGGGTGGGTTGGTTTTTACTGAGGTTCCTTACAAATTAGTTGACGCCGTGAACAGGCACGTTCCCTTGCGGCTTGGCTCGAGGGACATAACGAATTGTCTTGGCGTCGATCATGGCCAATCTGAGGAATCAGGGCCACCTTAGCCGTTCAGTGATACTGTAGCAGTAGGGTAGACGGGCAACTCTAAAGTCTAATTTGATGTCCATAGATGTCCTCTTCCGGCGTTCAAATGAAGATCCGGAATTATGGCCGATATGGGGTATCTCCTCCCCAAAGGGCTGTGAGTTTAGCCGTGGCCAAGTTTGTCACTGGTGGCAGAGTCAGCAGAGCCCGTATTACTTTTGTTCGCACGACACCGGCACACCGGCACAGGATGGTATGATGACTCACGGCAGAAGCTCCGAATGGAATCAAACGCCCTTACCGACCGCCCGGTATCTGCCAGTACGGTGCCAGTATTCATCTCGGGCTCGCTCACCTCTTGTGTGATCTGGGAGCAGCTGGTGAATCGTTGGAATTTGGTATGTTATGATACTTGTACTTTGAATGTGGGGAATCTTGTCGGTGGGACTGGTTCGGAAGTCTGGATTCCTCGTGGTTGGGATCAGCGAATCTGCCCTCGCAACAAAAGCACATCAAGCACGGCCAAGAGATTCTGATCCCCTAACCACCCATGCGGCTCATTCACAATTCTCACTCGACCGTTCGTTCACCTTTGGCTGTCGCCGGCTCTCAACTGTCAGGACGTGGATTGCTCGGGGGTGCAAGAATTGATAATACCGGTGACTACTAATTTCAAAGCGGACCACATGTTGCTCGCTTCTCGTCCCTGGCAAAAATTACTCGAGTATCATACTAGTACAAGTACGGTACCTGCCCGCTGGAGCCGTTGAGCCCCGGGTTACAAAAGGGTTGATGCAAGCTTTTCGAGTCGAGGGACTTTGGATTGTGCAACACTTTTCAAAACTGGCGGGTCAGCCCGGGACTTGGCACTGGAGAAAACGCTTTTTCGACCCCGGGAATTAGATGATTTTGTTTGAGCAAAAATGGACACGGCTGATTGGCCATCCATTTTTCTAATCCTTGCGCTCGCCCACTAATCGCCTGAGACAGGCAGGGGAGAGGGGAGAGTCTGCCCACCCGTACTACACGTGTAGCCGCAATGCTTGGGGAAGGTGCAAGCAGCTGCGTTGCCGCATGCAAATTTCTGTAGCTAGGCGCTCTTCCCATTTCCCTTCTCCTAACCGTGCCAAGGTTGTTGCTCCGCCACAACCCCTCGATTGCTCGCTTGCTCGCAACCAGGGGCACCTCTTCTAGGTGCCCGACAGCTCAACGGCAGATTCAGCTCAACGACAGATTTTAAAAAAGTAGACAACTAAAAGTACATTTTCTCAACCACGCCGTCTGATAGATGGGAGAACGATCTCTTAGCTTTAAGCGAGAGCGCTTAAGATCATGAAATATGGGTTTCCATATTTTTTTCCGCTCCCGAATAGCCACCTTTTTGGCCCTTTCAAGCTCCCTCCCTGCCTTCTCTAATTTCTGCTGCACACTATCTTCCTCCTTTTTACGCACAACAGCTCTTGCCTCATGCGCATATATTACCCCTCCCTTCTGAACTTGCCTTCGAGAACGTCTTTGCCGGTTTGCGCGCGCTTGTTGAGCAACCTCAGTGTCCTCAAGTTGTTGTGAGGCATGCACCCCCATTTGAGCCTGAGCCAGACTCCCTTTAATAAATCGGTCAAGATTAACCTTGAATGTGGGTGAAACAGGATCTGTATTCTGCAAGTATTCTGCGTGCCTTTTCAGAGATCTGAGTGTTACCGGTGTTGTAAGGCATAAAGGAGGGGCTGGAGGGGGGGGGGTAGGCTGTCGCTGTTGTGGTGGTGAGGAGTGCTCATGTAAGAGGGATAGAACACGGTCGGGGTTATAGGGGAGGAGGCCCGTTTTGCGAAAAGCTGAAAGGATCGTAGTTTGTTTGAATGCTTGAAGGCGGATAGATGTAAGGGCAGATAGAAATTCAACTTTATTAAAATCTGAACACCCGGTCCTAGTTGCTTGATCGACAGCTTCAGCATGAAAATGCTTTAGTGGTTGAAAAACCACTACGTCGAGAGGCTGGAGAAGATGCGTGGTATGAGATGGGAGACAGAAAGGGATGATTTGCTTCTCATCGCAGAAGGTAATAAATTCTCTGGTGCAGTGGGATCCATGACCGTCAAGTAGAAGAAGCGGACAAGTACCAACCTGCCTTCGAGCAGAGAACCTTTCGAAGTGAGAGAGCCACTCAAGTGCTAGTTCATCATTTGAATAGCCCTTTTCTGAAACAGCTATCAAAACATCATCATCTAGATTTGTTTTTGTCACCCAATCCTCTTGGTGAAGCACACCTGGCAGAATCACCATCGGCGGCAAGACATATCCATCCCCACTAATAACTTCACAGCAGGTAACCAGTTCTCGACTCGTTGAACTACCCAAATAGTGAGGGCGCTGAGGATCTAGTGTGACAATCCATTGATCTTTGCCAACCCCGACTCTAAAGCCTGTTTCGTCAAAGTTATAGGTGTCTTCTTTCTGAATGCCCTTCTCCTCATACAGCGACTGTTAGCAGGCAAACCATGCACTGATAATATCAGGATCATGGGCATTTTTCCGATCATGGTCAATCGTCTTTTGCTTCCTGATATGAAATTCAGGATATCTTGAGAGAAAGCGCTTGGACCAGGCAGAACTGACAGTAGGCGCAGGATTTATGTCATCTTTGGCATGACATTTTTGAAGAATGCTATTAGCGCAATCGGAAACCATTGACAGCCTCGCAGGAACTCCAATCTCATCTAAGCGCTTTAGATAGAGATAAACACCAAGCTCCTCATCCTCACTGAGCTTCCTGTTTACTGAACTCCGCTCAGACCTACTCTGACACCCTTTCAATCTCCTTCTAAGACGCCCTTGGGGAATATCAAACTCTCTGGCGACAGCGGCGATATTTGGTGTACTGCTTGCCGATAGACTTTGGCATGCTAGCTGAATCCTGGCTTCAACCTCTGAGTAACTCTTCAACGATGTCATGATTTTGTGGTGGTGGGATAGGAAGATCGTGATCAAACAAGAGGAAAATCTGTCGTTGAGCTGAATCTGCCGTTGAGCTGTCGGGCACCTAGAAGAGGTGCCCCTGGTTGCGAGCAAGCGAGCAATCGAGGGGTTGTGGCGGAGCCACAACCTTGGCACGGTTATGCCATTTCTCCTCGTCCTTTTGCCTTGCTGCCCGCCGCCTTGATAGATTTTCTCTGCATATTTCTCTCCCAATACACTTGGATACGGTCAGTTGGTTTTTTCATATCGCTATTCAAAATTTATTCCCCCCCCCCCCCAATTACATCATGTATTGACTCAGGCACCCAGCACTCCAGATTTTATTAAAGTTCCCAATATCTAGAGATCAGACTGGGCGCTTTCTATAGCTTGGAAAGGCCGGACCGATATACGACCGTTAAATATGTTTCCTCCTGCGCAGCAACTGAATATTGATGCAAGGGCCATCAGTGGGATCACAGGGTTAGTTTCACCTACTTGACGTCTTAGATCCCTTCCTCAACTGAGTGAATTGGAAGGTCGATATCGATTGCTTGCTGGATAGTGGTTTTCTCCCCGCAAATTATCGCCAATGTTTGCCCCCCTGGCCTGGTCACTATATTTATGGGAACTAATGAGTAGGGATCATTCAGTTCCGGCGAGGGTCGGCCGAAGGCCTTTCTTTGGCCTTTCTGGTCGTCTGGCTAGTTGGGGACGTTTTCAATGTTCTTGGGGCTGTTCTACAGGGCGTATTACCTACAATGGCGAGTAGATTTGCTCACCCATTGCGTGGTGGTTTAACCCACCTACCGGTATGAGAATTTTTACTAATACCGTAGAGTGGCAACCTTAGGTAATATTGGCCGTTTATTATACCCTCGCAGACATCGTTCTCTTATTCCAGTGCCTCTACTACTACAACCGTATCAACTCCCGCAATGCAGTTCCGGAAGCCGAGAGTTTGCTCCCCGTCTCGAATGTGTCAGCCACTGTTGTCGATGGATCGCATCTCTCGCCTGCAACGCCACTCATAGATCCTGCAAAAGAGCCTATACAAACTGAGCCCCAAGGACTGGTGAAATCCATCTTTCTGAATGCGTTCTCCATCTTCATGGTATGCTTGGCTGGCGTCTTTGGCTGGTGGGTAAGCAATCGCTACTCAGACAGTGACCCTCCAACGAAGAGTGACGGGGGTGACCTCTCATTCTCTACGCTTGGTCAAACTTTTGGTTACCTCTGTGCTGTATTATACCTGGCCAGCCGAGTTCCTCAGATTCTACTCAATTACCGCCGGCAATCTTGCGAGGGTATAAGTTTGCTATTCTTCCTGTTTGCATGCATAGGAAACACGACATATGTGGTCTCCATTCTAGCCTACGTTCCCCAGAGCAAGGATAGGCCGAGCTGGGAGTACAAGCAGTACATCGCCGTGAACGCTAGTTGGCTCTTGGGCAGTATAGGAACGCTCTTCCTGGACCTCATTATCTTTGCTCAGTTCTTTTGGTACAGGGACACCGAGGAGGAATACGAATCATCCTCCGAGGATGACGGTTAAGAGTTTCACCAAATGGTGTCTGAATACTTGGCGCATGGGTTTGTGTTGGGTTCGCGGCTACTCGTATTAGCACAAATCGCATTTGTTTCCTACTTCTCTTATTTTTTTGATTTCTTTTTCCTCCGGCTTTGTACATTATTAAAAAAAGGCGTTTCTCGTTTATGTTAGGATGGATGGTACTGAGTGGAAATGATTGTCGTTCTCTGTTCCCTCCAAAGTTAATTCCGGGCTATTCAGGGTCTAATTAGGGAGGTTTTTGCTACACCACCGCAACGGCACTAGACTTTCCAAAGACGACCGTAAAGGGGTTGTGTTTACGCTTTTGTTTACCAAAAATTGGTGTATTTTCCTCACCCTTAGTCTGACAATCGCTTTTGTTACCCTGCAACCTTTTTTCCTTCACACATGACTGCCGCTTAGCATTTCGCACACTCACCCTATGGAAGGCCTCGTCACGACAGTTCCTACGGGAAGTTCTCCCTACCTAATACAGCAACTCCAAAATAAAAATAAAAATGAGGCTTGCAACAAAAATGCCATTTTTCTCACTTAAACGGAGACGTGTGTTTGGCACGCCAATTGAAATGGTTTATTTTCTCTCTTCTTCGTGCTAGACAAGGACCTAACAGAGCCGCAAGGTGGGGGGGGGGGGTCCCACAACAAAACATCCTACATACCCGTGCATGCCCAAGTTTGTGCTAGAACTAAATTCCATCAACCAACCAACCAACCAACCAAACCATGTCATCCTCAACGCCCAAAAAAAAGCGGGGAGCACTAATAGCCATAGAAGGTCTTGACCGGGCCGGAAAATCGACCCAATGCCAACTCCTAATGGACCGCCTAGCAGAAGGGAATATACCCGCCCACTTACAAAAGTTCCCCGGTGCGGTGTTGGGGGGGGGGGGGGGGGGGGCGGCCGCGCCCGCCGCCCCCCGCGCCGGGCGCAGAAAGCACAGAAC
>Ga0307509_10006377_pt1 | contig 15912 bp, 17 predicted proteins | sample 10_EM_MG_FD_202245 | JGI IMG/M metagenome (GOLD analysis project Ga0307509, IMG submission 202245) | Populus trichocarpa ectomycorrhiza microbial communities from riparian zone in the Pacific Northwest, United States - 10_EM | ecosystem: Host-associated > Plants > Roots > Unclassified | place...
AATGTGGCCCTGACACAGCCACCAGCATCCGTGACACCCCCGGCACGCGGATCTTCAATTCAGAGTTCAGAGCACACCCCAGAAAACACCCCATCAGCACACGAATTACGCCGTTCTGGAAGACGTCCCCCGGGTGGAAAATAAATTGAGAGTTCCTAGTTTCGAGAAATTTCTTTTTCATTTTTACCTTACTATACTAGATCTAGTTTTCCTTTGGCAGTCCTGTATTTTCAGCTTCTGAATCGTAGCTAGTATGTGTTAGGACTCAAGTAAGGATACCATTGGCACCCTTGCTTCACCTTCTCTCATCCTTACGTCCCCTTATGCTCACATCTGATACTTTTTTCCGGATTGAGCGTGCCTCGCATTCTCTGTCCATAACTAGGCTAGCGTTAGCCCACCGATCTAAGGGATGTATGACGTGAAAACTGAGATCTAGAGATTTGTGGTGTTGATTCGACGTCCGGATATGAGGTCTGATATTTCTATTCAACTTCGGGTGTGGCGGGTGTCTTGCCAGAATTATTGTCGCTCACCGATACTCGTTGGGGCTAGTATTTGCTTAGGTAGCAGTGACATTAGCAACGCCTCCTACATTAGCAACGCCGTATTCGGTCGAACCTTTTCATACCAGAGTCCAGACTAACATCATACCTGAGCTCGTCCAGGGTTCGAACATAAGGTTGAACAAGTAGAAAACCCCTTTTTGCAGTTGAATAGATTCTTTCAATACCGAGTGATAGTATGTGATTCCCCCACCTCCCCCCTCAAGGCATAGCGTATAAGACCCGACGCGTTCCATTGAACAACAACAAAATCATACTCTTCACAACACGCGGGATACTTGACAATATTCTACGTCCAAATTCATATCCTCTCGGAACCAACCTTCGTCAATCGTCCAGTATTCCACCATGTCTAGACAACCTCAAGGCAATTCACACAGTCAGCCGGCTCCTCGCGTAGGCAATCTGTACCGGCATAGACGCAACGCCGTACCCGTGGATAGGGAATCCGGATCAGGAACACAGCGGACCGAAACAGGCAGCTCCCATAGCACACAAACAATGCCGGCCGAACCATGCAGCTCCCACGGTACACAGTCGTCCAGTCGGAGTTGTTCCCCACCACGGAGCACCAGGCGTCTTCTAACACGACCCTCGAAGCGCCCTCGAAGAAGTACATTACAGACCACGGCGTATACCGAACCTGACGCACAACCACAAATAGAGACAGTTCGTGTGAGCGATGATAGCAGCGATCAGTACCAGACCTCACGCAGATCTGATGAAACTGAATCGGACAAAGAACCAGATGCTGTTAGGTGGTAGCTTCGGCGTGAGGTATTCCGACAGCTAAGACCTTAATCATAATTATATATGAGAACTCGTTAAGAAGACACGAGTAATGTAGGCTAGATATAGTAATTTACTTCGGTTTGGATCGTCGAAGTATTGGTAACGATATAAAAGTGTAGAATAACTTATTATATTGATAAGATCTCTTCTCCGTGCTTTTGTCTCAAATAGCAGCGAAGATGCTTCGATATTTATATTCCGCGTCTGAGCAATCCCGGTATACATACTAACTCTATACTAACTAAGTACCTTGCCCCCACCTCAGTGAACTTCTCCTGAGTGCGAACACTCATAGACCCTGAAAATTCTCTATCACACCTTTTGCTCCCATGGTCAACTTATCGGACTGCGCGTCTGTTATTCCTGATGGTGTGGAGACCACGTCAGGTGTCAGCCCATCCGTTTATCCGTTGACAATAATGGTTACGAATTGTCTAGCCCCCGTGCTCACCGAGGGTAGTCTAACTCGCTGGACAGAAGATGGCCATTCTTCTTTGGTTGGTTCCGTCGAGAATTCGGTATGCGACTGCATCTCAAATTCTTGTCTTCCGGTATTACATGACTTGTCCTCGGGATCGTACCTATAGGCATTTTCCCTCGGACTCCATCTTTTACCAACTTGTCCTCTGTGGATGCACCCGATCCACTTACTGGGCATAGTTACCTCCTTGATACCCCACACGACTTTGTGGTTACGAGGGGACTAACTTGCATGCAAAACGTCCCGTTACCTTCAACCCACTCCTTCGACTGTCTGTCTTCAAGGGTCTGTAACCTTATGCGCCGTCGTCCGATTCACCTGCTTCCACTTGCATAAGGTGCCCGGAGGTCTCCCCTCATATATCCCGCGAGCAGGATCCGGTCGGACAGACGGCCGCGACGTATACGGTGTTATAAGATGTGTCTCGTTGATAGTGGTCTTTGGTGTTGGGACGCAACTACCCAGGCGGCCAGTGATGAAGCGCCGTCCCAACGCCGGGGCTGGAGGGGGGTGTTATCTTTTTCCTTCGAAGTTGATATGCGTCAAGGTAGGGTAACTTGGCCCTGTAAATCCTTACGGGGAGTCCGTGCGCCTAACAGATGCAGAAGACAATGATTTTCCAAGTGACGACACTGCACCAGGGACTCGTTGCCGCTCACAAACTGCGGAGAGACGACAAGCAAGCAACCGGGTTTCAACTGTGCGAGTTTCCACCACCTCCGGATCGCAGGGGGCAGTGCCGGTCAGGGGTACCCTGGCTGCTCTACGACGTATAATCCATGGTAGTGCGTACACTCCACCGACGTTCACATCTTCCAGTATACCACTGTATTCGTCGCCGCTGGCCACCCACAGTGCCACTACGTCTGCAGCCAGAGGCTCGTGTCCTCCCAGCAATTTGAGTACGCCACGACACGAGCACATCTGGCCTTGTACTAACTCATGGCGAAATACAGCCACAGGAGCTGAGGCTGCCGTAATTGCGCGGGCCAAGATTCTCATTCTCCGGTACACCCTGTGTGTTAATCCTCTTCCAGCACCCGCTACTTTGATGTCCGAGGTCCACCGATGCTCGCTGAAAGCTCTCGATGACATATCCGACGCAGGAAATATTGAAGCATCGGAGGCAGCCATAAAAATAGTAAGTGGACGCTGATACTCCAACATCACCCACGCCGCCAGGGGTGCTTACTAAATCTGACCAATACACGCGAGACACTCTACAGTAAGTTCTCAGTTTGTTTACCACGTAAAGGACAACATTGGAAGATTGTACAATCTCCCACAAGACCCGACGGCCATTGCGCGCAGAGTGGACTACCTCCTTGACAGGGGTAGATTTATGTGCTGCCCGAGAGGGTATCAGGTGTGTGCGCTAAGTCGTGAGCCCAGCCACAACTAATGCCTATGAACTTGACCCATCAAGTAACAAATCGATTCCTCGCGCCTCAGATCCCCGAGGCAATATGGGGAAAGAACTTCAAGGACAAGAAAATGTGCCGGATTTCCAAACCTGATTTTCTTGATCGCATCAATGGCACCATGGTTTGCTTAACCTGTGCCATACTCTGCTATACTCTGCGAGCATGGCAAACAGGAGTCCATCTTGAAACATGCGACTTCAAGCCGCAGGCCGTAGAAGGTGAGCCTGACCCCGAACCTGGTGTTCTCTCGTTCCGGCTCGGATGCTAACACGACTTTGAGCTCGGAAGACCTTTTTGGCCGGCAGCGCCAGACGTGAGCCTCTTGCCCAGACTGGGTACAGACTATTATCCTCCAGAACATTCGCGAGACCATCAAAGAAAAGATCAAGAAGGAGCACAGGGTGCAGGAAGATCGCTGTGAAGGGTTTCCTGACGATTGGGCTGCAGTCGCAGCAGAGGTAGTGAGTCAGATGTCGAGTCGGGCCCCCGCACGCGCGACTCCACGGATTCAGAGTCAAACCCCAAGCAACCGAGATATTGGGGCCCTGGCGGGCGCTCCGGATAACGGAATCGATTCACAAGAAACGGTCACGTCTTGCAATTTGAGCCAGACGGCAACGCGACTCCTCAGCTTTCTCGATTCCGATCGACAGACCCCAGACAGCTCACAGGAGGTGGCTGTGGGGCTAACTTTAGACAATACGATGACTCCTACTACTTTGCGACAACTCGCCCTCAGCATTGGAGATCTAGAGTCGCCATAGAACGCTGCTGTGCATAGCGAGCCATTGGATATAGAGCAGGGGCATTGTGGGAGCAATGATGCATGCATTTAGGACATTGAGCATGTGTATGTAGAGTAGCAGTAATGAATAATATTGGAATGCGGTTTCTCTCACATGTGAGAAATGGTACTCGGAGGAGCTTAGTCTTAATATGAGGACGTCAAGCCAACTCAAGGAATTCAGAGCATTAGGAATAAGAGAATAGTATCAGACTTAGTTCACGATGCATCCGAGAACACAAGGCGACGTCTGATGGAGTCACGATTGGGTCAGGACGCGGCATGTATAGGGGTTAAGATCAGGAAGAAGTAGCGAGACATCATGAATGGAGAGAGCAGGATCGTGTGATCCGGACGAGGGAGGCAGGAGCAGAAAAGATCGGGACGAGAGGTGGGAAGATGCACGAAGCCCTGACGTTCTCTGAGAAGGAACCGGTGTCAGGGCGGGAGAGTATTAGATCAGGCGGCGTCAGGGCGGGAGACCCTTAGATCAGGCGTCGCCAGGACGGAGTAGTGGAGCACCAGAGGCAGTCATGACCCACAGGACGTAGTGGTCCGTGTCCTGATTGCGTCAGGACGGAAGGCACCAAGTAACGCAAAGTCACGACGCAACGTCCGACGGACGTTGCGTCCTGATTCGCGATTTGCGTTCCGGCGTCAGGTACGTCAGACGCACAGGACGCACAGAACGCAGGGTATTATTTTTGCTGATGTAGTTGGAGGTGGGAGAGTCCTAAACATTGCCTGTTTTTTGATAACAGAGTCCACTAAACGTGAAAAGCCCAAGATCAGTTTATCCGCCAGAAGAGCACGTGGCGAGGGTTCCTCTGGCTGATGCTGGACATGTCTATATCAAACATTGATCAGAAAGTCACACCGAGGCTCAAGAAACAGTATAGCATCAGGCAAGAGCGGAGAGAGGGCTTCGCGCATGATAACCAAGGCATTTGTGCCGAATTGAAGCACCAGCCAGCCATTCAGACACCGGTAGAATCTGCTATACTAAGGCAGACGCGGATTGACACACACGCTAGCGGCCTGGGGGGCTTGTGGATCGTCTAAATCGGTTGCAGAAGACAGACCCATCACGGGATCTCAGTCAAACGTCCATTGACCACGAGCTAACATTTTGGGATTCGGATCGTGGGTCAAATCATAGGAGTCTTGACAACACAGGGGGGGCTATTGACTGTGAAATGAGCAATGAGTTATTGCTCAGTTTGGAGAATCCTCAGAGCAGAGACCTGGGCCTGGGGGGGCTGGGGTGCTTGAGCAAACCAGTGGCCGGCAGGCTAGTGCTGATACCATGGAGCGTGATTAAGGGAAGGTGGTAAGTGTAGGTAGATTCAACTTTTTTTTCTAGTAATGTGACGCACAGAAGAGTGGGTAATAAAGGTTATATTCAATAGTCACATAGTAGTAGATACAATAGTCTTGGGCGTCGGGATGACGGCAATAAACCATGAGCAAGATGACGATAATTTTAGTAAAACAAACATGAATCTAGGACATAGGAGAGCGTGAGGAAGAGGTCTAGAATAGTGGCTCTGTGATCAGTGTGTCAGGATGGAGGGCCAGAGTATCGCAAGTCTGGCAGGAGCACAAGAAGTAACTGGCATCTAGACCGATCAGGTAAATAGTGCAGAGGTTAGGACGAGGATAGGAAGGCTATAGATATCAGGATGGGGAAGAGGCATACAACAAACGTTCGGATAGCGTGAGGACACAGGGGCCTAGTCTGGGAAGGCATCAGGACATGATACCTGAGCGTGGCATCGACGTCGCATCGAGAATCAGAGTTTATGTCCTGTGCGTCCTGTGCGTCCTGTGCGTCCTGTGCGTCCTGTGCGTCCTGTGCGTCCTGGGCGTTCTGTGCGTTCTGGGTGTCCTGTGTGTCCTGTGCGTCCTCTCTGGTTGACGCACAGGCAGAGGAACAAATGTTTTGCTAATGAAATCCTGCCGCCACAATGAGAACCATTTTCCCACAGCGTGGCCTTTGGCAACAGCATATTATTGAGCTCCGCGAAGATTATGGCTGAGACCCTTGTTGTCCAGACGTTTCTGAAAAAGACTTGAAGAATAGGAATACCCAAAATCCTGACCTCTTAGACAGTAACTTGAAGGATATCTGGTTTGAATACAATCCTTTGACCAAACATTTCATTATAAAATGGATGCCAACTGTTACTTACAACTCACTTCAAGGCTCTTTCATGAAAAGCGCTTTTGGAATAGAAGTTGAAAAAGTTGGCATCTCAAAAGCCAGGGACATGATGAACGTGAATTCTGAAGCCAGTAAGTTTGCAAATAAATCTTCATAGTATTTTGTCTAACATTGCATAGCGTTTGCTGGGTTTACAGACGACTGGACTGGATTATCTGAGAAACAGCCAGATGCATATGTCAAACTGCAGGGATCAAAGTTTCCATCAATGGTTTGTAGGACGGCGTTTAGTGAAAGGCTGAATGACTTGATTGCCGATGCAGACCTGTGGCTCTAACACGCAGAAAGCGTTACAAGGATTCTTATAATTGTGTGACAAATGGTGACTAAGCCTCGCAGATTTCACATGACTAATAATTATTAGTCATAAAGGTATGTTGATTTTACACTATGATGTCACTTGACTTATTGTTCTCACATGAGACTGCACTTACCACTCATCGTTATATTATAATTGGTTGAGGGCTTCATGACTCAAGATTGTGACATCAAATGATGTAAGGACTTTCGCACATGAGTCAGATTATGAGTCATGGGTTCCACGCAGGTGACTCATTCGAGCACAGGATTTGGTTTATCTGTTTTGCTTGGTTAAAATGTTGCGCAGTTGCCTTGGAGGAGTCGGCTAATGGATTTCATGCCATGACTCACTATGAGCCAGAGAGGTTATGTTACACGAGGCAATGAGTCACCAGGGTTAGGGTTGTGGGAAGATGCCGTTATAAAGAGCTTGGTTCCGACCAAGACACAAGATCTTCATGCCACCATCCAAGTACTTTTCTATACTAAGAAGTATCAATGCGATTCTCTTTATCTTTATACTATTGAATTCTACTAAATCACTACAAACCAACTCACAACTCCTAAGCCTGGTGTGACAGTCTAAAGACGTGCGTCGATAATATAGGACTATTAAGATACTTCTATTTGACGGGATGACAGTCCCGTAATATCTGAGGAGATAATGAGATTCCAAGAATACAACAAATCTCTGTACAATCTGAAGAGATAGGAAGAAGACTCAAGATATCAGTAGGTAAGGTCGTTACCTGTCTCAAGATAATACCAGAACTATAGGATTGTTACCGTTTGTATGCATTACTGTGAGAGAGACTCCAAAAACAGTGGACAAAGAGTCAAACAACAAATTATTGGAAGACACCTCACATATTAGCCAACGTACCAAGGAACATGTTCTCATTGAAGGTATCATGACTACCACTGACATTAACCATTTGGCGTAACGACTGATGGATCTTAAAAAAGAGGCTAAGCTCATGAAGCCTTTGGTTAGTAACCTATAGGTGACCATATCCATATATCAGGCACGTGAAGACAGGGCAAGGATAAGAAAAACCTTCTCTGCTATGATTCTACCAGCACCAACAGCCGGATGTAAGGAACCATGGGATTTTGAAATATTATTCAAGAATGTTTTTGAGAACAGGATTTTGGACAGGCTGAAGCCCACGGATAGAATGACTTTTAGTTTGACCAAACACGCAGCGAATGTATAACCAAATCTGTTCGAGATACGGAGTGGGTAAGAGCTAGTCACCATACCAACGGATTATTTAAAGAGGTGGGAGAATAGGAGGGGTGGAGTATGTTTGGCCAGCACAAACATCGGGGACTGACTGGTGGAGATTTGCCAAAGGAAGCAGGAGAAGTGCACGCGTCAGATAAATTACAACAGCACAAATATCGCAGACAGGAGCGAGGTTGTTTTTGAAGGAAGCGGAGAAAGAAGAGTATGTGTGCACATTCAGGCAGCATAAATGTTGAGGCCAGGCAAGGAGTGTGGATTGAAAGAATTCCATTTTGTCCGATGAGTCCTTCAGTGGGTATTAATTGCTTGTGGGCCCGGTGTATTAGAGAGATTCATGGGGTTGGCAAACTTGAATACAGGGGTTCTTCTTTCCATTGTCTGTCAACTAAACTAATCGCAAATGGAGATGTTAGCAAAAATCAACAAGTAGCTGTGTGATACCAGGTTGGTGTGAAGGATCAGACAATATCTTGGGAGTAGTAGGATTAAGTAGGGATAGATGGCTGAGAACCTGTAGCATACTGCATAAGGCAGAGAGCAGGTGGTCTGATGGAAGAAGAGTCCTAATACCACCAATATCCTCTAGGTCTTTAACATGTACTTGAATAGCCTCAATAGTCTCTTGGAACTAGCAGAATGGGCCACCTCTAGTATGGACCCTAATTTCAACCACCAGTCACTTTTTCTACACGTACCCGTGGCTTGCCTGGAAATTGACTTTACGAATACTCCCTGATACCTTCTCCTACACAAGATACCTAAACTCCAATAACATCTTGTATCTTGTAGCATCAGTCACAAATCATGACTAAGCAAGGCAGATTTCACATGACTAATACTTATTAGTCATAAGGTATGTTGGTTTTACACTATGACGTCACTTGACCTATGGTTTTCACATGACGGCCCACATGCTAGTTATCGTTAAATTATGATTGGTGGAAGGTTGCATCATGGGCGATTGTGACGTCATACGATGGAATGATTTAGCACATAACTCAGATCACGAGTCAAGAGTTTTACGCGTGTGACTCATTGGGGCACCAGACTTGGTTTATGGGGGTTTTGATTGGTTGAAGGATGTTGCACAGTTGACTGACATGTTTCAAACAGATGGAGTTCACGCGATGACTCACTATGAGTCATAGTGGCTATGTAAGGCAAGGTGATGAGTCACCAGGGTTAGGGTTGTGGGAAGATGCGTATGCAAGGAGCTTGGGTCTGACCAAGAGATGGTTCACGAACCATCTCTCCTCCACCTCCGGCGATTGAAATCTCAACACCACAAGAAATCATCGTCACATCTCCCCTCCCACCTCTCTTCTCCCACGATGGCTACTGCCTAGGGGTTGACGTTAAGCCACCTTCCCTCGTCTTCTGAGGCCTGTCGGCCTCCCATCCTTGGGGTTCTCGTTCTCGTTCGTCGTTGACCTGCTCATGATGTTCAGTTCTCCCCCTTACCCCGCACTTGCTTTGCACCTCGCTTAGCATTTTGCACGGTCGGAAAGCTTCTCGCTTCGTTCACGGTCGGTGTTACGGTGTCGGACTCTCGGTCGAAGTAGGCCTCGGCTTGCTGGGCTTGTACCTCTGATCGGGAAAGCCTCGGTTAGTAACATCTCGGTCTCGCCTCAGTTTTGTCATCGTCCCAAAAGCCCTTGCTATGGCCTGTTTATCGGTTGTGGCTAGCCTGTTTGCGATCCTTCCCTCTCCCACCTCCCGGTTCTGTCCGCTTGCACCGTTACTGCTACAGGAGCTGGCACCTTACTGCCTCCTCACCCTCCCCGATCGTTCGTCCACTCCTCGGTTACGCCAGGTCGTGGTATTGCACTATCTCCCTGACTGGTGTCCAATGCCTTGGATCGATGTAATTACCGGCGCGACCGTACGTTTATGGTTACAATGTCGGCCCACCAGTCAAGTGGATTTCTCTCGTGTCGGCGATAACACATCCTCTCCCGGGGGCCCTATCGGGCCTTCGCCTGCCAATCCTTTCTTTTGTTTTAGGGGAGCCTGCTGAAGGGTTTGGGTCTCTCTCCTGTACGTCTCTATGAATTGTTTCCTTACGTTTGTGAGGTATTATTGTCTTAGGTGCCAGGCGAGGGGGATTTTTCCTATGGATTCGGGGTGTTTGATTTTTCCCATGAAGAGGTGAAGCGGGCGGTTGTTGGAATTAAGGTTTTCTTTACGCCATATCTCACAATGCATGCGAGTTCTTGTACCTTAACAATGAATACATGATTTAAAAAAGAAAAAAAAAAAAAAAACTGACCAAGAGATGGCCATGCACTGTCTCTCCTGCACCTCTGGCGAAATCTCAACACCACGGGAAATCATCGTAACTTTCCCCCACCCACCTCTCTTCTCCCAAGAGGGCTGCTGCCTAGGGGTTGACGTTAAGCCACCTGGGATCCTGTTCTGAGGCCTGTTGGCCTCCCCTCCTTGGTGTTCTTGTTCCTGTTCGTCATTGACTCCTGCTCATGAAGTTCGGTTCTCTCCCTTACCCCACACTTGTTTTGCACCTTGGTTGGCATTTTGGAAGCACGGAAAGCTTCTCGCTTGGTGCACTGCTGGCATTGCGGTGTCGGACTCACGGTCAAAGTAGGCCTAGGATTGGTGGGCTTGTTCCTCTGGTCGGGAAAGCTTTGGTTACTAACATCTCGGTCCCGCTCGGTTTCGTCCTCGTCCCAAACGCCCTTGCTATGGCTTGTTTGACGGCCGTGGCTAGCCTGCTGACGATCCTTCCTTCACCCACCTCCCAGTTCCACCTGCTGGCACTGTACTACCAAATTTCACAAGTATCCAGATGTCTTGGCGCCAAGATATTTTTGTCCGGTGCCAAGATATGCCCAAGAGGCCAGGTTGAGGTTTCGTGTATCCACACAATTCAAGTTCCTCATATCCCACAACATCACCTCTATTTGTTATACTAGTACAACAGTGAAAAAGGTTCCAGGATGGTGGGCGCTATGGTTAAGAAAGGTAAAAAAATATTCAGAATGCTACTTTATTAGTCCCTGGAGCCTATACTAATAATCAGATGGGAAAGGAAATCACCCCCCGGCGCCAGGCAGCCATAGTCACCTTAAGGTGTCTGGATATTTCAATGACATTTAACAAAATCGAAGATATCACTTGGGTTTCTACTTCCACTGCCTCTGATATCTGGCGGCATGCTTTAGCAAATGCAAGAAGTGCCCGGCTTGCTCAGCCTGTCACCACTGAGCACATCAGCAAAAGATTTATTCCTCTGCCTGTGCGTCGGACCCACAGGACCCACAGGACCCACAGGATGTAAACTCCCATTCTGTATGCGGCGTCCATCCGACGCCGCCTCCAGAATATTCACACAAGGTCCCGTTTCGTCCTGACAACGTCCTGAAAGGCACCCTACGTCCTGTGCGTCCTGACGCCTTCCGACGCTAGCCTATCATGTCCTGACGTCTTCCGGCGCTCGGGTATCATGTCCTGACGCCTTCCTACACTAGGCCATCGTACCTTGACGCCATCCTAGCGTCTGTTGTATGCGCCTTCCCCGTCCCGATACCTATACCCTCTGCACTATTTACCTGATCCTTCCAGACACTAGTTACTTCTTGTCGCGCCTTCCTAACTCACGATACTCCCGCCCTCCATCTGCACGCGCTAATCACATAGCCACTATTCTGGACCTCTGCCTCACACTCTCCCATGTTCTAGATTCAAGTTCGTTTTCCGAAAGGTATCGTGATATTGCTCATAATTTATTGGACTCATCCCGACCCCCTATACTACAGTATCTACTATGATACTATGTGACTATTGCATATGACCTTTATTACCCCCACTTCTGCGCGTCCCATCACTAGACAAAAAATTAGATCTACCTACACGTACCACCTTCCCTTAAGCACCCGGTGGGGTATTCGCACCATCCTGCCGGCCACTGGGTTCCTCCAGCGCCCTCGACGCCCCAGGCCCAGCTTCTCCCCTCTGGGAATACTCCAGGCTGAGCGATAAGCGATTGCGCATTTGAGAGTCGACAGCCCGCCCTGGGTTGTCAAGACTCCCATGATTCGACCCATCCAAATCCAGAAACGTTACCTCGCAGTTAGTCGACGTTTGACTGAGATCCAGTGATGTTTCCGTCTCCTGCGACGGTTTTTGAATATCCTCGAGCCCCCCCAGGCCGCCGACGTGGGTGTCAATCGGCATCTATCTAGGTAGGGCAGGATATCCCGGAGTCTGGTTGCCTAGCTGACGCTTCAGTTCTGCATAAACGGCGTTATTATCGTCCGAGAAGCCCACTCTCCTCTGCTGCAGGATGCTATGCTGTTTCTCGAGCCTCTGTGCGATCTTCTGACAAAGGTTTAATATAAACATGTCCTGCGTCGCCCGGGCGAACCCGCGCCACGTGTTCTTCTGCCGGATAAAGCTATCTTGCATGTTTCACGATTAGTGGACTCGGTTATCAAAAAACAGGTAATGATTCGGACTCTCCCACCTCCAACTACTTCAGGATTGAAGTTGGGGGGTTTCTTATATACCCCGGTTTGCAATGCTCGTAGTGAATGGCACAGTATTGCACATGTCAGACAGACCATCGTACCTTTTATGCGCTTGAGAAACTTAGGGTCCAGCATGCCTTGCATTTTGATTCCGTCGAAATACTTGCCGTATATAGGGTCCGCAATCTGGGGTGCAAGGAACCTGAAGGTTAAGTCCTATATGCGTTCCGCGATTAATCATGTCCGCCCAAGCCCAATGGCTGGAACCAACCTCATATCCATGGGGTGGGCACATGATCCTGTCCCGTTCTAGCAAATAATCAACCCTGTGTGCCATGGCGGTAGGATTATCTGGCGGCAGATCATATAGCTGTCTGATATTAGGCTTCACATGATACAAGAATTGCGCTCTCACTGCAGTATGTTTTTGACGGAGCTGTCACCGTCAGTGACCGTCTCTACGTCGCATCACCTCCGGCTGTGTTAACTTACCTGCATCACACTCCCCTGCGATGGCTTAATATTCCTAGCATCCGATATCGTCTCCAGCGCCTTTCCCCATACTGTGTATATCTGAGATGTCAAAGCAAGCGGGTTCAGCAGTGGGTTATCAAACGGTGTGTACCGGAGCAGCAGCGCCATCGCCTACTCTAATATGGTCCCTACAGCCCCTGTAACGGTATTTCGCCGTGAATCTGTCGCCGGCCTGGGCCGCCCTCGTCGTGGGATACCCGGTTCACCTACCGGACACGAGGATCTGACACCAGATGTAGTACCTCTATGGGAGGCTAGCGGCCACGAATATCCCACGCTTGATAACAGAAAGGTCTGCGGACTGTAGACTCTACCATGGATTATGCGTCCACGATTTGCTGGTGTCCGTCTAACGAGAGGTACCTCCTGTGATCCGGACGTGGTGGAGATTCGCACCATGGGTCGTTGACCCTTTCCCTGTCTGTGAGACGCCTGCGACCTATGATCCCGTCTGGATGTTGTTCCCTCGGAAATGTCGCAGGCGTCAACATCGATCTCAGTCTCCGATCCAGTTTCATCTGCATTGCATGAGTTTTGGTACTCATCACTGCTATCGTCGCTTAAATGAACAGTTTCCAAATGCCCTTGCCCGTCGGGCTCCGCCTGGGGTTCAATATTCGCCCTGGTTTGTATTGTCGTTCTTCGCGGATGCTTGGGCGGTCTTGCTAGAACCCCGGTCTCACCCGGACCTGGTGATTGGCTTCAACGCGACGGCTGGTGGGTTAAGAGCGTCTGAGAGCTGCCAGATTCGTCCGGCTGCATTCCCGATCCGGATCCAATAGGGTCGAGTACAACGTCACGCCTACACCCATTCCTATTCAAGTTGCCCACTCGAGGTGCGGGCTGACTGGATGCCATGGTATCCGGTACGACGTTGCGTCTACGCCCATTCCGATTACCAACTCAAGGTGTTGGCTGCCTGGATCCCATGGTTTCTGGTACGACCTCGCGTCTACGCTCGATCCACTTGCCTGCTCCATTGGTTGGCTGACTGCGTGAATTTCTCTGTCGTTGCCGATGCATCGTAGAATACTGGATAATCAGATGTTAGCCAAAATATAACTCTCATTGTGGGGAGGGAAGAAAATAGTTCAACCTATATCGAGTCTTGTGAAGAGGAGGAGTTTGCGTGGTTTTCTTGATTTCGATAGGACGCGTCTGATCTTATACGCTAGGACTTAGAGGGGGGTTGCATCATAGACTATCACTCGGTATTGAACGCAAATATCCTCTTGCGAAAAATGGTTTTCTGAATATTCAACATTGTGTCCGTGGTCCTACTACTCACAGCACTCCTAGATGTTAGGCACACGGACTCCCCGTAAGGATTTACAGGGCAAAGTTACCCTACCTTGACGCACACGAACTAGCGCAGTCGGTATAACACGTGACTTCTTTCAGAAGGTCAGGTATTCAACTCATACCCCCCGTCATAGTTATTACAACTACACAACGGATCGTTATCAGTCTCTACGCAAGCGCACGAGCAATGCGACCGAGGGGTTTTCGCCGATTACTATAGAAGAAATGTTTCTCTATCAGTAAGAAGTCGAACGGCGAAGTGCGAACGGTTGGATAAGAAGTTATGGCGCTTCAAAGTTAAACCGACCGACATATGGAGTCTGAGATGTAAGAGGTAAGCATATGATTACCCGGCATGAGCAATGTTGATCACAACATGACCGGAAGGAACGACTGGTATGATAGCAAGCCAGGCTGCATATACAGACCAAGTTCATATGGCATAACAATCGAGAACCAGTAATTGGACGCAATTACTTGGGCAATGATTAAAGCCAAAGTGGTGTGTGAGAACTCAGGGTCAAACCGTGTTCGCACATTCACTGATACTAGGAGAAGTTGGAAAAGGTACTTCGCTAGTATGATAGTTAGATGTACCCCGGGAAAGGGTATAAGAGGCGGGCAAGAGCCCGGAGTAGATAGAGATCAACAAGGACGGAGAAGAGATCTTATCAATATAATAAGTTATTCTACACTTTTATATCGTTACCAATACTTCGACGATCTATATCGAAGCAAACCATTATATCTAGCCTACATTACTCATGTCTTCTTAACGAGTTCTCCGATATAATCACCCATTACGGTCCTAGCTGTTGGAATACCTCACGCCGAAGCTACCACCTAACACTAGACTTGAAGACTCCAGGCTTAAAGATTTGGACGAAATGGTGGCGTTCCTAAGGCGGGGTACTAGCCACAAAAGGTATCGGTTAGCGACAATAATTCTAGCAAGACATCGGCCAGACTTAAAGCGGACGATAAATATGGAACCACATCTCCAGTCGACCAATCAACACACATGAATGTAGAACGCACTAGGGTCACTCGATGACCACCCCCAGCGCCTGGACAGTTCTGGTTTGATAAAGCGATGTGGGCCGAATCTAGTAAAGGTTAAACTTCAGCTAAGGCGAGGCTGGGGGTCTAAGATGCAAGAGAAAAAGGGGATCAGGCACAAGAGATTGAAATAGCTAGTCATACAAGATGCTAACGCAAGGGTGCTCAATGGTATGATTAATATCCTATGCTAGCCAAGATAATCCCATGGTGAAAATTCAACATCTAAAATACGAAGCTTGCACAATCAGACAGGTAATGAAAAAGTAAAAGAAAATCCACAGAACAAAGAATCAGTTGCCGGCAACCCTGGTGCTTCGTCGACGGCCCTTTGGCGGCGTTTGGGTATTGTGGCCCGCGGCTGTAGGGGCATCATGAGTGTTAGGAGCCGGGGATGGAGGAGGCCCAGCAGAGGTCGTGATATCCTGATCCAGCGCAGGGGCCGGGGTTTGCGGTGCCGGCGGAACAGTCTCTGCTTTTGGCGTACTGTGAGCCAATGGGATAAACTCAGCATTTGGTGTGATGGGAGCCGGCTCAATTGTCTCAGCATCGGGGATCGTGGGATGTGGCGCAACTGTGGGGCTGACGGGGGTGGGAGCGCAGACCGGACGCTGATCAAGCATCCCAGAGAGTCCAGCAGGAGGACTATCGTGGGCGCCATCGTATGCATCACGGTCGCTTCCTCTCCGGTTGGGATTTCTCAGCCAACCAGC
>Ga0307509_10006378_pt1 | contig 15911 bp, 28 predicted proteins | sample 10_EM_MG_FD_202245 | JGI IMG/M metagenome (GOLD analysis project Ga0307509, IMG submission 202245) | Populus trichocarpa ectomycorrhiza microbial communities from riparian zone in the Pacific Northwest, United States - 10_EM | ecosystem: Host-associated > Plants > Roots > Unclassified | place...
CTGATCCCACTGCGCATCCCCCCATCGCTTCTCCGCCTTTTCGAAATACGAGTCGACGAGCCGTAGGATGCGTAGTTCAGAGGTCGTCTTCCGACCGATTCGTCCGCGTCTGTACTCCCCAAGACGCCAATCAAACGTGTTCATAGCCGACTCGGATCTTGGCATCCGGCGTATATACATGACAGCGATTTGGAAGGGAACGCAGCAAAGCCGAAACAAGCGCTGTGAAGAGAAAAGCGTATAAGAAAGCCGTCCATCGCAGCAAGCTGCCGCAATTGACATAGCAATAGGACGGGCGAAAAAGCTGGTCGAATGGCACACGTTCACTCGTGGTGATGCCTTTCAGGGTCTCGACCAGCACGCTTGGAGTCCGTTCTGTTCGTCATTTTCGGGTATGTCCCCTTGGTACGGCGCTTGTTTTTAGCCCCCTCCAAGCGGATCTGAGGCCCTCGGAACGTTGGCTCTTCTAATGGTGGCTCCAGGAAATCGTGTCGTGCAAAGGAACCCTGCAGTGCTTGCAAGGTGTTCGAAGAATGGGTCTCTGTTTCCTGTCACGGTGTCTCTTGGGATCTTCCCGGTGTCGAATCCAGCACTAGCACAAGGTTAGGACTTGGACGCGCAGGCAGTCCCACTTTCCCAAGCGATGCCTTCTTAACTGGGCTTCTCCAGCCGCGTTCTGGGAAGACTCACCTTGGGAAGGACAAGGATTCCGCCGTTGACATCACTAGCGCTACCTCTTCGCTGCTCTTCGATGCGTGAAACATTTCAGTTCCAGGCCTGGCCTCGTTATCGCCTTCGAGGTTGACCATATAGCGGAGAACATGGCCCGTTCCATTGGCAATAGCAGGGGTTGAAACCATACAACTCACCCAAACAGTAAACCCCGGCTTGTGCCGTGAAAGCTTCCGGCATTTCGCGATACCGGACTTATCCAGCTCGGCTCGGGACTCAGGCTGCTCTATGAACCACCGCACAGCAGGGATCAAGAGCTTATAATGCATACGATTTACCGCCCATGAATTTATCGATTTTTTCATTCCACGATATTTCCCTTTCTTCCAATCTCCCCTCTTTGCGCGCACAACTAAATGAGCGGTTCCGATCTCGCAACCTACGACGCTGCGGCGCTAACTACCGTACGACTTACTTCCTGTGCCCTTGGCGCTTACAACAGTCCTGACGTTAATGGCCAGAACAACGGACGAGGTCTTGAGTGCGGGGAGGAGGCGCAAAGGTTATGGCAATCTCGTGAGCCCTTTCGTCATGCCCTTGCTCTGCTGAAAGGCATAGGCTGACCATGTGCGGTGGCCCCGAGAGGCCCAAATTTAGGCCGGTCCGCTCGTTCGGAAAACGACCCTGACGGTGCTCATCATACCCAGTAAGTACCCCGTGTCGGGACGGCTTTCTCACCTCATCTTGTAATGTGCTTAACGTGCTCAAGGCCATGCGCGTTCCGCGATGCGTGCGCCACAACGCCTGACTACCCCTACGATGGCGGCGATGCTCGCATGGGTGCGCCCCCGCCTGCACCGGAGACGGTCTCTACACCCCGCTGTTTACCCGCCCAGGCTATGGACGGGCAGACCGCCGACCATTTGCGACCTGGAACCCAGCCACTGCAATCACCGCTGTTGTTACCGCCACCGCCACCCCGACAGGATCCCCCGAAGGGACGGGCCGTACATGTGCAGGACGTTGTCATCCGACTGCTGATCATGTCGCAGCTCGACACGCCACATGTTGATCGATGAGCAGGCGTTTGACTGAAGTTCGTTTCATTCTCTTGGAATCCCTCCAAGTGTATTTAGCGCGCTCTCTCTCTCGGCGCAGCCCCCATCGACCTGGGATAACTGTACTTGTAATCTCCTTTACCCCACTTGATGTATTTTTCGTTTCAAATTAGACAAAAATGATCCTACCACAGTAGTTTTGTCGCATCGTTAATGATCGCACGTGAATGAGATAAGATTGGGGATTTTGGGCGCCGCCTTATCATCGCATCGGTCGTCCTCCATGGGGAACTCTCAGGTACTATCTGATCAACGCCCTCACGAACGCCGAGCACGCAAGATGATATCCGACTTACTACGTGGTACCCGCCACTGTTTCGAGTCGCTGTCTCATGTTGCTTCTCGAAGTTCGGTGGATTAATTTGGTACTTAGGCTCGCGTATTCATGTCGTTCGATGTCTCACATATGGGTAGTACATTGATGGCATCCAAGTCACATTAAATCTGAACTCGGGAGCGACGGGATAAAGCCCCAGCCCCAGACTACTTTCTACCAGCTTTCTTAGCTGCAACCCTCCCACGCATGATCTGTTTCTTCCATCCATAACATTTGCTACAGTCTGAAACGGGATTTAAAAGAAGAAGAAAAAAACACATGAGTCACGTTGTTGGGGGTCAGGCAGACAAGGAAGGAGATTGGATGAGAAGGGACGTAACGCCGTACCGGCAGAGCTGTGCTTCTTGCACTGATACACGTTGTCCTTGTTCTGGCCCGTCGGGGGCGCCTCGATGCCGTCGCGTTCCATAAAATCGAACTGCAAGAGGGGAGACAGCGTCCGTGAGCGGTTCCACCAGGGCGCGGGATCCCCGCATGCGGGCCCGAGATCGGCCATAAATAAGCGGGAGACATACCCCGAAGAACCCATCGTTCTCCTCCCGGAGGTCAACGTCGCACTCGGCGCACTGTCCACGTACACGCACGCACGGGGAAGCAGGATCAGGAAGGATCAGTACAGGGGATAGGTGGCGAGTGGGAACGGGTTTGGTGCCAGGGACATACCACCTCCTTGAAGTGCGCAAGGCAGAAGACCGCGTCGTTGATTTCGGCCGTTTGGCCTCGGGTTGCTACGTCGGTCATGGTTTGGGGGTAGGTGTGTAGGTGTAGATGGGAGGGGTGGACTCGGGAGGCGGGGACACAAAACTGGGCCCTGGGGTGGGGATCGTAAGGTGGGGCGAGGACGGATGAAATATATGGGCGCAGTGCGGGGAACGTGACGTAAATGCGGGGGTATCCGAAATCCGAGGATCCAAGTCCCCGTGTCAATGTGACCGATTACTATTAGGTATGCACCGCGAGCCAAAGGGTATATATAAGCCATCCGACTCCTCAAGTGGGTGGTACCAGGGCGGCCAGGCTACTCTCAACGATCACATCCGGCGCGCGTCCGAGTCTGCATGCGAAGGGAGACCTTCCTTTGTCAATCACTTTGGATAGTCAGAAGCGGCGGGCGGCCGCCGGCGTGTCGACGCTCAGCCAGCTACTTGATCCACACTAACCCCCCAGATGGGAAACTTTCCCCGTTCACCCAAGGTTTAAATTTTTAAAAACCCACTCGCGCCTCGTTTCTGCACCGCAGTCCACTTACTGGCCGCCCAGGTGTTCGCGGGCAAATATTCCGCAAGATTCAGACCACAGTACCACACATCACATAACAATGAAAAGCATCCTCTGAATGGCCGAGAGGAGACGTTTCGAAGTCCCTCTTCACCCTTTCCTACGTTTTCAGCATCAGGAAAGACAGGCGTGGTACTAGGCACGTTCATCGCGGCCACCGATCCCAATACTACATGAGCGCACCGCCAAGACCCACCACCGGAGGGTCATCATTACATCGTTTAAGAGGAGTACCCATGAGGCCCATGAGGCCTGGGACACTTCATCGTAACACAAGCAATCCACCCATGTCCTGTTCAACCCTATGCCTAGGCTCAGAATGGTCAAGACGAACTGAGGGGAAAAGCGAACTCGACAGATCTCAACATATCCCGCTCAAACCAACCGACTCATGGCCCACGCGCGTATTTGTACGTACATACAGGCAACGGGTCATAAATACAGATTTATAAAAAAGAGTAACTGTATTACAGTAGTTGTAGGAAAACCACACCCATGTGGGGAAGTAACTGTGCCCGCTAAGCTACCATCTGTTGGGTGGGTGCCGCGACGCGAGCCAGACGGCCGCAAGACTGCACAGGGTCATTGCGTAAAACACCCCGTAGCCGCCCATGATGTTATTCTCCAACGAAAAGGAGAACAGTGAGGCCGCAATAGCTGGCGCGAAGGCACGCTGTACGGACGCGACTGTCTGGGCAAGACCGTTTGTCGCACCGAGCATACCGCTTGGAGCCGCGGATGAGATGTATATGAAGGTACAACCTGAAATAGACGTCGAGAACCATTTAGAGAGTCCTCTCCACGCACGGAGAGGGGCTGTTGCGTACCGTACGACATCATAACGCCTGTTAAACACAACATTTGGACGAGCACAAGGACCCAGAGGACGACGTCGGTTCCCGAATTTTGCGTGTGGTTACCATTGATCGGGAAGAGGAGGAAGGAAGGAACGAGACAGGAGGTGAGCGTAATGAGTGTGCGACGGAGTCCCAGGGACTTGAGGATGGGATGGAAGGCGGTAAGCTGGAGGATACCACATATGGTCCCCCAGACGGCCATGCAGACCCCCATGAGTCCAGGGTCTAAGCCCAGTCCACCGAGTCGAGTAGACGTGGTGTACACCAGCGGGAGAAAGATTCGAGTGCTCATTTCGAGGAAAGAAAGGGTGCCATATTGGGCAATAGTGAGTATCACGGGCCAAGTGAACAGAGTGTTCGATGGGAGCTCCCGTTGATCTCGGTTGCCAAGTAAACTGTTCGGGAACTCGACGTTGTTATGCTCTGCGTCAGGGAGATGGGCCAAATTCGGTTCGCCTAGCGGCTCTTTTATCTCTGGGGGGCTCTTACGTAGCGTCTACAGTAGATGTAGCATGAGCTCAATGGATACAGCAGATCTTCAACTTCTGGAATCTACCTCTCTCAACAAAACCGATGCGACCATCAGCGAGATGATTCCATACACACTTGAGGCAGCGCTTGGGAGAAAGTAGGGATACCGTTTCCAGAACGGGTGGCTGAAAATTTCTGGCCAGCTGTCCTGAGGCCGGGAAAGTAAGCCGCCCAAGTATGATCTACGCGCGTCTCACTGATGAAATCCCTAATCAGTCAACAAGGAACTCACGTACCCCACGGTGTTGCCAATGGCCCAAGAAAGTGGGGCAATCGCAAATGCTCGTGCCATATTGGTCTCATCAGTGATCTCCGCCAACACACTCTTCAGAACACCGATGTTGCCATTCAGTGCGCCTGCCAGAAATCGGCTATTGCCGCACCACATGAAGTGGGCGTGTTTCCGTGGCGATTTCATAAGGTACATACCTCGCCGCCAGAGTCCAGAATGTTCGCGACAGGCCAAATAAGGTCGTGGCTACCACCAGGCCTAAGGTACCTCTGAGAAGAACGGGCTTGCGGCCGATAAAATCTGAGAGACGGCTCCATAGCAATACAGTGGCAGCCTCCCCCACAAAATATAGTGACATCTAGAAGAGGATGGAATGAGCTTCGTGGCATGGTCCCAGTGTAGGAATCATTCAGCTCACGATGATACCGGCGTAATAACCGATTTTCTTTTCATCACCACCTGTGATTGGGAGTTCACCAACCAACTAATCCGTCCCATCATTACTGGTATATCGGGATACAGGCTACGCCTGATGCCAAACAAGGAAAGGACACACCTCATTGATGTAGGGCAGAACGGAAAAGGCCATTACGGGCTCTGCTATCATGAGAAGCAGCAAGGCAAACAATTGCCCTGCAGGTAGTGGAGTAGGGTGCCTGCTCTGTCGAAGAAGAGGAGAACGCTCGTCGTTCTGCTCGGTGAGTTCTTGAGATGGCATGGCGGTAAATAGTGGAAGGAAAGTGAGGCTAGGACTAAGCAGGCGAGGACCTATTAAAGATATTTGGATAAGGATTTGGGGTTGGTGACGCGGTTTGAGGGAGTCGGCCATTCGCAAGTGCTGCAATATCGTTGATGAATGATAATTGAGCGTCAAATTGGGATATTCGGATCAGGACACTGTCTCATACATCCTGTCAGAGCAATATATCTGGGTCGTTTTATAGTCCATTCTCCGAGGTACCGCCACTAAGTCTACGCACTGTCATACACGTTATGGTCAACCCTGAGAAAGAGAAAGAACGAATTTACCCCTTCCTGGTACTGTAGTAGTTCCGAGTCTGCTGTGGAGTCGTGCCACAATTCCGACACCTTATTGACGCGATGGCTGGTGGTCCTTCTCCGATACTTTCGGGGCCAGAAACAGCAGGAACCAAGAAGCCCTTTCGTCTCAGATGTAAAAATGTTGGATGAGGCCGCGTCGGCATGACTGGCTTCTGGAGGACCACAGGTAGAGGGTGGACCCATACGGGTCAGGGAACTGCACCATGCCTCACAGCGTCCAGATTCAGCCAAATCACCACCCATATATATATTTATCCATACCATTACGCGCTCCCGCCAACTTGGCAGAGTTGATGTGAGGATGTGAGGCGGTGTGAAGAGAGCTAGAGAGCCTTTCCGTGTTGAAATACCGTTGATAAATGGTGGTTGAGTTGCGTGTTCGGACAGGGACACCGCCTCGTCCATACTGTCAGCGCTGTGAGCGCACTCCCGAATGTTATTTGGTCCACCTTCCAGGACATCGTTATTGGGTCTATGCATGGCCATACAGATAAGTTCTAGCATACAGATGTATAAAGGTATGAGAAAAAGTTCACCCTTCAAACTTACCGGGGCGTGATGTTTAGTGGGTGATATAGAATGGAGACATTGGCAGGTGGAAAGCCGAGGTGAGGCAAAGTAGCAATGAAAATGAGCAAATCCAGATGAAACGGGTTGCAGCGATATGGGCGAGGTGGTGTGGTTGAGGTTTCGGACAAGAGCGGTTGGCGCTCCGCTCCGAACGACCTTGTGTGGTTCAACTTATTGCAAATGCTCCTCACTTCTGACAGGGATTACGTTTTTAGTCGACTTCACGGGGCACTTGCAGTACTACTGTAGTCGATCGCACAAAGATATGCTACTGTAGAAACGCGACTCCTGGTTAGCGCATTGACCAATGATCGATGACCTTTCGCAGGGGTCTATCCTGCAAGTTGCGTCTGTACGTTGCCTTTTTTTTTTTTGAAGATATTTTATATCACGGATCAACCTACCGAGTGCCACAATACTTGAACTGAGTAACCCCGCGTGCGCCAAATACGGGCGCTTCCCTGCATTGCCCCGATGACGATGCCGGGCCGGACGACGATAAAACGGTGAATGTATGCGATTTATTCTACACGCAATGTGCAAGGGCGCCCAGGTCCGTCACGTTTCCCTCGGCTTTTAAATCCCAAATTTTAAACCAACACCTCATCAACCCTAAGGCACCGCATTCGGTGGGCTAACCCAATGCTGATGTGGCCCTGACAAGGGATGGACGAGCCTTACCATAACTCCAAATAGGAATACTCCGAGTACTTCCTCAAGCTACCACCCACCGGGCGGGAGCCGCGATGCGAGCCAGATGGCCCCGAGAGTGCACAGGGAGAGTGCGTAGAACACGCCGTAGCCGCCCATAATGTTCCTCTCCAACGAAAACGAGAATAGCGATGCAGTGATCGCCGGTGCGATCGCACGCTGTACAGAGACGACCATCTGGGCGAGGCCGTTTGTCGCGCCCAACATACCCTTCGGAGCTGCTGATGAGACATACAGGAAGATACAGCCTGAAACCGACGACGAGAAACGGTCAGATGGTGCCCACTATGCATGAGTCATGAATGAGAGACCGGTACATACTGTACGCCATGCCTGCGCCAATTGAACATATCAGCTGGATGAGCACAAGGACCAAGAGAACGGCATCCGTTCCGGCGTTTTGCGCGCGGGTGCCGTTGACCGGGAAGAGGAGAAACGAAGGGACGAGGCAAGAGAGGAGCACGATGAATGTGCGACGGAGTCCCAGGAAATTGAGGACGCGGTCGAAGACGGTGAGCTGGAGGAGACCCCTCATGATCCCCCACACGGCCATGCAGGCCCCCATGATTGTGGGATCTAGGCCCAGTCCGCCAAGTTGAATGGATGCCGTGTACACCAGCGGGAGGACTATCCAATTGCCGGTTTCGAGGAAAGAAAGGGCGCCATAGTTGGCAACGGTGAGTAGCACTGGCCGGGTAAACAGTGTGTTTGGTGGGGGCTCCTGTTGTTCCCCTTGAGCGCCAAAAGAACCATTCAAGCGCTCGTCATTGTTCTCCACGTCGGTTGATCGAACAAGATTCGGCTCGTCCCCCTGGTCTCTCAGCTTTGGTGGGTTCTTGGGCAGTGTCTGCCGTCCTCATATCATGAGCGCGAGGGATACACCAGGTGTTTAACTTTTGAAACACACCTCTTTCAAGACGATGAGGGCGATTATTAGCGAGATAAAACCGTAAGCACTTGCTGCAGCACATGGAAGAAAGTAAGGATATCGTGTCCAGAACGAGTGGCTGAAGACATTTGGCCAGCGGTCCTGTGGCCGTGAAAGTAGACCACCCATGTATGGTCTACAAACGTGTCACCGGTCTGATAGTCAGTCAACTAACAATGAACTGACGTACCCTACGGCAGCACCAATGGTCCAAGACAGCGGGACAAACGCAAATGTTCGCGACATATTGCTCTTATCACTCATCTCTGCCAGCATACTCTTCATAACACCAACGTTGCCATTCAGTGCGCCTGCCAAGAATCGGCTATTGAGAAACCATTATGGGGTGAGCGGGTCTCAGTCGCGATTCGATGAGAAACATTACCTTGCTGCTAGGGCCCAGAATGATCGCGACAAACCAAACAGCACGGTCGTCACCACTAGTCCCAGTGTGCCTCTGAGAATAACGGGTTTGCGTCCGATATAATCGGAGAGACGGCTCCATTGCAATATGGTGACGGCCTCGCCGACAAAATAGAGCGACAACTAACAGAGGATGGGGTATGACACCTGGCATGATCTCGGAACGGAAATTGCTTACAATGATACCAGCGTAGTACCCAACTTTCTTTTCGTCCCCACCTGTGATTGGAAGCTGGCTAACAAGCTGGCCATTACTTGCATATTGCGCCTGCTGCCAGACAAGGAAAGAAGAACATACCTCATTGATGTAAGGCACGATGGACAAGCCAATCAAAGGCTCTGCTACCATGAGAAGAGACAGGGCAAACAATTGTCCTGTAGGCAGCGGGGTTGGGGGGGCGTGCTTGCGAAGAAGCGGAGTACGCTCGTCATTCTGCTGGATGACTTCTTGGGCTGGCATGGCAGCGATGGCAAACGGAGAATGGGATTAAGTATGGGAGCTCCTATCAGTGGGTTTTCGATAGGAATATAAGAGCGGATGGGACGGTTTGAAGAGAGTCGGCATTTCCGAGGTGGTGTAGTGTTGTCGATCAACATGGACGATGATTAATGATTGGGCGTCAAATCTCCTAGATATCCGGGATGTTTTCAATCCACTTTCGGAACACCGCCACCGAGTCGAAGCACGGTACAAGTCATGGTCAACCTTGGAAAGAAAAAGAAAGAAGTCCGCCACGTACTAGCTATAGTCCACAGCGTAAAACATGCTACTACTCCCACTCCTGTTTGTTGCGTGACATCGTCCATCTCGGGTCAGAGGGCTTCCCCGATTTTTGGAAAAGCTTTTATTCTTAATGCGAGTCAGTAAGAATCAATGAGGGGTGGCAGGACACGAACCATCAGCCCTACTTCAAAGGCACCGCACCAGCAAGTCAGCAGATGAGATGAGCAGGAGGAGAGGGCAGTTGACGTAATCCACACCCCTATTATAGGGTTAGGTTAGGTTTGTGCGTGTGCCTTTTCTTTTATTTTTGTAAATTTCTCTGAGCAGAACCACTTTTAACATTCAAGTGTCTCCTGCATCTCATTTGACCCTGACTTTAAGAAAACACTTGAAATTAACCACATACAAGGCTGCCACTAGCACGTGGGGGGATCGCGACTGCCAACAAGCTATTTGGGTTTCCATCTACGCTATCTGTATTCAATGCTTTCAACCTCTCCTACGTCGGTGGTGGTTGCATTCTTCTTCACATGGTCGTGTCACCGCTCATAATCACCGCTTCTTCCGCAACATGTTCCTCAGATCGAGAATGGAAATGAATCTGTGTAAAAGCGTTGGTCCAAAAAATTGTTTTGAATGTGCTATCGACGATTCTAACAATCATAGGACCTCTTTGGGACTCCAACTTGCACATGAATGTTGCCTTGGGGGTCGACGGACTCTGTCAAGGCCCAAGGGGTACTACTCCGAGCCTTTCCATCCATCGGGCGGGAGCCGTGATGCAAGCCAGAGGGCCCCAAGACTACACAGGGCCAGTGCATAGAACACCCCGTAACCGCCCATGATATTCTTCTCTAAGGAGAAAGAGAATAGCGATGCAGCGATCGCCGGCCCGATCGCACGCTGTACGGATGCAACCGTCTGAGCGAGGCCGTTTGTCGCGCCGAGCATACCAATTGGAGCTGCAGATGAGATGTATATGAAGGTACAACCTGAAAGAGATGCTTTCAGATGGCCCGTAGCATGCATGAGAGAGAGCGACCATTGCGTACCGTAAGCCATACACACGCCTATTGAACACACCAACTGGATGAACACCAGCGCCCAGAGGATGAAGTCCGTTCCGGCGTGTTGCACGTGGGTACCGTTGACTGGGAAGAGGAGGAATGAAGGGACGAGACCGGAGAGGAGGGCGATGAATGTGCGACGGAGCCCCAGGAAATTGAGAATGCGGTGGAAGACAGTGAGCTGAAGGGTGCCCCTCAGGATTCCCCACACTGCCATAGAGGTCCCCATGCGCATAGGGTCTAAGCCCAGTCCGCCGAGCCGAATGGGTGTCGTGTAGACCAGGGGAAGAAACATCCATATACAGATTTCGAGGAAAACAAGGGTGCCATAGTTGGCAAGAGTGAGTAGCACTGGCCTGGTGAGACATGTGTGCGGTGGGGGGTTCTGTTGATCTTGAATGCCAAGTGATACATTCGAGCATTCGTCGTTGTGTTCCACGTCGGGTGGATGAGCAGAACCCGGCTCATCTCGCTGGTCTCTTGGCTTTGTTTGGCTCCTGCGTAGCGTCTGCAGTAGTCATGGTGTGAGACCAACAGAAGCACCAGACATTTAACTTCTGGCATCTACCTCTTTCAAGAGAACAGAAGCTGTGATTAGCGAGGCAATTCCGTACATACTTGCGGCGGCACATGGAAGAAAGTAAGGATACCGTGTCCAGAACGGGTGACTAAAGAGATCTGGCCAGCGGTCCTGTGGTCGTGAAAGTAAACCACCTAAGTATGGCCTTCCACGATGTCACTGGTCTGGTATCCAATCAACCAACAACGAGCTCACGCACCCTATGGCAGCACCAGTGGCCCAAGACAGCGGGACAAGCGCGAATGCTTGTGCCATATTAGTCTCATCAGTCATCTCTGCCAGCATACTCTTCATGATACCGACATTGCCATTCAGTGCACCTGCCAGGAATCGGCTTTCAGGCCCCGTGATGAGATGAATGTGTCTCGGTTGTGACCACATACGGAACCTTACCTCGCTGCCAGCGCCCAGAATGTTCGCGATAACCCAAATAGGATCGTGGCCACGACCAAGCCTAGGGTGCCTCTGAGAAGAAGGGGCTTGCGACCGATAATATCCGAGAGGCGGCTCCATTGCAATACGGTGGTGGCCTCGCCGACAAAATAGAGCGACATCTAATAGTGGATGAGGTATGCCACTCGAGCCTGGCGCGATCCCAGCGCAAGAACCACATGACTCACAATGATTCCAGCGTAGTAGCCTACTTTTTTCTGGTCTCCGTCTGTGACTGGGAGTTGACTAACGAGCTATTCAGCCCCGTCATTATATTACGCCTGTGGCCAGATATGGAGAGGAAAGCACACTTCGTTAATGTAGGGCATGATGGACAAGCTTGTCACAGGTTCTGCTATCATGAGAAGTAGCAAGGCAAATAATTGTCCTGTTGGCAGTGGCGTGGGGTGCACACGCTTTGCCTGTGGAAGGAGGGGGATGTGCTCTGACTCGTCATTTTGCTCGATGGTTCCTTGGGATTGCATGGCGGCGACAGTGGTATAAAGGAGAGAGTGGAGTAAGGCCTCGAGTTCTCACCAGACGAAGTTTCGATAGGTAAGAGTAGACGAGGCCGTGTGAAGAGAGTCAGCCTTCAATGGCTTCAATTATTGATGAGGCATGATGGAGAATGATCGATTATCGATCACGATCGGGTGTTCAATAACGTTCAATGTTCAATTGTCGAAATAGGGTACAGTTTTCATATTAGACCCAGTTGACGCTGTGGAGTGTGGGCACTTTGTTCATGTAACAAACAACCCCGACTCGGAGTCCGCCGGACACAGCACGGGCGCTTCATGACATCGATTCGGCGCTTCGATAACAATTTGGGCCCACGATGATTGGAAGCCGAAAAAACAGCAAAGGCTTCCTCTGTACACGAATGTATAGAGACCCGCGGGATTGTTTTGTTGCTGTTCGAAATCTCGGCTCCTTCTGAAAAGTATTATCCCTCAGTTTGAGAACACAGACGCATCCACACAGCTCTACTTGTCCAAAGCAATCTATTCAACCCGTTATGAACACCTGGATCGAGAAGTGCGCCCTGTGGTTAGAATGATTGAGCCCTGTCTCAGCTCGAATCGTACTATTCCAAGTATTCTGATTCTTCAGGTTTCCATCCACTGGGAGGGAGCTTCGAAGCAAGCCAGAGGGCAGCGAGCGTGCCCAAGGTCAATGCGTAGAATACGCCATATCCGCCCATAATGTTATTCTCCAACGAGAAGGAGAAGAGCGACGCCGCGATTGCGGGGCCAACGGCGCGCTGCACGGATACAACGGTCTGCGCTAGGCCGTTTGTCGCACCCAGCATACCTGCTGGAGCTGCTGAAGAGACGTACACGAAAATACAGCCTTAATATTCCAGAAGCGGCATCATAAATGTTCAGAGGGCATCACAGAGGCGAGGGAAGGATCAATCATACCATATGCCATGTCTACACCGACCAACACAAGCATGTGGACGAACACCAGGATCCAAGCGACGTCGTCCACACCCGCATGTTGTGCGCGGGTGCCATTGATCGGAAAGAAGAGGAATGCAGGCACGAGGCCCGATATGAAGGTTAAAAGTGAGCGTCGTAGTCCCAGGGATCCGACGATGCGGTGGAAGAAGAAGAACGGTAGGATGCCGGCCACAATCCCATATGCCGCCAGGCAGGTGGCCATCTGTGCAGGATCTAAGCCCAGTCCACCAAATTCAATGGGCGTCGTATACATCAATGGAACCAACGCAAAGTTACATATTTCGAGGAACGCGAGGATGGCGTAGGTAGAAATGGTGAGGACCACCGGCCGAGTGAGAACCAAGCGATATGGATGCGGTTGCCGATGTCCTTCGGGAAAGCGATTCGGGTCGCCAGGATTGTGCTCTCGGTCAGAGATATGGACCGAGTTCCGCACGCATGGCTGGTCTCCCGGTGATGTCCCAGGTAGAGTCTATAGATGGAGTTAATTCAACAGACACACCCGGTATACTGCTTCTGACCTCTTTCAAAATGACGGATGCGATGACAAGCGAGGTCATCGCGTATACACTTGTGGCTGCACATGGAAGAAAGTATGGGTACTGCTTCCAGAACGGGTTGCTGAAGAGCTCTGGCCATCGGTCGTGTGGGCGTGAGAGTAATCCGCCTGCAAGTGGGCTGAGTAGGTGTAAGTAGCGATACCAATCACACACGAGGATACACCTACCCTAACACGGCACCCATGGCCCAAGTCAGAGGAATAAGAGAAAAGGCCCGCGCAATGTTAGTTTCATCGGCTATTTCCGCCAACATACTCTTCATAACGCCGATGTTGCCGTTCAGTGCGCCTGCAAGGAATCGGCTTTACAGCGTTGAGTGCATCAATGATGGCTCGACGAGGCATATTCACCTCAAGGCCAATGTCCAAAATGATCGCGATAATCCAAACAGGATCGTCGATATCATTACTCCAAGGATACCACCGAGAAGGACAGGCTTGCGACCGATGGAGTCTGAGAGCCGGCTCCACTGCAACACTGTTGTGGCTTCTCCGGCAAAGTAGAGCGAAATCTATTAGAGGATAGCCGCGTCGCCCCAAAAATTTCTTGGAAGAAGCACGCAACGCACGATGATGCCGGCATAGTAACCAACTTTCCTCTCATCTCCGTCGATAATTGAGAGTTGTGTGACAAGCTGGAAATTGGTTACATTACTGCGCTGCGGTGGGGGGATGGCGAAAGAAGGCCGTACTTCGTTGATATAGGGGAAGATAGACATACTCATCACAGGCTCTGCTAGAAGTAGCATCCACAAGGCAAACATCTGTCCTGTGGGCAACGGAGTAGGGCGCACGGGCCTCCGAAGAAGAAGGGTATGCTCGTCATCCTGCTCGGTTGTCTGTGGGTGCTGCATGGCAGAGAATGCAAACAAAATATAGAGGGAAGCCTCGGAATTGCCTCTGGATCGAAGTAGAGGAGCGAATCGATGTCTCGGTTTGATCTAGGACGTATATTTAAGAGCTGACAAAGAGCGCGAAGACAGTTCCTGAGATGCTGTAACTCAATAGCTTTTGGCCCCCGAACCGGACTTCTGAAAAACTTCTATTACTCACATTGTTCAGGGTAAATATTGAGGCATAGCCTGGGTGAGTGTACGAGCATGGGCGCGCATGTACAGTAAATCCAAGCGAAGTCGATGGTTTTGCTGTTCTCGTTTCCAAATTCCTTATTCGCACGTGACGGGCTGGGAGCTTAGTATCGTGAGCCTTCCCCGCACTTGGGGCGCCATACATAATATTTTATTTATTTACCGAAGCTTCCTTCGACAACTGGAGGCAGAAATTTCCTTTTACTTGATAATCTTCTGCGTAGGCGCCTCAGTTCTGTGCATTCTTAGTGCGCACCAGGTGTAGAATGCCATACCTTTCTATAGTAGTTCTAGCCAACGATCGTAGGGGCACGAAAGTAAACTTTGTACAACTTGAAGAACATACCCCACTCACACTGTCAAAGTTATTCCCGATTGTGCTTTTCAGCGTACCTTCCGGAACATCTTTGTAATTTTAAAGAACTGATGGTCAGTCTTGAAATGAAAAAAAAAAGTTGTCACTTAAGTAAGTTACTATGTATCACTGCAGTGACTGCACAGTGTAGTCAGCGCAGTTGCGCCCAAGGTTGCTCATTCCGACGTGATGCTCGATGGTCTTACATAATCGTCTACCTGGCAGTGTACGCCCTTTGAAATTTGGATCTCCGAATACGCCACCTCTTCCTAACTTATGAAAAACCACCATACACGAATACATCTACGGAACATGAGTACATCCATCACAGTTCGTGTAAATTTGTAGCCCCAGTCGGACAAATACGGGAAGCTCCTGGATTTGTTTGAATGATAACATCATCCGGGCGTGGAGCACAGACGGCACTGTGTTGAAGCGGCAAAACTGTACAACAAAATTTACATTCCGATTTTATACTGCTCGCCAAGGTCATGGCCTCCTGTACTGTAACTGGAAGGGGTGTGTGCGTAGATTGTACAAAGAGAGGACAAATCATCACAAATATCCATAAATCAGCGTCCATCGACTCTACTAAGTTATCAGATGCGACGAAAGTTGCCAGCTCGGCTACGGTGCACACGCTCCTTATATGAGTGCACGGTTTTCACCGTGTACTCAGCGGAGGCCCCATTGGTTGTAGTCCTACAACCACTAGGAATCGTGTTAGACACCGATCCGAGATCCTTGTCCCCCAGGCCCTGGATTCCTTTCACGTCGACCATGCCCCGCCATCGTTCCACATCTCGTGGGCCTGGAGTATCTTCCCGTGTAGAACCGTCCCAACCAGAGTCCTCCATCGACACGCGTGAGGTCGAAGCAGGGCTTATTCCATCCGTGCCGTTGAAACTGTGGTAGGAGATT
>Ga0307509_10006379_pt1 | contig 15910 bp, 17 predicted proteins | sample 10_EM_MG_FD_202245 | JGI IMG/M metagenome (GOLD analysis project Ga0307509, IMG submission 202245) | Populus trichocarpa ectomycorrhiza microbial communities from riparian zone in the Pacific Northwest, United States - 10_EM | ecosystem: Host-associated > Plants > Roots > Unclassified | place...
TTCAGCCATGACCACCATATTCTGCTAATAAGGAAAGACAAAGACTATCAAAGAAGTATCCTGAGAGGAACAAAAGGAACAATGAAAGAACACACAATAGGCTTTCAAGTCAACCAGTAACAAGTATGAAAGCATAAAGGGCTGAAAGAAATATTTGAGAGGAGAAAGGAACCATATTTGAGAGGAGCAGAAAACCATATACGAACAGTGCTTTAAAAGAATTTCTCTTCACACAAGATAGAAATTAGCAGCCATAGTTAGTTTATAGATGATCCAACTAGCAAGTAGCTTATTGTAATAAGTGGCACTCATCCAATAATAGGGCAACCACAAGAGGACCACTAAACAATAACCAGCCAAGTGATGAAACTCTAATCAGATCAAGATCGATATACCAAACAATATAAGAGAATTGAGGAAACACCTATCTGAACAAAAAGCAAATGTGGAAAAAAAGCAGTTATGACCATTCGCTCAACTGGTTGATACCCTTGCCTCTAGCACCACTTCCACCTCCACTACTTATTCCTTCCATGCATTGCCAGTTTTGGCCTGCATCCAAGTAGCATGCTTCCCTGGCTCTGTCATCACAGTAACCAAGAGGAAACTAGGTCCAAGAAGAACAGGCTTGTACAGGGAGTAAGGAGTTAATTGCTTAAAGTTGAGTAACGAGGACTTCCTTTGTTGGAGATTACATTTTGTCAGCTGCCCCCTGTCATGTTACACCTAGTACGAACCATAGGCTCTCCCACAGGTGACCAGATACTAGTTTTCATATCAGTAAATGGTTGAATAAGATTTGTTTAGTATTTAGCAAGGTGTATCAGAGGTCTGGATAGCAAGCCTTGTGATCGTGTATAGTCTAGTTGATTTCACTCAAACATGGTTACATGATTCAAACTGTGAGCTCAGCTATGTAATTTACTCCCGTTTGTAGGTACTTGTCCAATACTAACACAGTTAGATTAAAAAGACCTAACCCTGGCAATCTTGTTCTCCATAGTCCATGGTTCAACAAGATTTCCCCCTGCCGTATATGACAAGATGGTTTGAGTGATAGTTCAGGCAAGGTTGGCATAGCTAGACAAAGTCCGCATAACATGAATTGGCTTCTAGTCGCTCGATACACAAGAGTATCCCAGGTTGGTTGTATTCTTATGAGAGTAGGATATCACAAGAATGGGCTTGAAAGATGAAGAAGTACAGGGAAGTAAATGGAGGAACCACTGTATGTTTTGCTGAAAACGTGTCTTGCTTACTTGTTCTAACTACAACAAAACAGAGAGTTTATATAGAGAGCACAATGGGCCTTCCAATTTCCACTCATCGAAGTCCACTGTTCCACTGAGTATTATAGTCTATTACGCACATTGCCCTCCACTGGTTCTGAGCTATATGTCCAACTCAGTATCGCTATATTTCTGCCAGTGATTGTGAATATCTGACAAATAAAACCAGTAAAGACAGACTAACATGACAAGAAAAGTATAACGGCAAACTTGTCTTTGTATGCAGAGATTGCTAGTAACTATCAATACATCCTGTGAGCAGTGATTCTCTCTGCTTGCTCCTTCTTTGAACCTCTAGACCCAATTAGTCTTGAAGACTTGTCATTCATTTCTGCTCCAAGTTCCACATGTAAGTCTCCTAGTCCAAGTCACTAACATTTGTATTGATGTGTAAGTAGGGAAGGGCTTTTGAAAATATATCTGGTATGCATTAATTAATATGGCAGTAGATTGGTTGAATGGATTCTCATTGCACATGCTGACAGAAAAAGTGGAATTGAATATCAATGTGCCTTGTTCTGGCCTGATATTCCGGGCTTTGGCAAGCTCTATTGCTTCTTAGTTATTACACTGTATTTATTAAATAGCTTGCTAATACTACAGTGCTCCTATAACATGAACTACCTCCCTCAACCTGATTGATTCTTTTACCATGTTTGTTTGATCAATGTATTCTGGCTTTGCCGAGAGCAGTGCAATCCTTGCTTGCCACTTGCTCATCCAGAATCCTCCAGCCCTATTTATTAGTAACTCATATTGACCAATAGACTTACTATTGTTACAAGCTTAACCAGCATCCTTCCGGCCAATGAAGTGTCAAAATGGATTCACATTCTATACCTAGGCAATTGTCAGAATACTCATAGAATATAGCTGAGAAGAATTTGGTTTTGTAATAGTTGCACTATTTGCTAGTATTGTATGTGAAAACGAAGGCTATATTCGGTTAACAATTCATCTTAACGAGTATGGTTTTGGCTGGTTTAAGTATTGGCATCAGGGAAGACTAAATGTTAGTGCTTAAGATTTAGCAGAAGTTGGAATGCATCTGGATCAGACTAAGAAGGCAAGGAAATAGACAGTGGTATCAGGAGTGTGTGGGATGACACAAGATGGAAGAACAACTGTTGGAGGATAAGACAAGAGAAATGAAGATAGGGCAAAAAGGTTTCAGCAAATATCTCATGTGTTGCCTAGTATGTAAAGACAGGAGAGAAGAGTGGAGGGTCTCGTGGAACAGAGGTTGATTCTGTAAAGTCATGATTGTATATATATGTGACACCTATGGCGATTTAGAAAGAATAACCATCCTAAGAAACTCTTCACTTATCATAGCTCAATCCTTCTATCAAAATACCCAGCTGTATATTGAAACTCTAAGCTTTGTGTTCCTACACAGTGGGGGAAGATCGGTCGGACCGCTGGCCTCTAGGTTGCCCCTGATTTGTACTGTATTGACTAACATCTGATAGTACATATGTAAGATAACATATACCACCAATGATTAGTTATACTAGTGATCGAACCGCTGATTGGTACCGCTGTTGGTTTATCAAGTGTGCTTGGCTGCCAGGTAAGGATTTGTGTAGTACTATATGCGAATCTGCTGGTGTGCTAGAAGGAGCATTAGTTGATATCCGATTTCTTTCATGAATTGTGCCTAGGGTTGATAATGGGGCCCAGCCTCTGACAGATGGAGTGCCATGACCAGGTTATTAACTGCAAATTAAAAAAGGAATCATCCAAATCGAACCAAAACAGATAGTGCTCTTTAAAGCTGCCTACCTTCAAACAGCTTTATCTCAGTCGGTTCTGGTCAGATTTGGATGATATTTTCAACCAGTTAATCAGAAATACCTATGTTATATTGTCCCGACTTCTCCGCAATGGGGACCCATAACGATGCCTAATTGTGCCCATATACTTGGTCTGCAAAACATAAATATTTCTTTCTGTCAGATTTCTCCAAATTTTGCTACCAAGAAGTGCTGTCAATTGTCCAAAATGAGTGATTTCCAATTCTTTTTGCAAAAGAGCTTGGCCCAAGCTAATGGCTACGGCCAGCAGGTTTCGTCAAGGAATAACTATGATATTACGATATAAAAGGAGAATTAGTTTGATGAGAGAGTACATGAATGTATTACAATCGGACTAGGCACCTAGCATACCATGACTTGGATGGATCAGGTACTAGTTGCTTTTCCGGTACTTGGTACTGGGCACTTGCTCCAACTCATATCTGACCAATTCTGACTAACCAACAATAAGGTTATACCTGCCTTACAAATAGTAAGTCATATTGTAAATTGATTTTTTAAATAGTTTCACCTGATTTGTGATTGTGAGTCATATGATATAATGACTCTCACACCTGACTCATATATGGGTCATAGAGTTTGCTCATGTGAGGAACATAGTATACATAATCACATATTATGAGATTGAATATTAGTACTCATGGAACTCATCATATCAGAAGACTGAGGGGAGTTACTCAGGAGGGTTTGGGGTTTTTGGAAAGATTGAACACAAATGGGACTGGCACTCTCCCAAAAGAATCGCTCTTCACTCAATCATCCACATTATTTCCTATACTATAATATACTTTTTCATTATTGTCCTTCCTCAAAACTTTGTAAGATGCTGGTGTATCCACCTTATGATGGGCAAAGTCCAAATTGTACAAGAGGAGTGAGAGACTCAGCTCTTAAGGTACCAGTTAGAGGTAAACTACTCGCTATTACAATTCGAACTGCAGTTCCTTTGTATGTTGCATATATTACCTCTACCAGTAATTTATTGCAGAGTATCATTATCTCAAGCCCAACGTCACCTATCTGCATCCCCTGCCCTCAAGTTCATTCTCTTTGATAAAATAATTTCTATGATAGAAGTCAACACTATCTTGATAACTTCAATTATATCCACTACATCAAGATAGTGACATTTAAACCATCCATGTACTATGGGCGCAACGCATGCCTGTGGAAACAATCATCCCCGCTAGGCTAGTTTGCTAAGATCATTGAACCATCTTAACCGTATTATTGACTACTACAGCTTGCAATTCTAAACTAGCATAAATACAGGAAAAGCCGAACTCATCGCAAAGAAGAACGCCTCAGCCAAAACAGAAGGACATTCAGTTTCGGTATTCACTATCGTATTTTTCTTTTCTTTTCTTTTCTTGTTTTGAACTGGGGGGGAGTAGTGGACCGGTTCTTTTTTTTCTCCTTTTTTCTCTTTTTTCTTCTTTCTTTTTTAAACAAAACAAATGGAAAAAATATTTGGAAGTAAGTTTAAGCCTTACTTAGTTAAGGTCTCAGTGGCTGGGGCCAAGCTCTCTGAGGGGTTTGTAGTTACAATAACCAGTTACCTCTGTTAGCAATAAACAATTAAGGTGGTAAGGGATGAGAAAGTCGACCAGGGTGGCCAGACCCTATTTCTCAAAATGATCCATAAAGTAGACAAACCACTATACATTATATTAGTGTCAGTGAAACTTAAAATCTGTTAGGCAGAACTTACACCAATCATAACACAAGAGACAGCAGTACTAGTGTCGAGAAATCCGGATACCTTCCAGCCAAAAAATTGTAGTACCCTGCACACTGTAATGCCCATTCTAGTTTCTATCTCACATTTATAAATATCCTATCAATAGAGTTAGCAACCTGTATAACTACTACTTGAGTAGAGATTAAGAAGATGAAAAAGAAAACAGGAAAACCTTTAGAAGATTGCTGCAAAGGTTTTTATCCAAAGCAAGGGGGTTCAACTATATAAGAGTTAGGAAATGAAATGAAAAAAGAAAGCCTAACCACCTGAAACCTGAGAGAGAGGGAGAAGGAAAATGAAAAATGAAACATGAAAAATGAAACAGAAAAGAAAAAAAGGAAAAAAGGCAAAAGTGAACATACAACTCAATTGTTAGTTCAGTTGGTTGACTTGTTGGTTGACTTTGCTTGGTCAGCTGGCTTGGCTTGCTCTGCTGGCATGGCTTACCTGGGGTCCTAGCTAATGTATCTCAGCCCGCCTAAGAGTCTCAGGCTGTCCAGCCATCTCCAAGTGCAGGAAGCTCTTGTGTCTATGAACCTTATACTAACCTAGTATGGAACACTAAAGAAAGCCAAGGGGTGATAAAAAGTAAATGCAAAAAAGGGTACAGGAAAAAAAGAAAAAAAGAAAGTAGAAAGAAGAACAAAAAAGAAAAAGGGGAAAGGAAGCGAGAGTGGGAAAAAATAATAGTGAAGGAAAAAGGGAAGAAGGAATGTGGGGTGTGCAGATCCCTATTGATATCAAGCCAGGCAGCCAAATTTTGACCAACCCAACCAGTGGTTGGGAAAACTTTAGCCAACAGGCTCACCTTCATATCATTGTGTGATATTTGTAATAATGAGGGCTGACTCGGAGATCCCACCCTTAGAATCCTCTATTGCTCTCCAGAACCCTCTGTACCAGTTTTCTAACCTCAATCTCAGCAGCATATACCATATACATTGGATGCTCAACCATCGCGAAATGGCATCACCCAAACCTATAGCGTCACCCCTCAGTGGGTACAATCTTGCAGCTGCCCCATGGTATGTTTGATCTAACAAGCCTTTCTTGGCCTTTTACTCTCTCGTTTAACTCCTGCCACTCTCTTGTTACTCTACAGACAAAGTCCAAACTTAGGTCTGTGAGCTGACAATAGCCAGCAATAACATCTTTTCAGACAAACCTGGAGCACATAGATTAAAACCCTGCCCAGCTATAATAATCCTATTATGTTCTTGTTTTAGTGCAACACATAACGACCTTTCTTACCAATGTTCCGAATGAGAATATAGAATATTGCCTGTATTTCCTCTCTTGATATTTTACTATCTTGTCTGATAGTACGGAACTGGTTTGTCGTCTTCGTTATCTTACTATCTTTTCAAATAGTACATGCCTAGCTAGTCGTCTTGTAATCCCACTATGCCATCCGATGGTATGGAACTATCTTGTCATTATATAGAACTATCACAATAGTTCTATATTATCAACATGTTTCTTTTGGCTGTCATAACGGTTACATGAGGCAAGTGTTTATCAGTAGAGTATTCGTATACTCGAATAGTATAATAACCAAAAGAATCATATTGCAACCTCTGAATATTGAAAAGTACTTAGATGGTTGTGTAACATCATCTCTTCCCAACATGAAAGTCTTCCTTATATAGACATCTTGACAACCCTAACCCTGGTGACTCATCCCCTTGTATTAGATAACTTCTATGACTCATTAGTGAGTCATAGCATGAAATCCATCAGATGATTTGTATGAGGCACTGTACAACATACAGTTAACCAATGACAACTCATAAACTAAATCATGTTTTTGCATGAGTCACATGAGTGAAACCCATGTCTCATAATCTGAGTCATGTGAGACAGTCATTACATCACATGACTCATAATCATGAGTCATCAAAACAATCAACCAATCATAATATAAAGATGACTCACTATTGCGTAGTCATGTGAGATACTATGAGTCAACTAACTTCATAGATGAAACAATAACATACTTATGACTAATAAGTATTAGTTATGTGAAATCTGCCTTGCTTAGTCACGATTTGTGACAACAGCCCGAGAAAATAGCCTTCTGCACCTCCGCCGGCCTATACCCTAGGTTTCCAAAATGGATGCTAACCTTCTTCGGAACTCTTGAGCTCTCCGGTCCGGAGCCGACTGCGGGGCCCACCACCCCTCGTCGTAATACATCCATCGTATTGCAGAACCTTACCTACGGCTTCGACGAAGCTTGTGTCATGGACATCAAACTGGGAGCCCAGCTCTGCGATGACGGGGCACCACCGGAAAAGCGGGACCGTCTGGGCGCCGTTTCGAACGCCACGACTTCCCGCTCGCTCGGGCTACACATCCTGCTTCTGCTGCTCACCCTCCTCTTGCCCCCTCCTCAGCGTCCAACAGCTTTGAAAACCGCGACGTTGATATTCCTCTTGGCCTCCTCCAATACCTCCTGAATCTTCTGCGAGTCCACGAGATTAGGCAAGATTGAGATCACAACTTCGTAAGAGCTATTGGCCAGCCCCTTCTCATTCTCCTTACGCCCTTCCTCGGTCAATGGTAGCGGGGAAACGTTCGGGGTCCGGTGTGCCGTCAGTCTCGGTTCTGAACTGATGAGTAGTGCTCCCATGTCTGTGATTGAATCGCATTCGTGATTTTTATGAGCTTAGAAAATTGCTGTTCATTCCTTCCGGGGCATTTGTTTTTCAATTCAATCACTGATATTTTTATTATACCTCCGCCTCAAAAGGTCTAATACGGGTGCGGTATGTGTGGGGTAATGGGAATACAGGTAGGCAGGCAGAGGGGGAGGGGGGGCTATACAAAACTTACATGGTAAGCAATATGGAGCACGTTTTTCCTCTGCCCCTCCACTCCTCCACCACCGCCCCCATTCCCGCCAGTAACAACATAGGCAAAATCCCGCTGATAAATCTTGAAATCACATTCCCATGCGAAAGCGCTGATCTCCATATTATCCCAGTAGACCCCAGGTCTGGCTATCATGTTCAAGTGCTGTCCAAACGCAACGTCAATTGCGCTCGCACTCAGCAGCGCAGCCGTAACCGCGGTGTTCTTTTTCCCTTTGTTATTATTATTATTGCTCGCCGCCTTCCGCTTAGGTGCGCGCTGGGTCGGACTGATGTAGAGGAAAAGTTTGAAGTAAGAGGCATTGTTTTGCATATCTACGACTTGGTTATCAGAATGGATGGAGAAGGAAGGGACAAAGAGAAAGGGAGGGGGGTAATCAATATCGTACATTCAACAATCTTCTCCCGAATCTTTAAATGATTGTTTTCGTGTCAGTATAACTGTCGTACCATAAATCTATAAACTACCCGCTTTCCCCTTGTGATGCATGAGGAGGAGGGGTACCTGATCACTCAGCGCATGGAGCAGACAATTCCCATCTTTTTTGTCAGTGTGGCGGTGGTGGTGGTGTGTGGAATTTGGGCTATTGTTGGAAGATGGGGGTTGTTGGAATCATCATATCGATAATAATATTATCATACTTTCAATAATAATTTTGCACAGTATGATATGAGCCCTGGTGGCTTTGGTTGAAGGATTTTTTTCGGAAAGGGTTTCAGGGTGGCTTGGCGGGGCCTTTTTATAATGGACAGTACCCCATTTTTTGGGCATATCCGGAATGACGCTAATGGGCTGAGAACATCCAGCCTGTGGAAGGATGTAGAAAACTCGCCAGGTGAAATAGGCGAGTTTGTTACATGCTTCGACAGCAGGCTGGATGTTCTCAACCCATTAGCGTCATTCCGGATATGCCCAAAAAATGCGGTATTATTATTATTCACGGCACTAGTGTGGATTTTGTGGGATAGTCTACTGTGCTTGTACCGATATGCAGTTGGCCATGTAATCATTTAACCAACTCTGCAAGCAACCTCTCCGTACTCCTAAACCCCTGTAGAGCATTCTTGTCGGGTCCCTTGCCCGGCGTCCAATTGGCATGAGCAAAATCAATTAACTTGAGCTCCTCAACCTTCTTAACCTTCTCATATTCGCTATCATCATCCTCATCGTTCGGTGGCTTCTTAGGCTTCTCCTCCTCTTGTTTCAATGCGGTCTCGGGTGCCTTTCCGTGACCCCCAAATGCAAAGAGAAGAGAAGTAGAATACATTCTGCTCTCTTGTCCGTGCAGCACTCCGCGGACTTCCGTAACCCACCGGCCAGCAGCCTTGCCCTTCCACACCTTCATCCCGGCAATGTGTAGCCCGAGCGAGCGGGAAGTCGTGGCGTTCGAAACGGCGCCCAGACGATCCCGCTTTTCCGGTAGTGCCTCGTCGTCGCAGAGCTGGGCTTCCAGTTTGATGTCCATGACACAAGCTTCGGCGAAGCCGTAGGTAAGGTTCTGCAATACGATGGAGGTATTACGACGAGGGGTGGTGGGCCCCGCAGTCGGCTCGGGACCCGAGAGCTCGAGAGTTCCGAAGAAGGTTAGCATCCAGTCAGCTCACAGACCTAAGTTTGGAGTTTGTCTCTATGGTAACGAGAGAGTGGAAGCAGTTAAAAGAGAGAGGAAAAGGCCAAAGAAGGGTTGTTAGATCAAACTTAGGGGGTGTTTGGCACACCGTGTATTCAAATAACTGTTATTTCAAAACACGTTTTGCGGACTAGATTGAGATCAGATTTTCACCAGCCCAATCAAAAGAGAGGAAAAGGCATTACATCATCTGAAAATGTCCTTATATAATCCCTTTGTATGCATTGTTATTGGTCTATTCAAAATCTGATCTAAATCAAATCTGCAAAATGCTTTTTGAAATAACGGTTGTTTGAACACACGGTGTGCCAAACACCCCCTTACTCTCCAGCAGCTGCAAGATTGTACCCTCCAAGGTGTGACATTTCAAGTTTGTATTATGACATTTCGCGATTTTTGAGCATCCAAGGTAAGTAGCATGTGCTGTTGATACCGGAGTTAGAGAACTGGTTCCAAGGGTTATAGATGGTTCTAGAGGGTTCTTGGTTGGAGTTCTAAGCCGTCATTTTTACAAATGTCACGTAATGATATGAATGTAAGCCTGTCAGCCAAAGTTTCACCAACTGGTCCATGGCTTGGCCAAAATTTGGCCAACTGGCTTGATATAAATGGGGATGTGCACCCCACACATCCTTTCCTCCCTCTTTCCTCCAGCATCCTTTTTTCCCACTCTCTCTTCCGTTCCCCTTTTTTGCATTTTCTTTTCATCGCACCTGTTGGCGTTCTTTAATGTTCTGTAATAGGGTTACCATGAGGCTCACGGGCTCAAGACCTCCTCCCCCGCAGTTTGACATTGCCGGGTAGCCTGAGACCCTTAAGCGGGCTGAGATCCATTAGCTAGGAACCCAAGCATCCAAGCCAGCCAAGCAAGCAAAGCCAATCAACTAGTCAATTTACTCAACTAACAATCAAGTTTTATGTTGACTTTTGCGTCCCTGCATTTTTTTCTTCTCTTTTTCTGTTGCTTTTTTCTTTTTATTTTTTATTTTTCCCTCTATCTCCTCTTCTCTCAGCCGGTCCGGCTTTCTTTTTTCTTTTCATTTCCTGACTTCAAAGTAGTGGGACCTTCTTTCTCTGGTTGAGGAAGGGTTTTGGTAATCCTCTGAAGGTTTTTTCTTTTCTTAATCCACTGCAGTCATACAGCTTGCTGACTCAGTTGATAGGATGTTGATGAACTGGTGATGGAAATGAGAGTGGGCACTCACAAACGTGGGATGGGGATCAGAGCTGGCACTCCAAGTCCTGAACATTGGAGGGGAACCAGAGCAGGAGCTCATGAATGTGGGATGTGAACCAGATTGGACTTGGCAATGGTGAAGGCTGTGGTAATTTCGTTGAGTGGCAGATTTTAGCATTTTTTGCTACTAGTATTGCTTGCTGCACTGCAAGTCCTGCTGAACTAGTCTTAAGTTTCACTCTTACTAATATAATCTATCACTTTTGGTCTACAGCATGGATAAATCAAAGGGGTATTTTCCAGTGTCTGTTCTTGCCGCTCTCATTGACAAAAAGGTGAGAAGCCCCCCTCCCAACCTTTATAGTATATTGCTAACATAGTTGAAAGCTTAGGCAAACTACCAGTACTAGTGAGGCCCGAGCCCTGGCTGCCAAGACTGGATCCAACCAAGTAACACCTGGCCCCACTTTCTCCTCTTTTCTTCTTACAATTTTGTTTTTTTTCTTTTTTTTCATAACAAAAGGCAACAAATATAGATAAAAGATGGATAAAAACCCATGCGCTCCTGCCCTTCCAGCCCCCAAAAAAAGAGAGGAAAAAAGAAAAAAAATGCCATGATGGATAATGGAACTGAATTTCTTTCTGTTATGTCTGGAAATTGCTTCTTGGCATGGGTTCAGATTTTCATGTTGGCTTACAGGTTTAGGGGCATGAACTTGAAGGGTGCGACATGATTCAGGTTTTTGTTTTTTTCTCACTCTTTACCGCCATTGAAATGGTGTATCCATACAAATTATCCGACTTTTGTCGTCGTTCAGCTTGAGCTATACTAAAACCATTCAAAATTGAATTTTAAAAGAAAAAAAAGCCAAAACAAGCTATACAAATGTAGAAATATTACAAAAAGAGAATTCTAAATAGACCTCCCCGATGCCCATTGAGATACTTGTAACAAAGACTTCAGCCATGTTCAAAAGGTGAATGCGGCACAATCTATTGTATGTGGATAATACTTCGCAAGTACAAGGGGGGTTGCGGGGCACACTTAGCGTGGAGGTGAAGAAGGGATTGGTAGGAGTTCCGGTTCTGAATTCTTCTAAGCCAGGTAGCCGGTAGCACCTTATTTATCGAAAAGTGTGCGTCCATATGCGCAAGAGAAATATAGGGAAAACAATGTGAGAAACATAAGTACAAACATGTTTGACCCTGAAATCCAACCAAGTAAATCCCAAATAATGTGCGTGAAAACAAAAGGCTGTGGAGCAATTATTAGAAATGTCATGACCAAGAATGGTGCCTAAGAGATGCATAAACAACCGCAAAATCCTAAACACCTGATTGGAAAGCACATGTTAAATCCTGACATATTATCCTAAAATAAACAATAAAACACCATAATATATATCTTAGCTGTAGTAATGTAAGCGGTGGACAGGCGGAGCCAAAACACAAACTATGTAAAAGAATACACGGTAGTGTGTTGAATATGCATAGGAAATATACAAAGAATTTCAACACGTCCCCACATTATCTCCGGTCCAATAAAGTAACCATTCGGTGATGCACCGGTTTTGCCAAGATTTTGGTGCATATATCAGCAAGATTGTTAACCGATTCAACCTTAAGGAGAATGAACAAGTTGTCTTACAAGGCTTCGCGCGTGATAAAGAAGTTGGCGGGGATATGCTTTGTTCGAATGTTGATCTGAGGGTTCACGGCTAGGAAATTTGCACAGGTATTATCGGCGTGCATAGCGATTGGAACATGAAGGTGAAGGGCGGCCAGGCCTTTCAGAAGCCATCGAATATGGTGGGTACCGTAGGACATGGCAGCGAATTCTGCTTCGGTAGTTGATTTGGCGACAGAGGCTTGTTTCTTCGAGAGCCAGGAGACACAACAGTTATCGAATAGAACAATGTAACTGGAGGTGGATCTTCTGGTATCGTGACAGCCAGCAAAGTCAGCATCAACATAAACATCGATAGCGTTTGTTGTTGTGTACAGGTAAAATAGGCCATGGTTTTGTGTTCCATTAACATATCTAAAGACGTGTTTAGCAGCCTTTATATGTTCTTCGGTAGGGCAAGAAGAAAATTGCGCGAGAAATGAAATTGTATATGCTAGATCAGGTCTTGTGCCAGTAACGAGGTACATGAGGGAACCTATCATTGATTGGTATGTGGTAACTTGCTCTTTTGGTTGTTCAGTAATTCATTTAGTAAGTGTAATGCCTTTTGGTAAGGGGATGGATACTGTGTTCGAGTTTTCCATTCCAAATCGAGAGAGGATAGTACCGACGTATCATTCCTGGGTAAGAGCAATACCGTCTGATGTATAAGAGATATGTAGGCCGAGTAGAAATGAGGCTTCCCCGAGGTCCGAGATCTCAAATGCCGTTTTCAGGTCTTTGATGAGAGTGGTCAGGTAGGGGGTATCGGCCAAATATATTGCAATGTTGTCCACATAAAGCGATATGTAGCATTTGAACTTGTTGTGGATAAACATGCAGGGGTCTTGGTGTGATCCGGTAAAATCTTTGGAGTTCGCGAATTTGGCAAAGAGAGTATACCATTCGTTCGCCGATTGCTTAAGTCCATATATGTATCGGTTAAGTTTCCTCACTTTGTCTCCCTCACTGAACCCTGGTGCAGTCCCATGTAAGCTTCTTCTTTCAATTTACCGTAAAGGAAGGCAGATTGATGTCGAACTGTCCCGGTCGCCACTTGTTTCTGGCACATATCGCAATCAGTAGTCTGAGTGATTCATACTGAATAAAAGGGGCAAAGGTGTCTTCGAAGTCGAAGCCAGGAGCTTGAGAAAATCCTTGTGCAATGGCTCTTGCTCGAAATCTTTCCAATGTACCGTCAGCATTCTTTTTGGTATTGAATACCCACTTACTTCTGACAATGTTCCGTCCTATTGGTTTACTGACAATGTCAAAGGTTTTATTCTTCTTTAGTGCAATAATCTCATCGTTCATGGCCGAGGTCCATTCTTCGTTGAGCGAGCTATTTACAGCTTGGCGATAGGTAGTGGGGTCCTCGTCCGGTATCTCACTAGTAGCAGGTTGTACTCAGTGTCCTAGTTGCTTTTTGTAGCTGTTCGACGATTGTGTTGAAATTCTTCCAGAACGCCAGGATGGTCCAGGTATTGCCACAGTAGGGTCAACTGGTGGTGGTAGCATATCCTGTCGCTGTTCCTTAGGCAAAGCCGGGAGTGGGGTAGCTGGAGGCTCAGGTGATTCTAAAAGTTTGGTTTGCGGTAAAGAAAGTTCCTTACATCTTGGTGGGTTAATGTGTCTGTTCCGGTCCTGGTGGGTTTCCTTTTCAACCTTAATGGTAGGTAATGGACGGGATAGGGTGTAGTGAGTAGCATAGGTTTCCTCGGCAAGTAATGGTTCAATGTTTGTGGTTCCAAGCTGCGCTATCGTCTTGGTTGTCCAATGGATTTGTCGAGTTTCTGTGACTTGGTGCTGTGAAGGGATGTATATCCTATATATTTTATCACAAGAGGTATAACCAATAAGATATCCTTCGATCCCCCAGGGCATTAGTTTCATTCCAGGTTGACATTTCTCCTCTGGTAGATGAACGAAGCATTTGCTCCCGTATGGGCGGAGATGGTAGATCAACGGTTTCTTGTGGTAGAGAGATTCATAGGACCTCGATTGTCCAATAGATCAGTTAGGGAGTCTGTTTCGAAGATAGACAGCAGTTGCTATAGCTTCGGCCCATAAAGCTAAGGGTAAGCCAGTCAACAAAGAGCCAGCAGCAGTGATACTTGTTCGATTGTATTGTTCGGCAACAGCATTTGATTCATGTGAATAAGCAGGAGAGAGGTCGTGTACTATGCCTTGCTTGTCTAACAATGTTAACATGGCAGCATTGACGTATTCTCCTCCATTATCTGTTCTGAATCTTTTGATTATGGCGTTTTCTTGAGTGTAGCGTGCATAGATGAAACTGGTGAACACCTTGACTGTGTCAGATTTGGCATGAATGGGATATATCCAAGTGTATCTCGTGCAGTCATCTATAAAGGTAACATAATAGTTGGATTTACAGAAGGAGGTTTTGGAGAATTTTCCGCTAACGTCGGAATGAATTAATTTGAATGGTGTATCTGAGAGTATGTGGGTAATTGATGTAGCCTTTCGCATTGTGCTTTTGGAAGTGATGCATGTTTCGCATTGCCAGCCTTTCGGAACTTTGGGGAGGTTGGTAGCGTCAGAGTAGTTGTTGCTTTTGAGATAGTCAGGTGAGGGATGTCCAGGTGCTTTGTGCAACTGTTGGTAAGTCATCTTCTTAGCCGACTCTTTCTCTTCTTGCATAACATAGTCTTGTCTGTCAAGCTTTCCCCAGATAACCTCTGTTTTATTTTCCCTAAAAATATACATATCCTTTCCTGAACTAGCCAAAGAAAATCCCTTCCGCAAAGGAACCATTGCGCGGCAGGACAACAAACTGCACGAACCCAAACTAGGAACCCAAAGACCACGTTCAAGGTATACAGAAGAAACATGACCAATAGATGTTTTGGCCAAGATCACAACTGTTCCAGTGCCGCATGTCTCTATAACAGAGTCATCGCCTAACCTAACGGTGCCTTTCACAGTCTCAAAGTTTATACAAAGGTTTAAGTTGTTTGTCATCTGTGAGCTTACGGCTATGTCTATAACCCATCAGGGATAGGACGAGATTTTGGTCGAGGTTCGGACTGCGGATAAAGTACTGACCGGTTCATGAGTTTCTCTCTTTCCGATCTTTGCCCTGTTAACGGTCCTCTTTTCATTATTCTCCAGATTTGTGGCCTTGAGTTTTACACACTCATTCCCGGTATGACTATCGCTGCGAGCAGTTGTGTAGTGCTTTTTGCAGTAGGAACATTCCTTGTGTATGGCGGTTGGTCCCTTGCGGGATGGTTCTCTTTGTGGTTCTTTTCCTTTTCCTTTAACATCAGCGGTTTTATACGCTTTGTGATCCGCGGATATAACAGCGGTAGGAATTTTCAAGTCCATCAGTTTATTGTAGACGTGATCGTAGGTAAGGTCTTCCTTGGGTTGGAGGTTATCAATGATATTATTCATTGATTCAGGAAGAGAACGGTGGACGATGGCTGCTTTAGCCTCAGGTGACTTGAACACAATTTGAAAGACAAACCGTAGAGTGTATCAGTCGGGGGAGGAGGCAGTGGAGCTGTTACGGGGTAGCTAACACGGTAGGATTCCGGGCTATCTAGGCCGAGGATATTCGAGACAACGGAATATAGGTCAGGAAGGCTCAAGAAGAATTGTTTGATAAAGTAATAGAAGAATATCGTAATAACTTATAATATTGTTAAGGTCTCTTCTCCGTTGCTTGATGTTGTTCTCAACCATCGGGG
>Ga0307509_10006380_pt1 | contig 15901 bp, 18 predicted proteins | sample 10_EM_MG_FD_202245 | JGI IMG/M metagenome (GOLD analysis project Ga0307509, IMG submission 202245) | Populus trichocarpa ectomycorrhiza microbial communities from riparian zone in the Pacific Northwest, United States - 10_EM | ecosystem: Host-associated > Plants > Roots > Unclassified | place...
AGGAAGTAATGAGGCTAGGAAAAGATGATGAGGAAGGAAGGAAGGAAGGAAGGAAGGAAGGAAGGAAGGAAGGGGGAAATGGCGGGTGGGTGAGTTTTTTTTCATAGCTTGCGTGTTCCTCTGCTAGTGCGTGTGCGTGCTTCTGGGACCTCAGAGTGCGGGCATCTCCTATACCGGCTGCAGGTATTTCCGAAGATGGTGGGGGAAGGAGGGGGGAAAGAGAAACAGGAAAAAGAGAGAGAAGAGGGTGGGCTGCGGTGTGTGTAGTTGGATGGGGATCGGGCTAGGGGCAAATGATTCGTAGTAGTTGATTTTGCGGGCAGATTACGAGATGAAGGAAAGGTGGAAGGGAAGGTGGGGTCTCGGGATGGGGGGTGGAAGAAGTGCGAAGAAGGGGAGAAAAGAGGTGTTGGGATGAGTAGTGGGGGAATTGTGGTAGGGATTTCGGGGGATGGTCTGGGGGGCCATATGTATTGGAAGGGCTATCCGGGCTAGCTGTTGCGGTATCGGTTGGATGTTTTGGTAAATGCACGTTCCCGGGCGAAGGGGGAATGGTGGTTGTGGCATTGTGCTTGTGTCGGTGTAGGGGTAGCGAGAATATCGTTTTTGTCTGCTGAATATTGTATTGCGGTGTCACTGTAAGCCAGGCTGAGGATGTGATCTTCAAATCATCTGTGATTCTCTCTGGGGGAATCTGGGATTTGGTGGGTCGAGGGAAGCGGTGAGGTCTGTTAGTGGCACGCAGGATCGATGGACGGGAGGGCTGGGGGGGGCTTCTAGCCTTCTACGGAGCAGCAGGAGACGACGTGAGGAAGGGACGACGGCTCGCCCCCACTGTGGTTCACGCTTTCGCCATCTGGGTTGTGTCGCGGGTCAGAGCGCTCTTACGGGGGTGGTTCTGATGGCTTCCTTTTTTAAACTTCAGTTTTTGTTTGGGGATGGGGTTCTGGTTCTCCGGGGAGTTGTCTCGGTCGTCGGGTACATGGATTAAGCAAGTTAAGGACTCTGTCAGAGGAATACCGATAGCCTCTGGAGAGCTGGTAGCTTACGGGAAGGGCTGGGGTTGGTATTTTACTGTGTCGAGGGTAATCGTTGCCTGGGTAAGGGAGGTGGCTACGAGAGAAACGCAGAGAATGGCAGAGATGGTCAAACTGGGAAATAGGTTGCACAAAGGTGGACGGTAGAGTGAGAGGATTCACTTGGAACTTGGGCACTATGTAGGAAGAGTATGAGGTAACTTCGACAACTTCGTTCGCACTCCCCAAGAACCAAAATAACGAAGGAAACAGAGGTGTAAGGAAAACACAAATAATGCATCCTGATCCTTCCACAGATCACCATGCTTACACTCTCGTGACAACAAAGGAAAGGCGTGTTGGTAGAGTCTTCTCCGCAGACAGCTAAACTGCTAGAGCAATCTAACACCCTCCTGGATACTCTGTAACGCTCCTGAGCCATCTGTGACACTCTCAACCGCACCCTTCCAACAATGTGGAGACTGCGGTAGTATTGCGAAAGGAGGACAGATCCCGTCTTCGTGCTGAAGCTTGCCGCTTCCCTCTTGTTGATTAGGTCAGTAGGATTACTCGGGTTGTAGAGAGGGAGCAATGGGAAAAGTGGGCCGGTGGCTCTTCTGGAAGAGAAAGGGCCGATTCAGTAGGGGCGCCTGAGTAGAGAGTTTGAGTTAGCTTTGGCTGAGCTAGATGGAGGGGCAGTGGGACAGGTTTGCTGTGCTCTCGGCACACTCAAGCGTGGGGCTCACTCCTCCTGAGACGGCTCCCATAAGGGGTAACTGACGGTTGCTCTGTTGGCGATGGCGATTGACAGGATGCCGTAGATTTTGGTGCTTCTGAGGATTACTTTTGGGGCGGATGGGGAAAAGGCGCTCATCCGGGCTCTACACGGATACTATGGGCTGTTTTGGCACTGCTTATCACGTGATTCATTTCTGTCACTGCTCTTCATGCACTCTCATCTCCTGGGGTTAGCTCAAGCCGAGGGTAGAGTTTATCCGGCATTGGTAGCTCAACTGAGTTATCCATTGTCCCAAGAGTATTGAATCCGTCAGCTGGGCTCGCAACATGGCCGTAAAAGTCAAGGGACGCTAAAAAGGGATTGCAGCCAATCTCTCCCCCTTTACCCACTCTTGTCTGAAAGGCTTCTCGCATATATGACGTATAGTAAGAGAAGGCTGTTCATCTGGAACCACTTTTCGAAAGTGGGTGGTTTGCGCAGGGATGTAGAGTCAGGGTCTCATACCAGCCGCTCTTGGCCAGATCGGAGGCCTGCGGTGCTATTTCATATCAGAATATGGTTGATCCATCACTAGAGCCTGGCTTAGGGCATGGACATATCCCACTTGTGGCATCCAGTCTGGGGGCTGGCGGTTGGGGTTGGCTTTTCTTGGCGAGCTATGGTGCTGCCAAAGGGAAGGTTTGCTCCCCTCAGGCGGTTCGAATATTGCAATTTATTGTTTCTTTCCATAGCTGTCGCTTGGCTTGCACCGAAGCGCAGGATGCACCATATCACCCTTTGGACGTGAGAGGATGCATGTTTTAAGTTATCCGGCTCCTGTCCTGTGGGTATTTTCTTCAGCACTAAATTCAGGTCCCCTTGGTTGCGAGAAACCCCGTGCATTGATGGATGATTCCCACACAGGCTCGGACAACAGGGAACCAGGAATTAACTATTGGGTGCCTCTGACACGAAAGATTCAGGTACCGGTACGGTAGATGTCTGGTTGGGCAGTGGCTAACGCGGCTCCGTGGTGCAATATCCTCTGGGAACAGTAAATACGAGTTCTCAATGCGTTGGTACACTAGCAGTGCTTCTGCAAAAGGCTGAAGAGTGAATCGAGGACCGCACCAGGTGTGTGGGGTTGGTGGATGACCCGATATCCAAGCATATCAAGCTCACCTAATAGCGCTGAAACATTGAGATTTTGACCAGTTCTCACCAAAATATAGAGTAGCGGTCGCAGTAGCCTTCTTATTTAGTAGCTACACGCTGGTGGGGCTAGGTTTGGGTAAACCACGCGAGAATTTATGGTGGTTCGGACCGTTTAGCAACTGGAGCTAGTCCTGAGGCTTCATTTGCAGAGAGCTTGATGGAGACCCTGCCAGCGATTATAGTTGATGATCTGTGGGGTAAGGTGTACCGTATTATCTTGAATAAGAGAGAATTGTCTCAGGGCGTCTGAATTTCCTCTCTAAGTAACGCGTCGTTTTATTTTGCCGGTGTTCTCTCCCTTCCCCACAAAAATACGTCCTGAGTCAATTCTCTCTTATTCAAGATAATACGGTAGGCGGAAGTGCCCTGTTTTTGAGCCTACCGACCCTCCACGCTAAGTTAGCGCGGGGATCGCGATATCCGCACAGGGATTAACTTGCTTAAGCCCTGGGAGAGCCTGACGTACCCGAGCAAGCCAGATGTTGCTAGAAAGCAAACCAGGAGACAACCATCAGAAGCACCAAACGTCCACCGGATGAGCAGGAGAAAAAACGAGAAAAGTTAAAATTAAGTATCCGAAATAACAAATTCAAGAGCTGCTGTCATGGCCTTGAGCAGGGTTAGCTGGATGGAGGTCATGGGGGGATTCTCAGCGATGGGAAGTCGATGGAATAGAGGAGGTTCCATCAGACGATGTAGCCAATATGGGCCATCTGGACAGCGCATTGGCATGCTGTAGTGTGGGGGTGCTCTAATTGCATTTATTCCGCGATATAATAATTCCACGATTCGATGGAAAATTTTTCTCAAGTTCCCGATAGGTTAGCTATGAATTGTCCAATGTGATTCGTCGGGTGCCGGGAGTCCCGTTGAGCTTGATCAAACAGACTGTAAGGATACTTGCGTAGTTGTCTCCAGGTCTTGGGTCGATTGATCTGAAGCTATGCTCATCCGAGAGACACTCTTAAAACTCCAGGATTCCTTGGATTTGCTCCTCACCTGAGGTTTAATTAGTTTCTGGAGGAGCTCGGGCTGCCTCCTCAACACTTCCCAGGCAAGCATCTGGCCCCATCGTCTGTGGGCTGTAGATTGCTGCGACGGACAAGACCGGCAGTGCAATATTATAAGCTACACTTTAATGTGCATTATTGGAGAAACTTGATACGAGGGGTAGAGAGGTGGAGAGTTGATCATGGGAGTGCAACAGCGCCCTCTAATCCTGTCCAAGACCATAGGCTGGAAATATAGGACCAGTGATCAGGAGGGCTTGAGGTGAAAGACATTCTTCGTTGAATTAGGGTTTATGATCCATGAAAAAGATGGGGGGGGTTGCACTTGGAGGAAGGATATTGGCGAATAGATTAGAGCCTTGCTTTATACCTTCTATCACATGCCTACCGGTAAGCACCGCGAGTTATTACTCGAATAACCTGAAAACAGTAGAGGACACGTTTTCCTTGTGATTTCTCGCACCTAGACTAGGCCTTAAGTATTAACGGGTAATTTCCTGAAGTAAAGGATGGTTCGAATGCCAAAATTGCTAAAAGAGTGTAAGATACGCCCACGCGCGTGGGGCTCTCATATCCCTGGTACATTGGGAGCAATGCCTATCAACAGCAATGGAACCACGAAAATCTCTTGGGTGGTTGTTTTCGGATATGCCTCTAGTGACATTGTAAACTCTTGTTATAACTTGTTTCGCTGAATAATGGGAAGAGAGTGCAAGCGAAGCATTTCCAAGAGCTGGTAGTACTGTACATGGAGAGCTTTGGGGACGCGGCTGCACATAGACAATTGGATTGAAAAGAGAGCAATATATATTCAATGTTAAGGAAGCTCTTGTGACTGAATAATTACGGTAATTATCTGCCCACTTTGGGCGAAAGGTTGTAGAGACATGGTGACTATCATTAGAAATAGCCTTGGTGTTTTCGCTATTCTACAAGTAGTCTTTTCTCTCTTATCCCCCGACCGGAACTACAGCGTAAATCTAAAGAACAAGCTCACAGAGCTGCCGCATTGACCTGAAATCCCTCACTGAGACTACCCCTTGATTTTTGGGTCCGTTACCATCTCGGCAAACCAACACAGCTTTCCACCCGGCAAGCTTTGCCCCGTGATAATCCTTGGTTACATCATCTCCGAGATGCATACGAGTCCATGGACCCTCGAGATTCCTGCATTCTTTTGCCATCCTTTCAGCCTCGCGGAAGATTTTAAAGTGAGGCTTTTCGACTCCCACGTCATATGAAAGCGTAATAAAGTCTATCTCCAGTTTTGGTTCAACCAGGGGATTTTTACGGGGTCTCCCGGGCTTCCGCTTGGGAGGTGGGATTTCTTTGGGGTCAATCCAGAGTGCTTCCTCCCAACCAGTTTTTGATATGGATGACCTGACTCCAATTGATAGAGAGTTTAGAATCGGCACAACACGGCTGTCGGAATTGGTTATTACCCCAACTGTGACTGTGTCGTAAGGCCAGAAAGAGGCTCGCCGAGACCGAAAATGCTGAAGGAATTCAAGGCAAGGTATCACATCACTGTAGAGTTCGTAGCCGGCAGAAGTGCTGAATCGCCGAATCAAATCTGAGATGATACCAGCCGTAAGGCCGTCGGGTGCCAATGGCTCCAGGGTCTTCCTGATTACCTGACACCAATGGCTATTTGTCAGCCTGGCGCTGAGCATGTGTGATGTAAATATCCATCGTTTGTCTAAGGGCTAGTGCACTTTATGCCCCCACCGAATTGGTTTCGTATCATATCAAAAAAAACTCCACAGAATTGAGATAGGGGTCTTCTCGGGGCCCTGCTTGCTGGGGATGCGATAGGCGGAAGGCTAAGTAGAATAAATCTACTCTATCTTAGAGTAGTTTGGGTATGAATAATGTCATATATAAAGTTATATATGAAGAATGGCGGGGGATGGTAGCATTGAATGGGAATGGGAGGGCACCACAAAGTAAAAGACAGGGGGATGCAGCGGCGGTGAATATGATGGAGAGATACTTACTCTTCCCCACCACTCTGCGGGGCGCATGCCGACGGATTTGCCGTAATTTGGAAATAGTTTGCTCCCCTCTGCGAAAGCTGGTTTCGGACCAGTCAGTAGAAATTCAAAAGATCTTGTGCGGATTTCATCTGATACTGGGGCAACTAATGCCCAAGGCAGGATTTTCCGGCTTCCGGAGCCATCCGTGAGCCTCTGGAAATTTACATCATCCCTTGCCTGACCTCTCATGGTGGTGTGGCATAGACTACTGACATCACCATGTTATCAAAAGCTAGATTGTAATAACCTTGATGTTGGAGTAATAGCCATATGCGCCTGGGATAGGTGGGATTGGAATATGCAAACAAGCCCCCCAGACACCATGAAGAAGCCAGCAAGGGCGGTAGGCTACAGGATCGCAGGGAATTCGCATACACCTACCTCCTTTGAAGGACGAGCTGACCTGCTTTTCCGTCAAACCCGTTATGCCGTGCTCCTCGGCCACCGCGATATACTGCAGAGGGACTGGCAAGCGCGGTTTGAAAAGCGTACCAAAGGCATCGAAAGTGACTAGAAGGTTGCGCGTATTAGGTCGAGGCATGATAGAATGGGTGATGTCCGGCGGAGGGGATGCGGTGAGTTGATGAAAAGTTATATCTTGTGTGCTGGCGGGGAAGGAGGGCCGTAGTCTTGACGATAGGGTGGGAGATCTGCACGCGTGTGTTCATAAAAATATGTACTGTACCGCACCGGTATCCGTATCGGGGCATGTAATTGTGTTGTGTTGTGGGGTATGATACCGTATAGTACTCGTACAGTACCAGATCAGGTTTGAGGGTTTTCACCAGCTCTTAGAGCAAATGTGGCAAAAACCACCTTCAAGATGAAACCCCACCCAGCAACAGTCACAAGGTTGGAGTGGTGAGGAAGCGGAGACAGGGGTCGGGGAGTCACTCCAAGGCTCAAGATTCGATTGCAAAACGATATGGTGCCGACATGGTAATTGGTTAGTGGGGTGTCGAGGGATCCCATAACATGCGTTCCTTCCGCCAGAGCTCCCTCTGGAGGCATACGAAAAGACTACGAGCACAACTGCGCTACTGGATGCGATAAAATGCGAGCTATTCTCCCACCATTTGAAGGATTAAATACAGGCCTCATCAGTATCTCCCCTAGTATTCTATATAAACCTCTCCTCGCTTTACTTTTGATTTCAACTCGAATACCGGTTCGGCAAGCGGTCTCACAGTGCATCTCTCACACAAACACAAACACCAACACAATCCATAAGGAATCGCTACGGTACCGGTATCCTTCCTTGTCACTACCAGCGGGAAACCTCTCATCCAGCCTTTATCGCGTCGTTTCCTTTTTTCACCTTTGGCCGGTTTTGATTGTTTGGGAGTCGTTTGGTGTTCGTTTATATCTCGCGTTCTTGCTGCCCTAAAGCAGGAGGTGAAGAAAACCGCCCAAGATTACCGTATCATACCTGTAGTTTTTTCTACGACAGGAAGGGGATACCGATCGTCTACGGCACTCTAGCTTTCAAATTCAACCACGAATTCTTTTGTGATAATCTAGAATCATTTTTGGTTCTTCATGTAAGCAAGCTCTCCGCTCATTTTCCCCCCTTTTTCCCCGGACAGAAAATTGATTTTTATGGCTCACTGTATCATACAAGTACAGTAATCGCCTAATCAGCCACTACTCTGCAAGCACTTTGTCTCAAGCCTCTTTTAGACTATTTTGCTTTTTGCCCTCAGATGAGCGAAAGAGGAAATTATTTAGCCACGTACGCAGCAGTAGTTCCTGATGTCGCGTCAGCAAAGGGGAGGGACGACCGGCTGGCAACCACTCATTTCTCTGAGAAACCCTTAACCCCTTCCCCTCTTCTCCCCATCCCTGCCCAAGATGGCTTTCGTCTTTCTGTTCCGCCTCCCGGTTCTCGATTCCAAGCGGAGGACATTGGCAAACTTACACCCTCAAAATTACCTCCTATACCTTGTAAATTGTCTTCTTCGCCCTCGCAGAGTGTGCCCTTGCCTCAGCCATCCTCACCTTGCTCCCCGCCAACCCAATCTCCAACTGGAATGAACAATTCTCAAGCCAAGACAGCACGAAAGTCTGCGCACATATCTGCTAACCGAGGGGATGGACACACATCTTCAGGTAATGTGAGTAGAAGAACCTCTGTCCACCAGGGCCCAAAATCTTTGATGGATGGGAATGGTTCACCTTCGCCCGGCGAAAATAATTCTGCGAGCTCGACAAGTGAGTCGGGAATCTTGGCGCGAAGTTCCGCTTCGCTTGCTAGGGTTATTGTGAGTTTTCTTGTGCACATTGCAACCTAGAACCCCAAGCTCACTCATTTTATTTGGTAGATCCCAACCACACAATCCAATCAATGTTCACCCTCGAAACAATTGCATCAGAATGTGTCACAATCGGGCCGGCAGGGCATGCTCTCGCTCTACTCACCATCAAGGACCCCCCCAATACCCATTCGTGAGGGTAGTTTGGAGAGTACTTCTAAAGCGGGTCGGCGGAAGACAGCCACCCCTAAAGCCGCTGCAATTGCTCAAGAGCCGAGAATGAATGTGGACGGCACTACAAGGAAGAATCCTCGGAAACATCAAACCGACAAGCCTGAGGAGAGAAAGGCGAAGAGGAAACGAAAGACATTAGAAGGAATGGGTAGATTCGCACTACCCAATCCGCGGGGCAATTCTAATGCTCGCCCAAAATCATATCGCCATAATGCTAGAAGTACTCCGGTTTCTGGGCAACCGGCTGAGAGAAATGCTTCCTTTTCAACTCCACGAATCCCTACGGAGGTTCATCAACCCCAACATAGAGGTCCTTACGTGGGTCAAATGTCGCGACCACCAGTGACCCCCACTAAGGAGCGTGCCGATGCGATTAGTATATCGTCATCTCCGGTGTCACCCGCAATTTCGACTAATCATACCGCAAACACATCTGGAGGGGCAGACATCATTGTTCTAAGCCCTGATAGTAGTCATGGGACCAGTGGGGTAGGAAGCGATCCCAGAAGCTCCACCGAGTGCTCTATACGTGGCTCTGAGTCTGTTAGCCGCTCGCCGTCCTCTGTATCAGATGAAGGTGAGATATTTTACACTTGATCAGTGCCCCCGTTTTCGGTGGTTGAGATAATTTGGGCCTAGTACTAGAGCCGCCTGGTTTAAGAGACTAGGCGGGTTCGGGCTAGGCTCCAGATCACTATTCTGTCTGCATCATTGAAAACGAGTGCTTCAGCATTCGTGCTCTTGGGCACGTGTACCCTTCAGATTGGCCAAACTCAGTGCCCAAAATATTTTATGGGTTTATCCCCTTGAACGTAGTGTGGGGATACTGAGCTGGGCAGGGGCTGTCGTAGAGCCGCTAAACAATTTGTCTCTGAGCAGGCTATATTTTGCGGAACCGCTCATTATTGGTATTAAAGGAATCGCGCTGACAATTGCGTCTCCCATTGTAGGAGCGAAAGGCATTGTAGGGGCGAAAGGCACGGACAATAAACCCGACACACAGGAGGGGGCTGCGGGAGGTAGTTATCACCGATACCACTTTGGTGTTAAATTTTGTTCAAATCTCTGACATCATTCTCCATAGCTCCTACAAAACGTGTGGTCGCTGATGGGCTCGAACGGGCGCTCAGAGAGATTCTGCCTGTTGCAAGCGAATTTTATAGAAAACACCCTGAGCTGGGAGTCCATTACTCGCAACAGCGGTTCGATAATTTTCTTAACAAAAAAGATGGTGTGCAAGGGCAGGAGAGGTTAGACTTTTTGTGGGAGAACTTAAGAATGTATACGAGGGATGGGCGGGTTCTCGAATGGAAGGAGGGTCTTCTAGACTCCTTCAAGAAAAACGACCACCAATTTGCTCTCACGCACCATCTTGAGGTTTGGGGACTAACCCCCCCGGCGGTAGCTGCTGAAAAGCGGCCTGAAGAAGGATCCCCCGAGTGTCCTAAAGAAAAGAACCCTCAGGGAGACCTAGGTGTCGGGAATGAGGTACCCTTACAGGTCGGGGAAGAGAACGCGTTGAGGGAGAACCCAACAAACGAACCAAGCCCAGACGGGATTGCCATGCCGAGGGCGGATCTAAGCCAGCAAACCGAAGCCCCACCCCAGTCTGCCGTAGAGCCAGTGCCTCCCTCACCCGCAGGTCCCTCTAGACGCTGGTCATCCGAAAATCCGACACACACTTCAGCAGAAGACTCCCAGCCAGCTTCCTCATCGCCCCAGGAAACTCCTAAGGATCCTGTTAAACCGGTATCCCAGTTAGAGCTCCGAGATAGTTGCATAGGGGGTCAACCAAGTTTGACGGCCTCGTCAACCCCTCCAACTTCTCAACTCGTCGTACATTCTACGAGGATAGGACGTAAGAAGCTCACACGTCCTTCGCCACCGGAGTTCGCTGGCGAGAGTCAGTCTGTGGTGGAAGCTCGATCAAGAGTTCTCTCCAGTGGTTCGGGGCAGTCCAAGAATCCAGTTCTTCAGAGAATCAGCCATCTTCGTGCTCGCGAGCATTCGATCTGGCGAGAGCTTAGCGATGTTGCGAAGAGGGTTAAAGAGAAGGATATTGAATTCGAAAAGATGATTGAAAATGCGAAAGTCCCTATTGATGACGAAATGGACCCCGATCTAGACTCCGGTCTGGAGGCCGACAGCGTCGTGCCGATCGACAATGAGGGGCTGAAAGTATCACCAAACTGGGAGGCCCTATGGATCATCCACAGAGATCAGCGTTCCTTCCACGAGGAAATGAAGCAACAGGAGATGCAACTTGTGAGGGAGGGGAGTATCATAAATGTGGAGATAAAGGAGCTTCAGAAGCGTACTAGTGAACAGGCAGCAATGGTGAATCAGATGGCCCACCGCTCACCGCAAAGCACTGAATCAGTCCTCGGAGATGACGATTTGACCCTCCCAACTAAGTCTTCCTCAGCGACGGGGCCTTTCAATGATTTGCGGGAAGCCCCGGCTTTCGGAAGCCATGGATTGATCTTCGGGATCCCGGTGGGTGACTCCCTCGTTGAGGGGCTTAAGCTGTGGTCTGACACCATAACCCCTGCTGCGACTGGTAACGGCACTGCCGAGGCTTCTGAGGCGGCCAGAGCCAAGAGAAAGACTAGAAGGAGGAAGATGGGGTGGTAGTGTGTATCCATTTTCTTGTGTGAATATTCTAGTCGTGCGCTGCATTATGTTCGCTGGTGGTTAGTTGGGGTCTTTGTCTTTTCCCTTTTTTTCGGCTCTTTTTTTGTTTAGTTTTTCTTAAGATTCGCGGCCATGGCACTGCAAGCGATCTCCTTCCAGTTGGAGTTCGTGATTATACCCCCTCACTTTTACACATAGTTGTGTCGGATTCTTCATCTTGGTTTCTTTCACCTATTTTATGCCTTTTTTCCCCCTTCACTCGTTTGCGGATTTCAGTTTGAGCAAGAGAACATGGTTTTTTTTTTGGCGTTGCGCTTCGGGATTAAGTTATGTGGAGGACGTAACTTGACGTTTGGTGTGGCAATTCGAGATGCATGAGCGAGGTAAAAGGGTTAGACCCCTCTGATCACTGGCGCCAGGAGCTCGTGACTGGTTTGTGACTAGGACTATATCCTCCGTTCGATCGGTACCATACTCGGATGATGGGCTAGAACATGGAGGTTCTTCGGGTCGAGTGATACCGGTAGAGGTAGTGGACTGTATAACCCAGTTACTTGTTGAAGCTAGGCGAACCCGCAACGGAATCTTTAGGCACTGGGCCCTGGCCATCATTCTCAGCGATGTAGCGATAATCGTGGGGACGCAGATATCAGTCGAATAGCATGTGAAGGAGGGGTCAAGGCAGTTATTCAGCTCCTGGCTTGATTATATCATAGCACTGCCCTTGCTATCCATTTTTAGCATCCTCTCTATAAATCGTCAAGATGGCAGAATGATTACGACCTGTTGGAAGAGAGTTGTCAGTCTAGTCCGCAGTAGCGCAGCCCGATCTACCAACCTTGTATGAGCTGGTGGGGCCCGCATCTCAACTCAAGTATTGTCAGCACGCAGCCTTTTTTTTTAGTGGGCGAAGGCGTTGCAATCTACTGAAGGCTCCTGGGGCTAGAGCCCGGCCCAAAGGCGTAAATGACTTATCCCTTTTGAGAGTATCGTAGCTTTAAGAAAGGGGAGTTGGAGCTATATGGCGTGAGGTCATTACCATCCGGCTGGGGTTGTATATCCTTTGTGTCCTGTTTGAGTGAGCCCGAAGGGTCATAGCTTTAGCAAGGCGCATTCGCTCACCCAAAGAAACAGTAGAGGTCAAGCTTTCATATGACTCTTGATCTAGCTTCGTGAGCTGGCAAGGTGGCCTCGATCTGCGTGGTATGCGATAGTGAGAAGGCTGAGCGCGAGATACTATCCAAGGAAGTCCACTGCGTTGGCCAGACAAAGTCAAAGATGCTCTGCTCAGGGCACTTGACACCTTGGCGGTATTCCATTCCCGTGTCCACCGCCAAATGCCTGTCATTGAGTTACCAGGCCGGAGCTCCATCACAGGGCTCTCCCAATGATGGAGACTACGATTTCCGGTTTGGTACGACGACCGTGATAGTTTAATCTGTGGGGAGAGGGATATTTCAGCACGGGTGGTAACTATTACCTAGAACGGGTTAGTGTTGTTTAGGAATGCGGCTCTGATGGGAAAATTTGTAACTTCGCACTCATTTCGCACAGTGTTGTCCTTGGCAAGCAGCTAGCTGTCCAAGTAGCAGCACTCCCCCATACCGGTATGATAGCTGGATTTTTTGACCGCTTTCCCACCGATACTCGTAGTGCAGACGAGTGGGACAAGGTAAGACCGACTGAGCGCCAACAAGATAGGGAATCCTCACATATTGTTATTAGCCAGGATTTTGGCATTGGGGTGAAAATGATTCCATACCCTAGTCCTATTATCACACTTCTCTGCTCTATCTCTCCGCTCTTGGAGAGTATGGGTATCATTTTTGGTCCGCAAGCTATTTCAAGGACTCTCTGGCTGGGGGTTGCCGCGAGGGAATTTTATTCTTGCAGTTGGAGATGGGGACTCGATGGTAAATTCTTAAAAGCTAGGTAGATGATGTCTAGAGATCTTGCGGTTCTCCCTCAGTACGGTTGCCGCAAGCCCAGCTTCGATATTCCGCTTCGCTATACTCCACTCTCGGCGTCTGCTAGCCCCAAAACTACGGCAGAGCTCGGGGGTTTGACTACCCTCCCAACTTTGAAATCCCCAACTATTTTCCACTAACCCGCTCACCCCCATACAGCATTAAGCTCGACTCCCAGTCTTCGGGAGTTGGGGGGGTAGATAACACCCCGGACACCGGTTGGGGGTTTCAAGCAAGTAAACGCTAGAAAAAGGAAAAAAGGAAGGAAAAATTTGTGACCCAAGAGCGACAACCGTAATAAGAACCACACTCTAGGTTCCTAATTTTTTGAATGCTAAGCATTTTTGGCAGGAGTGTTTCACTATTTTTTCTTCTCTCGTGAGACGGGTTGGATTTCTGATGCCCCGTATAGTATCTTGCCGGTGCGGTACTCGCACCTACTAGTACCGGTTCATATAAGTATTGTGCGTGGACAAAATTAAGCGGAGAAAAACGACAACGAACACGCAATTTGCCCGGTGATGACAACCTCAATACATTCAACCACCTCATCATCAACCAACAAAAATAACAAAAAATAATATAAATATGATACATAGCAGTAATCAGTACTTTGTATATTATGTGTGGACAAAATTAACTGAACATGAAATATGCATGGCATCCAAATCTCTCCCTACAATCATGCATTTTAAACCTTATACACAGCAATCACTCTAGCTTAATCAAAACCTAGCTCTGTTACCAGATCCCTATCCAATTGAGAATGTTTGATCTTTAGTCAGAAACAAGCTTCACTGTTATTAATCTAACTGAATCTTACAATTGGTCTACTCCATATGGTCATAAAAGGTCTAGTGGAGGTCATAACTTATTATTACAAACTTCTTGACCTTGAGGGTTTTCATTCTCTCACAGGCTTAATTGTAGGTAAAATAGAAGCAGTTATTAAAGGTAATTGATAGCATAGAAAATGCTGATTTTCATGATGTATTTACATTTTTTATTTTTTATCCTTGTTATCAGTATCATGGGGTTGATAGGGGAGTATTAGTCCTGTCATAACCAAAAGTTTTTCCTGTTGCGTTGTCTCCGGGTCCTTTTGTCCACCCACAATAATACGTTTTTCATGCAGCGGCTAAAGTCTAGAACGTATACTCGTGATGTCCTGACGTTTGTGAACACGACCGCTATTGCATGATGCCAAGATCAGGGCAAAAAAGCTGAATTTTGGCGGTATGCAATAGCAGTTGTGTTCACAAACGTCAGGACATTACGAGTAATTTTTCTCACACAACGGGAGAATCACAGCAGGAGCGAGGTAGTTTCAATTTTACTAGCCAGAATTCGGCCAGTGTAACCAGGCGAAGCGCGAATCCTGGCCTTTTGAGTTGGAGGTGGAAAAAAGTCTGGGGAACCCTCTATCCTTCCAGCTACAGTGGCTCCATTGTTCCATGTCTGATGTACGGAGGTACAGGGCATAAGTTTTGTAGGTTCCACAAGCAAGGTTTGCTGCCCTCACTCCCTGTGTAACCTACAAAACTTATGCCCTGTACCTCCGTATATATACCGCCCTCTGAGCGGCCTATGGGCTAATCATATGATACCCCCTTCACCTCACTTACCCTCAACCCCAGATAGAATATCACCCAGATCCGACATCATCCGGGATGGAGCCAAAGCGAGGAGGCCTAAAAACTAGTGATTGAATTCGATTCCCAAGAAACCCTTAATACCTATATTAGGCATTTCACTCGCTCCGAGCTTGGCTTGGGGGCTTGAAGTCAGTTACCTTCAGTGCTGGAATCTGCCCTCTTTGGTTTCCGCATATCATCAATCATGGAATTTTTTAACCTACTCTCTGCCTGGAATCACTACTCCCAGATCTATTCTCTCCCTCAGCTCATACAAAAGCTTCTGTGTCTAAAGGAAACTCCCCACACGTCCTGTGATACTTCGACTCCGCTGGGGGGCTCACTCGGGAAAAATAACCTGTATGAGCGGCTTGATTCCGTTACTGAGCTTGGGGATATCTCCTTGGGGATGATGGAGGGGAGCTGTGCTGGAGATTGGAGGGCCAAGCCAGTAGCCTAGGAAGGGCGATGGGAGTACTAAACAATCGGGTTTAGGAATGCACCGGAAGAGTACGTGAAGACGGTGAGACAACTAAGCTGTGAGACTATACATCTCATCGAGGAGGCTCTCCGAACTCCCATAGGTGAAATAGCACCTACAGTCTCCCGAAGGGTCGCGAGATTCTCGAGTTGGGAGAGTCGTGGCTTAAAAGCGGGTACATGCCGGCGCTTAAGACAAGGCTTGGCCCAAAGAGGAACTTCAATGCCGAGAGCAGACAAGAAAAGCATTGCAGAAAATTTAAAAGCATGGTTGACCAAGTATAAATTTGGGAAAATCCATGTCAAGAGGCCAAGAAGGCCGCCACTCTCGCGATTCGAGGATCTCGTGATCCTTCATGAGAATGTAATTCTATTGCCTCTTGCGCCGCCTTCAGTTTGAAGACTACAACCGCTGCCATCAGGAATGTTTAGATTGCGGCTTACGGACTCCCGGGGGCACAGGTTCTAGCTAGCCAGATACTTACCTTCACAAATGGATGGTCGAGAACAGGGCAGGGAGCGCACAATGACCATAGCGGCTAGTCAACCTGCCTCGAGAAAATCGGTCAGCCCCCAGAAAGGGTATTCAAAGTTAAAAACTGTAGCTTTGAGTTGAGAGTTTTCTTCACTATGACCTGTCATATCAAGACTAAATTGACCAATAGAATCAATTACTCAAAAATGAAAGTCATCTATACTCTGAGG
>Ga0307509_10006381_pt1 | contig 15900 bp, 7 predicted proteins | sample 10_EM_MG_FD_202245 | JGI IMG/M metagenome (GOLD analysis project Ga0307509, IMG submission 202245) | Populus trichocarpa ectomycorrhiza microbial communities from riparian zone in the Pacific Northwest, United States - 10_EM | ecosystem: Host-associated > Plants > Roots > Unclassified | place...
ATGTGAGGAATGGAAAAAAAAAAAGAAAAAAAACACGCAAGGAATGGAAAAAAAATGCAAAAACAAAATATATTAGAAAAATTACAATAATTTCTCCACAGCGCGTTTTAGAGTATTGTTAATAAAATAAACATTGAAAATCTAAACTAATATTTTTTATTTTATCATTGACTTTCCTTTTAGTGCGTCCCTTCGAGATGCTCCTGTTTCGAGTTTTGGAAGTAAACAACTGTAGTGTGGTTTTTTTATACAGCAGGTCCTGGCTTGCCCAAAAAAGGAAAGAAAATATAGGAAAAACTAAAGGACAACAAGAATAAAAGCACCAGCCTCGCCACCACTATGATTGCAAGGAACGTATAACAAGATCAAGAGAAATAACATCAATACCCAAGATTTGCCAATGGCTTCATACGCAAATCAAGAATGCTTTCAGTCAAATGACGACCTCCCCATAGTCCTCCTGCATCGTCTCCCTTCATTCAACTCGCCACTGAAAGACATCCTACAGCCTCACTTCCACCTCCTCGATCCAGCTGATTCACCTGAACCTGCTAGCTCCTTCCTCTCCTGCCATGCAAAATCTGTTAGAGCTCTCATCTGCATCTACAATACTCCCCTGAGTGCAGAAACCCTCAATCTCCTTCCTTCTTTGGAGCTCATAGTGGCAGCCAGTGCTGGCGTTGACCACATTGATCTAGAGGAATGTCGATGCCGTGGAATTATTATGACTAATGCCAGCACAGCATTTGCGGAGGATGCTGCAGACCATGCCGTGGCACTGTTGATTGACGTTTGCCGTAGAATATCTACTGCTGACCGGTTCGTTCGTGCCGGCTTGTGGCCAGTTAAGAGAGACTGTTCACTTGGTTTCAAGGTTTATTATCTTGTTTCTCTATCTTTTTTGCTTTAAACTCATCTGTTGATTGAATTCATAATTTAGCTTGAAGTTGGTTTATAATTGATAGAGCTATGGTGAAGTTCTTATCCAAAACCATTTTGAAATTAATTAATAATACGAAACGAGATCTAAATCTCCTTAAAAGCCTCAGCCAAAAGACTGCTAAGCCTGATAAAAAAGTAAAGTGTAACTTCAATCAGAATTCTAAAGTTAATTATACCAACATGAGGTAGTAAAGTGATATTTTGAAATATTCTTATTCCAGGAACTCATGAAGATGGAATCATGATTTTTGTACGTAGTTGATATTATTTGGAACTATTTGTTAGAGAAAGATAGCTTTAATTTTTGCTATTGAGATATGAGGTACGTAGCTAGCTAATAGATGGATTGAGTCTGATATTGGGGTGGAAAGGGAAGCTAGCAATGCACACACCTATGGGTGCAGTGCAAAAAAGTCAAAGAAGCTGCTCCCCTGCCACGCTTATGCCTATGTAGTGGAATAGTAAGGAGATTTTAACTTTTGATGCAGGTTTTTAAGTGCTTATAATACTTGTTACGCAGGAAATGACTTTAATTATATATTATTCGGCATTTAAAGCATCGCTGCCTTTGTTGATTTGTGTATATATGTATATATAGACGGGCAGCATTGCTTCATTTTCTTTGCTGTATGACTACTGGATTTGATAGAGCACATTATTATTGGTAAATTGTTTCTTAAGAAACATAAATGTAATTGCAGATGGGAAGAAAACGAGTTGGGATAGTTGGACTGGGAAGAATTGGATTTGAAGTAGGAAAAAGACTTGAGGCTTTTGGCTGTAGCATCGCTTACAACTCACGAAAGAAGAAGCCATCAGTTCCATTTTCTTACCATGCTAATGTCCTTGACCTTGCAGAAGACAGTGATGCTCTCATTCTTTGTTGTTCACTGACAGAACAAACTCACCATATAATCAACAAGGATGTGTTAGAAGCGCTGGGAAAGGAAGGGGTGATCATCAATGTTGGACGCGGAGCTCTCATTGATGAAAAGGTGTTGGTGCAGTTTTTGTTGAGGGGAGATATTGGTGGCGCCGGCCTTGATGTGTTTGAGAATGAGCCTGATGTTCCCAGAGAGCTATTTGAACTTGATAATGTAGTTCTGTCTCCACACCGTGCTATTTTCACCTCAGAATCACTTGAAGCATTACATGAACTAGTTTTCACCAACTTAAAGGCCTTCTTTTCAAATAAACCTTTGCAATCAGTCTTTCAGATTGAATGAAAGGATTATCCAATTATGTGATGTAATTGTTTCACATGTTGACATCTATTATGATAATTCCACTGAAGTATATGTTATCTTCGTAATAAAACCAATCATTTGGTTACATGTAATAAAACACATTTATTATTAATAAAAGTTTTTTTTAATATTTAATTATATTAAATTAATAAATCTGATATTTGATTAATAAATCTGGAGTAATTATAAAATTCATGGAAAAATAATGTTTTGCATAGAAAATTATAAAGTTTTTATAATTATAAGATTCTTAATGCATCAAAACATTGTTCTTAAATGTTCTTAGTCAATGCTTTATTAATACTGGACATTAGAGTTGTTGAGACTGGTTCATATTATATTTATTCTTTTATAATATGAAGTAGTTGCTCTTATAAACTGAGGTATAAGGAATGTTTGGAACTAATATGTAGGTGATTATCAGATGATATGTACACTGAACTGACCCGCAAGAAAATTTCATATGGAAAGATCACTTCTGTTTATGAAAAGACTCATGTGATAGTTGTATAAGTTTTGATCTTGGCCATATGTTGTCCTAATCAAGGATAACAAACAGGCAGAAATTGAGTATAGTATAAACTATATGAAGATATTTGAGTAATCAAGATGAATTAAGAGAAATGTTTCATCTATTCTCAATTAGTATTTACTATGAAATACTTGGCCGAGATGTAATGAGTTTAAAAAGAGTTTTAAAATCTTATTTAAAATTTAAAAAGAGTTTTAAAATCTTATTTAAAAAATCAATTACTATAATATTAAGAACTAAAACGGTTTAACAAAGTAAGCATACTCCATGCTATAATGTCGAAATTGGAACATTCTTGATGAAGGGATAATAATTACATTAAAAAATAAGTCACTGAAATGTTAAGTCAAATCATTTATAACTTTCTTAATATTTAGGGGATCATGACATGTTAGTGGACATTGTATTTGATCTTCAAATATAAATCAATTAATTATTTAATTAATAATAAATTAAATTATTTAATTTACTCAATCTTATTTTATTTAGGATTGTGATTTATATTTGGGGCACCTTATTAGCTAACTTAATGGGTGACCACATAAGAACCATTGATCATAAATTAAAATGGGATGATTAATCAGGTGTGACTTGATTGTTAATAAATTTTAGAAATTAAGGACTAGAATGTAACTAATACAGGGATTACAATTCTAGACCTTGAAAAAAATCAAGTAGAGAATTAATTGAATAAACTTCTAATATTATCTTAAAGGAATATATGTGATATTATTTAAAAGGAAAATTGGTATTTTATCATTTATAGGGTTTTTAGGTTTCTTTATAAATAGAATGTTATGTCTCTTATTTTCTATGAGAATATGAGGAGAATATAATACAAAAACACCTAAAACATAATAATACAAATAATAATAAAAAAAGCTAGCACTCTAAGGTCTAACAATTCATTTATCTTAAAAGGTTTTAGGAGATTTCTTACCTATGAATGGTGTGGATTACTGTTAGAGACCGGATACTTGAACGAATTATGGTTTGCAACATCTCAGCTTTAAAAAAGTTATTCAAAGTCGAAAAAAATATTTGATCTCCAAGTAATTTTCGCATAAACCTTAAACAACTTTAAATCTGTTTAACAAGATTCTTTGGACTTCTGAAATTTTTTTTAATTTTTTGTTTTTGCTATATATATGTTTTGGAAAACCCAACAGTGGTATTAGAGACTAGTTAGACAATTATGGTTTAATTGCATGTTTTAATTATTATTGACGTTAATTATGAATCAAATTTGTTTGAAAATTTATTTTTCCTAAAAGTATTTTTTCTCTCATGTTTTTTGTTTTTTTAAAAAAACATTTGCTACTATTCCGGTTAAATCTAGATGAATTTTTTAAATTTAGCTGAAATCTTTTTAAAAATAGTTTTTTTTATAATTGTACACCACCAGCGATAACACCAACACTACTGAGGCCCCTGGCTGGTGCCTGATGCCTGATGCACCAGACAAGGTCGCCACTAGAGGTAGAGGCAACAACCAAGGTTGTTGCCCCCGCCACAATAGCACTAACGTGTTTGGCGTTGCTGCCTTCCAGCATGAGTTGCCTCTCGCCGGAGGCAATGACCCATGCCAACACTGGAGGTGACACAACGTGAGGGCAACTCCTCGTGTTGTGCCAAATCTTGTGATAGCCTTCGCTTCCACTGTTAAAGGTGGTCACCAGCATATCTAAGCATAGTCCTAGATGGGAAAATGATGCCTTCTAGACATTAAATCAACGTGATTAATTCGTTTGTCCATAATTATTGTGAACCGAGAAATTGTAGATGCGTTAGTGGAAAATGATGGCTTTATAGGTTGGAATTAGAATGTAATCGAGTTGAATTGGTTTTGAGAAATCTGAAAAGGATAGTAGCATGCATCTTGGAAGCACACTTTTGATCACAAAGAGAGAGAAGTGTCGAGAGGAGATGCTTCGGGAGGGAGAAGAGATAAAGGAGAGAGAAGAGGGGAAAATAGGGGAAAAGAAAAGGGATAAATAAAAGAATAAAAGGGAAAGGGTGAAAAAAAAAAGAGTCAATGATATTTTCGTCTTTTATTAAAATTTGATTATGGTATTGATCACATCAACCCGATATATAAAGTTTAATTTTAAAAAATATAAAAGCAAAGTGTAATAGCACTCAAATATCAAGAGGTTAGAGTGATTTTCTCTTTTTTAATAAGAAAATAATAATGCTAAATGCTAAAATAAAAATATGATAAGAAAAGATTTAAAATTACACGTACACTGTTAGATCATGTTTTTAAAATAGGATTTACTTGTAAGTCTCACTAATTTAATCATCCACATATATATATATATATATATATATATATATATAGAGAGAGAGAGAGAGAGAGAGGTTTCATTAATCCAACAATCCTAATTTGAGTCTTTTTCTTGTCATATTTTCTTGGTATTTGACATCACTCGGTTAAAAAACACAGAATAACATGCATTTATACAATTCGAACCCGTTTATGAGTCATGAGTGTATGATTAGGCCATCATATATTTAAATTATTTTTCTCCTAATGGAGTGACCTCGATTTTTTTTTTTTAATTTCAGTTTGGTCAACTGTTAGCTCCTACTTGCTAAAAAAAATTATATATTGAACTATTTTCAAATATATAAAGTCGTTCTTGAGAGAATATCTTGAATAAAAAAACTGAACGTACGTTGACATCCGCAATTAATCTATTAGGAAAACAAAAACTATAATATAATCAGTGAATAGTAGTTTTCTATAATTATTCTTAATAATTTTTCATATTTTGAAGAGTTTTTATGATAATAGAGGAAGTTAAATTTTGTGGGTCACAGAGTTTTTCAACATTTCTAATGGGACCAAGTTAATCGAACCATTCAAAAAATCATTAATTATAATCAACTTTAGTTTTTTTTTTTAATATAATGCATGCTTTTTACCCTGGCGTCTTGATGTACGTATATATACATATTATATAAGATATTAAATGCCAGGAATATTAAAAAGAAAAAAGAAGATGACGATGAAGATGACGAACTTAGTACGTATATGTACTAATTTGTCAAAACTTTTAGTGTTGAGATCGTTTTGTATTTTAATATCAAAGCGTGGGGCGGAAGTAAAATTATGAATAAAGACAAAATAAACTAAACTAAGATAAGAATCTACGAGATGTGTTATTTTTTGTATTTGAAAGAGAATCTGTAAGTGTTTTTAGAACAATAAAAGTTGGAATTTTAGCTAAAAATGAAGTATAAACACCAGAGTGTAAGTTAGCATGAGATTTATATAGTTCAGTGAAGATATGAGAGATAAATTTGGGTTTAAAAGTTGGTATTTCGGCATATTTTTTTATGTGTTTGGGAAGAAAATAATAAATAGTAAAATTAGTCCTTTTCAATCTGAGTTAGGCCTTCATATTTGATTTTTTTTTAATTAAATCTTTAATTGAATCCATAAAACTTATTATAAGTGTAATTATGTTTTTAAAATTAATTAATTAATTCTTTTAATTTTTGTCCAATTGACTTTCAAACTTGATTTTTGAGCTTCAATTACATCCTTAATTAAATCAATTAAACATGTTAGAAGTTTAATTAAGTCTATAAACTTAATTAATCCTTTTAATTTTGGTGGATGTATGTAAACCTCAACTTTCTTTTCGTTAAGTCTTTCTTCAATTTATCTTGTTATAATATCCCAATTTAATTATTCTTCTTGTAGCTTTTGGTGGATGTAAACCTCAACTTATCTTTTCATGTCTAGAAAATATTTTTGAATTTTTAATTTTTAATTTTGTTTTAGGATTTTTGAATAAAAATATATCTATTTCTAAAACAATTTTGTAGATACAAAAGTGGGTTATGAAAAATAAGAAGTAGCAATCAAGTCTTTATTATTCAATGAAAGCAAGTGCATCGGAATGATCAATTGAAAAAAAAAAGGAAAGACAAATCCATCTAAATGAATCTTTTTTATTTTTAACAGTGTCTCGTAGATGAACCATTTCAACGACATAGCTTGATCGCCTTGAAGAACAGGATGCGCTGCCATTAATTAGCTTTTCTGGGTAGGAGAGAATCTTGGGTCTTCCTGAAAAGCTTATGCTCGATATGCTGAGAAAAGGTGCGGGGAGGGAACAATGGTGGCTCAGCTTCAGTCACAATCTCTGCCAATGGCTTGAGGATGATTTTCGCCTTTGGTGGCTCGCAAAAAACTGCCCATGAAATCCTTACCTTCTCCTTGTTAACAAGTCCCCTGTGAATAATACTCTTGTATTTTCCATTGCTCAAGATCTCAACAGTGTCACCAATGTGCATGATGATTGAGTTGGGGACACATTTTGCCGTTATCCACTTGCCTTCATATAAGAGTTGTAGACCAGGCACCATGTTGTGGAGTATAAAAGTGAGTGCACTTACATCGCTGTGAGCTTCAACCCCTAAGGCTAGATCTGGTTGAGGGCACTTGGGGTAGTAGTTGATCTTCATTTGGAGTAGCAACTCTTCCAGACCACCGACCTCCTTTTCTAGTCTTCCTTCTTCCAATCCCAGGCCAAGTGACAGTACTGACAGAATTTTGGTTGCTAAACTTCTCAGCTGCCTTGCATATTCACTAGTGACTTCACTGCAAATTAAGTAGACAATTTTATGATATTAAATGTAAGTTTGGAGATGATGTTACATGGAAAAAATTTGACTTTACTAGCAATACTTGTGTTGCTTCCACCCTTATCTTTTCCTAGTAAGGAAAAACTGAAGAGAAATTGGAAGGCATGGTCGAGTTGGACGTGAATGTGACTGTGGGATACGAACCCATGTAGGATATGGATCTTGAGTCTGAGTAACAGGCAATTAACAACTAAAAAAGAAGTATTAATTGTCTCAGAAAGATAAAGAAAACATACGTATAATCACTAGGTGTCTTAGGCCAAATGGAGAAGTCACGCTTGTCCTCAGGAAAAATGAGATGGAAGAAATAGTCCTCCCACTCAAGCTGCCCACTAGCATTGTTAGCTAGCTTGCTTCCATACCCTTGAACATTTCCAGAAGCCTGATCATTAGCATGCTTCTCCTTTTCCTCAATAGGAAGATCAAAGAAAGCCTGTCCAGCTTTCTTGACACGATCAATCAAATCATCAGGAATTCCATGGTTAACAAGGTGCATAACACCCCACTCTGTAGCTGCCTTGACTAGCTCTTCCCTGCATTTCTCACGGACCACTTTGTCCTCAGATTCCATTTCCTTCAAATCAATGGTTGGAACTTGAGGCCCTTCAACTTTCTTCTCTTCTTCGAAAACATCGCGAATGCTACTTAGCTCCTCCTGGGGCCGAATATATTCTTTTGGGATTGATTGAATCCCACTGCTTGCCAGACTCTCAACTCTTGGAACTACGAATGATGAAGTCACCATCATATAGCAACAGTACTCTTGATGTTGTATGACACTAATCTTTTGCGAACACAAAATCGTTTGATAGGATGCTGAGGTTTGAAGAAACGCTAAGCAAATATAAATAATAAGTATATGGATTATGTTCTTATATAGGGACAACGATCAGAAATAGAGACATGGATCTGGGTCGGTTAATCACGTGATTAGACATTGTACCAGACTCTTTAGCACAGTAGACAATGGGGGGTAGAGGGATCTCGAATGTCAGAGTATATCTACCAGTCCTCTTGTTGTTCACTTCCAGATGTATAGTTCGACAACATTAAAATTGTGTTTGAGTCTGTCTCGCGAGATGAATATACGACCTGAGTGTCTTAATTTCGGGATTTGGAAACTCCGTCCTAACTTGTATTTTTAAAAAGTTTTAATTTTTTTTAAATCAATTTTTTTTAATATTTTTAGATTGTTTATATAAGTTAATATCATTAAAAATAATTTTTAAAAAATAAAATATATTATTTTAATATATTTCTGAGTGAAAAAAACTTTTAAAAGCAATCAGAACAACACTCCCAAATATTTCTTTCAATTATTTCCTACAAGTCTCATTATAGTTTCAATTTCCTGTCTTTATTTATTTTTTATTGACAATGATAAAGGAAAATGTGAATAAATTTGAATACTATTCCTGAAATTCCCCAAATATCATATAAAAGAGAATTAACAAAATGAAATTTTAAAAAATATTAAATAAAGAATTGTATTCAGTAAAACAAGTATAATAATTAAAGGATTTCTTTTCGTCAAATACTATTTACCAGTTCTTTGATTATACAAGAACAAGGTTAATTAAGTTATAAATAAATATTAAAAAAAAATTCATCATAAATTACCGTTGTCGATGCATCTCCTACACAACCTCATCAATGTATTACATATATATAAACATTATATCAAATTGTCTATTAAGATCTGTTAGCAAATCCTGAATAATAATTCTAAAAAAAAAAAAAACTTGAAATCTCATGTAGTTGAAATGATAACTTGAGGATGAGATGATTAAGTTCAACGTCAGTAAGAATTTTGAGTTTTTGCAAATATTCAAACACCATTGATCATATAGATAGTGCTCTTTCATGACATAATCTCAGAGAAAAAAGAACATGTGATAGAGAGGGTTATCGATTGAAAAATTGAGAGTTAGACTCATTTGAATCTTGATTTTATTTAATTATTATATATATTGAAAATGGAAAATATGATGTTGTTACTGAGTGAAAATTGAACTACGTAGGATTAGAAAAACATCTTGAGAAATTAACTCTCAAGTTTTATGGTATATATTCTACTAAAGAAGTTCTTGTGATTGTTTTTTATTTTTATTTTTTATTTTTGTTAATTTCAAATTATTTAGTTTTTGAGATAATATATCCATCTACTTTTATATAGTGGGCGTATTCCTCCACATACCCTTTAAGATTTTTTCACTTCCATAAGAGCTCATATATCAATAATTTTTCTCATATACCCTCTGGCTCGTTTTTTTTTTTAATTAAAAGTGTCCCTTTGACCACCAAAAATAATTTAATTTTCAAAACATAAAAAATATAAGAACTTTACCAAAAGAAAATAGCTTATACAAAAAAGGTTTTTTTAAAAAAAATTGAAGCCATAGAACGTAGAAATCAGAGCCTAAAAAATTAAAATAACCCAAAAAAGAAGAAAAGTTAGACATTTATTACTAATAAAAAAGAATTAAATCCATGTCCTGTAAATTTATATTGTTTCGATCGGCATATATCTATTTTTGGAGATTTTACAAGTTATTTTTATGTTTATTCTTTTGCTTTGAGTAATGTTATATATGAATTAATTAGAATTCTACATTTCAAAGCAAAGATTAATAAAAGGTGTAATTTGATCTTGAAAGTTCTCTAGACTTTCTTGCTTTTCCTTGGGTGCGTGAGAGACTCTCAAAAGAGGGCGAGCACTGTACTGCCAGCATGGTATTAAGGCAACACGTCCATTACATGCAAAATCCGAACACATATTTTCTTGTCGATCAAAAACTAAGTCAGCAGATACACATCGTACTGTGTTATTGTGGCACCAGTGGAACCCGAGATTGGCCAGTATTACCCCTTCGATTTTCTAATTAATAGGATGGATTAATGTCACAATTAATTATTAATTGCCGACCAAGCATGCAGCAAGTCCAACAAGTGGTTAATTTCTCTTTGGAAACTTTATATTTCTTTATGCGAGTTGTAAAGCTCCAAAAGCTTGGATTATTTGGATATTAATGAAGACATTAATTAGTTTGGGGCAGGTGGATAATCACGTGATGATAGATCATACCACATTCATTACACAGCGAAGGCAGGCTTATTAATTAGCATATGCAGGATTGGTTGACTGGACTGGAGGGTTCAAGCACGAGGGGAGATGGGAACTCGATCGTGTCCTAACTAACTCTATCAACAACACGCGCTAGTACGTACTTCAATAAGGTAGAGTTAGCTAGGAATGATGATCTGTATATAATAATTTACTTGTTAAGTTGTTTTTGTTTGGTTGAATCTTTGAGTATTATAAAAATTAAATTTTGTTTTGTATAAGATTATTCTAGTTTGAAAAATTTTATTCCATTAAAAGAAGTAGGATAAGTTTGTTCAATTCTATGTATAATGGTTAATCTAGTTGATCCGGATCAATGTAAAAATAAAAATAATTATTATCGTAATTTTTAAACTCGACTAGGAGCCGACCCGGGTCACGTGTCGAGTTGACCATTGATCCTGGTCAACGTATGGATAAAAATGATTATTATCGTTGTTTAAAAATCCGATCAGGGGGTCAACTCGAGGCCAGAGCCGAGTCACGGGTCGGGTTGATCATTGATCTAGGTCAACATAAAGATAAAATAATTATTATCATAGTTTTAAAACTCAACTTGAGAGCCGACTCGGGGCCAGACTCGGATCACAGGTCGAGTTGATCATTAACCCGGGTTAACATAAGGATAAAAATAGTTATTATCATAATTTTAAAGCTTAACTCTCTTCTAGCGTTTACCAAACACAAAATAAGACAAATTGTCCAGTCCAATCTAAAGCACATCAAACACAGGACACAACAATTATTTGTCCACTCCCATCATGTCCAGTCCAGTCTATCAATATTGTCTAACATACTAAACATTATCTAATACTCTATATATGTTGGTCATGATTTAATTTCTTTTCTTTTGGACCAACAATATTTTAGCATAAATATGTAAGATTCTTGAGTTTGAGAATCTTCAATTGTTTGGCAAGATGAATATATATCTTTCCTTTTAACATTTTTTATTGTTTGACATCTTGAAAATTACTCTAACAAGGTATGTTTGTTTTAATTTATTGATTGCATCGTTTCTTACTTGCGAAGTTATTAGCATAAATATGTAAGATTCTTAAGTTTGAGAATCTTCAATTGTTTGGCAAGATGAATATATATCTTTCATCTTAACATTTTTTATTGTTTGACATCTTGAAAATTACTCTAACAAGCTATGTTTGTTTTATTGATTGCATCGTTTCTTACTTGCGAAGTTATTAGCATAAATATGTAAGATTCTTGAGTTTGAGAATCTTCACTTGTTTGGCAAGATGAATATATATATTTCCTCTTATTAACATTCTTGATTGTTTGATATCTTGAAAACTACTCTAACAAGGTATGTTTGTTTTATTGATCGCATCGTTTCTTACTTACGAAGTTATACTATAATCGTAGTTAATTCACATTTAATTTCATTATTATTATTTTTTACATATGTAACATTTAATTTTTGTTGGTGCTATATGTCTCGTTTAATTTAACTTATATGGTTTGCTGAAATTAGAAATCTGATGGAAATATGATTTTTTTTTACTTTTAAAAGAAAGTTATATTTTAATTCTATGGACTTGATGTGGTAATTAAAAATCTACTTGAAAAGGTAGAAAAGAGAAGGTTTCATGTTCAATATATTCCATAATTTCATGTTTGATGTTTTTTTATAACTTTCATCTAAAATTTAATTATGCATTATTTACGTGAACGAAATAGCGCATTGCATATACGTAATTGTAGATACTATGACATGTATGATCTGATCACAACTAACCTTATGATAGGTATAGTGGTTGATCAAGAAGGTATGTTGATGTTCTTGGCTTTTTATATTTAAGTAAATAAGTTAATACTAAATGAATTTATTGAATATACTAAGCTAATATGAGAGTTATTCATATTAGCCTTTAAAATTATTCAGAGTCTTATTGGCGCACAAAATAATTCGAAAAAAAATCCCCTTTAAAAAAAAATACTCTAAGCCCTTTACTACCAAATAACAGGAAATCTATGTTTCACTTTTAGCAAAATTCGATTTTACCCATAGCATTAGGGTTAGTAATTATATTACAATTGCAATATAAACTAAAATTAGTGAGATTTTTCTACATAAACATATCAACAGCGTCAGATCAATTTCTTCTAATGTAAAAAAAAAAAATTAAGTGTTGTTAATGTTTTTTAGTAGAAAAAACAAATTAAACCATGTGAGGTTTGACCCAATATAACTTGGTCGATTTGATGGATCTAAAAACAAAATGGATAACCGGTAAAAACATTATTTGACTAAAAAAATTCAAAATAACATCTTTTTTTAAATATTAAGATAACAATATATTGGATCAATCCGGATCAATTTAGGTTAATATGTCAAATTCATAACTTGAATCATGAGACTATAATAACCTCATATAAAATAAATAAAAATAAACTATAAAACCTAATTTTCAATCAACTCAATATTAAAAGATAAAATTAAAAAAAAATCAATTAAAATTTATATAAAAAAAAATCATCCGAGTCAGTTGGAGTTAACGTATAAAATTCACGACATTAGTCATGAGACCAATATAACTCCATAAAAATAAAAATAAAATAAATTATGAAGCACAATTCTCAATTAACTCAATGTTGAATGATAAAATTAAAAAAAATCAATTAAAAAATAGCTCGAGGTACCCTATCAAACTCATGATCTGGATCATGAGACCGAGATAACCTCATAGAAAGCAAACCAAAAAAATAACTTGGGTTACCCTATCAAATTCATGACTTTGGTTATAAGACTAGAATAACTTTATATAAAGCAAATTATAACAAATTATGAAGTATAATTTCTAATCAATTCATTGTTGAAAAATAAAATTAGAAAAAAAAATCCATTTTGAAAAAAAAATTACACAATAAAATAACATGATTCGACTCATATTAACCTACAAAACTCGTGATCCGGGTCATAAGACTTGGATGACCTAATAGAAAGTAAACCGAAATAAATCATAAAGCCTAATTTCTAATCAATTTAATATTGAATGATGAAATTGAAAAAAAAATCTAATTACAAAAAAAAAACCTCGAGTCAACTTAATTGACTAAACTCGCGATATGGGTTATAAGAATAGAATAATATGAAAAGCAAACCACGACGAATGATGAAATTCAAGGATAATATATATATATATATATATATTAGTAAAGTCTTCTAATTTTGTCTATAGATAGGCTGACAATGTAGGGGGATGGGCTAAATATTTGGGCTGAGGTTGAAACACAGCCAGAGCCGAAAGCACTCAATCCAACCCAAACCAAAAGTACGTAACCGTAGCCTTTACAACCAAGCCTAGATCATGACCACCATCAATGCCCCATGTGCAAAAACAAATCCCACAAACGAGCCCATTACTCCACGTGACGACACGTATAAGGGCACGTAATCATACCACCCATGCACACGTCGGTCCGAAACAATGACATGGCAGATTTTGTAAGCTGCATTGGCTAAACAAAAACACAGTATTTGATCTTTTGAAAAAGCCGTTACATTTCCCTCCACACATTTATCCACCGCCTTATCCTTTTCCAATTCTTATATCACAAAAACGACACCCCCGTTAACCAAAATCCACGATACAAACTCTCACCAGAAACCACACCACAGAGTAACCATACTGTTCTTTTTTCCCTTCTGTTTCAATGGCTAGCAAATTAGCCTTCAATTTGACATCTCCTCGAGTCTTCACTGCTCCTATTCAAAAACCAATCATCTCTTCATCTTCATCATTGCCATCCTTATCATCTACCAGGGTTCAACTCAATGGAAAACAGTTTTCTCTTCGCGGAAGAATGCTTTTTCTTCCTACCAAGGCCACTGCTGACCAGCAAACTGGTTTGTGTCGTCCTCTCTTTTCAACCATGCATGTTGCTTTTAAATTTTGTCAATTATATTAGTTTTGTTTTATCACAGTGATTTGTTTGTTTGTTCTATTAGAGATTAATCGATCAACCATTTTTTTTGTGCTTACATAGTTTAATGACATTTCTTCTGATTTGGTGCCTTGATTATAAATGAAATTCATCAATATAAAATAAAAAAGAAGGCGGCAAAGGAGCATTTGCTGACTCCCAGCATTCTTTTTCAGATCAAGTCCAAGAAGATGACATGGATGATGGTAAGATCCTGCAATATTGTAGCATAGACAAGAAAGGCAAGAAGTCGTTGGGTGAAATGGAGCAAGATTTTCTGCAAGCGCTACAAGTAGGGAGAATCAGTATTTTCCTAATTTCTTTCCTCTGTGTTCTTCTCTCTCAAATGCATAATGACTGTACAAAGAACAGGTGTGATGAAGTTTACTTCTGTGCCCTTTGTAGGCATTTTATTATGAGGGGAAAGCTATAATGTCAAATGAAGAATTTGATAATCTCAAGGAGGAACTAATGTGGCAAGGAAGCAGCGTGGTTATGCTAAGTATGGGCTTTTCATAATCAAGTCCCAGCAGCCCTATTTGTTTATGGAACTAGTCCTTCTGAATTGGAAAAGTTTTTAACACCTATTTCCTTTTAATTAATGGCTTTTGCTGTATTTCTATAATGCATCACAGGTTCTGATGAACAGAAGTTTCTTGAAGCCTCTCTTGCTTATGTATCAGGGAATCCAATCATGAATGATGAAGAGTTTGATAAACTGAAGATCAAATTAAAGGTTATTAATTTCACTTGGCTATTTTCATGTCTCTGCGTACTTTTCCACAACTATCACCACACCAATGTTAAATTTCAACTATACCTGTGCTTGACAGAATGCAAACATAAAGTTTGAAAGAATTCAGTTATCATTCATCATCCTCTATACTTCAGTCATTCAGATCAATTTACTACATCTTTCCAACTATAAAATGTTTGCTGCTTGAATTGAGATTTTGCTGCTAGTTCTAATTATAAAATGTTTGTCATAATTGTCATACAGACAGAAGGCAGCGAAATAGTTGTTGAAGGTCCAAGATGCAGTCTTCGTAGTAGAAAGGTGCGTTTGTCTATAAATATTTCGTTACTTCTTCTGCTCCTAATTCTGGGCAATGACCATGCGCACTACTTTGTATTCTGGACAAGTAATCTCTGCATGTGTTCCTAACGACAAGCAGGAATTAACCTAACATGTGCTGCCAACTTTCTTCCCACAGGTTTATAGTGACCTGTCTGTTGACTATTTGAAGATGTTCCTGCTGAACGTCCCGGCAACTGTTGTTGCACTAGGCTTGTAAGTAACAAATATTCTTCTGTCTCTTGAAAGAACTAAAGCTCTTGGGTAGAATCTGATAAAAAAATACAGTGAATAATTAATTAAGCCTTCCCTTCCTTCTGATTGTTTATTGTGTGTAAATTAAGGAGGCTCCTTCCAAATCTTGGCAAAAGTTTTACTT
>Ga0307509_10006382_pt1 | contig 15900 bp, 17 predicted proteins | sample 10_EM_MG_FD_202245 | JGI IMG/M metagenome (GOLD analysis project Ga0307509, IMG submission 202245) | Populus trichocarpa ectomycorrhiza microbial communities from riparian zone in the Pacific Northwest, United States - 10_EM | ecosystem: Host-associated > Plants > Roots > Unclassified | place...
AATCAAGGAACTCGGTCGGGCCGTTCAAGCGCCGAATGGCGGAATCAAAATCCGTTTGATTATTCTACGTTTTCAACGCGTATTTGGAAAATAGGCAAAAACCCTCTAGCAATTTCAATAGCTTGGGACTCGTTTCCAAATGAAGAAGCAGCCCTCCCATGGAGGATCAGCCTGGCGAAATCCGAGGCAACGGGCTGCGTGCGTGCCGACTGCGAAGAGACCCTTCATGCAAGCACGCGCAGTTCCGATAGAGCCGCCGATTAAGAGTCATCTGCAAGCTGCTTTGATTCAACGCGTATTCCGGCATGTTCACGTTTCGAGCAGCATTGAGATCACCATGGAATTTTCCTTCGTCGGAATCGAGGAACGCCGTGAAAATCGAGGAACGTCGTGAAAGAGTGATCGGATCGAGCCGCACAGTCGGGAGTTCGAGTCGGGAGAGCGCTACCGCCTTTCCCCACAGGCCGGCACAGCGTGGTAATCGCGGCCAAAATAGATCAGGTTGTCCACACTGTCCGATCCCTGCAGTGCCACCACGCGGCAAAACAGCACATCATGCGTAGCCACCGCAGCGACGTCAATGATGCGGCAATCGAAGGCGACTGCGCAGTCGGCGAGAACCGGCGCGCCGGTTTCCAGCGTCGACCACGCCGCTGCCGCAAATCGTTCGTCGAACGGAATCCTGCCGCCGAACAGCCGCGACACGCAAAGCACACCGTTCCCCGTCACGCTGGCATAGGCGGACGATCCGCGGCTCATGCACACCAGCAAGGTCGGTGGATCGTCAGTCACGCTGCAGACGGCAGATGCGGTGAAGCCAGCGCGGCCTGCGCTACCATTCGTGGTAACGATATTGACCGCGGCGCCAAGGCACGCCATCGCATCGCGATAATCCTGGCTGGAAACTTTCGACATGACGCGCTCCTCAGGCCCCGGCGGCGAATGGCCGTTCGGCGAGAGCAAGATCGCGCAGCACCTGCGCCAGGACAGAGGCGCCGGCAGCGATGTGGGCAGGCTCCGCCGATTCGTACTCGACGTGGCTTGCGCCGTCCCTGCACGGGATGAAGATCATCGCGGCCGGGCAGACCTTGGCGAGATGGCGCGCGTCGTGGCCGGCAGCCGACAGGATGGCCATGGCAGGCAGATCCTGGTCGTCGGCCGCCCGCGCGATGCGTTCGCGCAGCTCGGAATCGAAATCGTTCGACGGCGCATCAACCAGCGGCACGACCGTGACCGCGCAAGGCGGCGCGTACTGATCGCAGAGCGCCGCGACGCGGGCGGCGGCCGCATCGAGCACAGCATTGTCCGGATGCCGCAGATCGATGCTGAAGGCAACACGCGCGGGCACCACTGACGGCGCGTTCGGTTCGACCATGACGCGCCCGATGGTGAATTTGATCTCGGCATCGATCTCGCCGATCTCGGCATGGAGCGCAGCCGCCATCCGCGCGAAAGCAGCTAGCGCATCGCGTCGCGCCTGCTGCGGCAGCGTGCCTGCATGGCCCTCGGCGCCTCCGACCACCACCTGAAACGTCTTCTTGCCCTGGATGCCGGTGACGACGCCGATGATGCGGTTTGCAGTTTCCAGAAGCGGCCCCTGCTCGATGTGCAGTTCGAGATAGGCCGCGGCCGTAAAGCCGAGCGGCTTGCGCGGTAGATCGGGAAATGCCGCATGCAACCGGTCGAGTGCTTCGCCGACGCTGATACCGCTGGCATCGCGCACGGCGCGGATCATCTCGATGCCGCGCGCGCCGATAAAAGCTCCCGAGCCCATCATGCCGGGCGCAAAACGGCAACCTTCCTCATTCATCCAGGCGACGACGATCACATCGCGCGCCGGCGTTTCGTCCTGCTCCGCGAACGACACCACGGCTTCGAGTGCGGCCATGACACCCGCCGCGCCATCGAATTTTCCGCCGGTCGGCTGGCTGTCGAGATGACTGCCGACAACAACGGGCAGCGCCGCACGATCGCGCCCGGCAAGCGTCAGGAATAGATTGCCCGCCGGATCGGTTGCCGCGGTCAATCCCGCCTCCTGCGACCAGCCGATCACGCGACGCCAAGCCGCGAGCTCGCCGTCGCTGAGCGCCTGGCGGTTGACGCCGCCGGCAGGCGTCGCGCCGATCTCGGCGAGCGCCATCAACCGTGTCCAGAGCCGATCGGCGTTGATCAGGGAGGCGATGGCCATCGATTTATTTGGTACGCATGATCTGGCCCGGCAGCGCCCGCGGATCGCGCGGCAGCCAGCGGCCGGCCTCGACCTGGGCGATAAATTCGGCCAGCAGCCCATTGAACGCGGCCGGCTCCTCGAGATTGAGAGTGTGGCCGGTCTTGGGGAAGACCGACAGCCCGCAAGCTGGAAGCGTCTTCTTCAGGAAGATGCCCGGCTGCAGGCAATGATCGTCCTCGTCGCCGACCACCACCAGCGTCGGCACGTGCATCTGTTTCAGCCCGTCCTCAAGATCGTAGAACGACGGCCGGCGCGCCTGCACGCCGCGCATGGTGTTGGCCGCGCCGCGGTCGGAATGGGTGGCGAGGCGATCAGCAAACTCCTGCCAACCGCGCGGGTCCTTGTTCTGAAACTGCACGCGGCTCGCACCGAGCGCATAGATCTTGGAAAACTCCTTCGCGCCCCGCTTCTCGAAATGATCGGCGACTTCACGCGACACGCCGCGGAAATACTCCTCGTACTCCTTCTCGCAGCCATAGCCGGCGCCGGCGACCGTGAGCGACAATGCACGCTGCGGCGTGCGCAGGCCGAAATGCACGGTGCAGAAGCCGCCCATCGAAAGCCCGACGATATGCGCCTTGTCGATTTTCAGGGCGTCGAGTACCGCGACGGCATCATCGGCAGCGGTGGTTTGCGAATAGGCATCGACGCTGTCAGGCACGTCCGACGGCGGATAACCGCGTGCGGCATAGGTGATGCAGCGGTGGCGGCGGCTGAAATAGCGCAGCTGCGGCTCCCAGCTTGCGTGATTGCCGCCGAATTCATGGACGAAGAGGATCGGTGTGCCCTCGCCCGCCTCCTCTACGTGAAGTCTCACGCCATCCTTGGTGGTGATAACAGTCATCGGCCAGCCCTTTTCAAAATTGCGGCGGCAAATCGTTCAGCGTGCGCGCCTGCGCCACCATCTCCGGCAGCAGCGTGCAGAACTTCTCCACCCACGGCGACGGAACGGAGGTGCTGACCTTCACAAAGCGATCGCCGAAGCGTTGCGTATGATAGGTGCCCTGACGGATCATAATACCCTGCCTGCGATAGCATTCGACCAGCGCTTCCGGGCGGATGCCGGCCGCGACGGTTTCCAACACCAGAAAATTGCCGTGCGAGGGGAAGATCGGCAGCGCAAGTCCCTCGATTGCCGTCGCCGCCTCCCGGATCATTGCCTTGTTGGCGCGATCGATGCTGCGGACCTTGCTCATCCATTCGCTCTTGACGGCAAGCCCGGCCTGCGCGGCGCGCTGGGCAATCACGCTCGCGCCCAGCACGCTGGTCGAGGTCTGCGCCAGTTCCTCGAACAGCTTGGGTGCCGCGACCAGAGCCCCGATGCGCAAACCGGCGAGGCCGAGCCATTTGGAAAAACTCATCGAGACGACGGCGCCTTCCGGTGCCACATGTAGCGCCGGGGTGTGGCCATCGGCGAAATCGCGATAGGTGCAATCGTGCACCAGTAGCGCACCGCAATCGCGCGCGATCGCCGCAAAGCTTTCGATCTCCTCGCGGCTGTAGCGGATGCCGAGCGGATTGTTGGGATCGACCAGATAGATGATCGCGGTGCGCTCGTCGACATGCGCCTTCAACGCCTCTGCCGTCAGCCGGTAGTTGCAGGCCGGATCGTAGATCGGAATCTCGATCACCTCCGCGCCCTGCTGGCGCGCGAACAGGCACGGCCATTTCCAGGTCGGATCGGTGGTGACGAGCGTGGTGCCGAGCTTGCACCGCGCGCGGCAGATCACCGCCAGCGCATTGACGCCGCCTTCGGTCACGAGCGCCTCCGCACCGGGCGTGCCGAGATCGCTCACGATTGCACTACGCAGCGCCTCGAAGCCGAGCGGCGGCGCATAGGCATTGAACTCGCCGGCCTCGATGGAGCGCAGCATCGCCTCGCGCACCGCCGGATGGCTTTCGATGTGATTGGTGTTCTGGCCGAGCCAGTAGAGGCCCGGCGTCGCCGAGAGCTCGTCGAAGTAACGGTTGCGGATCAACGCCGTGGATTCAGGCTTGGACATGGCGTTGCCGTCTCAGATCACGGAGCCGCGGGCGGCGATACCGCCGTCGATCGTCACCACGGTGCCTGTGATGTAACCGGCCTTGGGCGAGGACAGGAACGCGACGAGATCGGCGACTTCCTCTGATGTGGCCGGACGCTTGCCGGGATATTTGTCGAACAGCTCTTCCCAGCGGCCCTCGTCGCCGAGCATGTCGATCGCCTTGCGCTTCATGATCTTGAGCATGCGGTCGGTGGCGACCGGACCCGGATTGACGGCAACGACGCGAACGCCGTGATTGAGGCTCGTGCCGCCGAGCGCCTTGGTAAAGGACATCAGTGCTGCATTGCCGGTGCTGCCCGCGATATAGCTCGCATCCCAGTTCTCACCGGAATTGCCGATGATGTTGAGGATGACGCCGTCCTTGCCCTTCATCCGCGGATAATAGAGACGCGCCAGGGTGATGTAGCCGAACACCTTGAGATCGAAGCCGCGGCGCCAGGCGGCATCGTCGAGGATCTCCAGCGAACCGGCCGGGATATCGCCGGCATTGTTGATCAGGATGTCGATGTCGCCAACCGCGGCCGCGAGTTGCTCCATCGCCGCCGTGCCCGACAGGTCCAGCGCGTGGATCGTAACTTTCACGCCATGGCGGGCTTCGAGGTATTGCTTGGCCGTTAGCATGGCCTCGCCGTTGCGCGCCGCCAGATGCAGATGGCATCCTTCGCCGGCAAACACTTCGGCCACCGCAAGCCCGATGCCCTTCGACGCGCCAGTGATCAGAGCCGTCTTGTTTGTCAGCTTAAGTTCCACACCAAATCTCCAGGACGCAAATCAGATATACAAATCCAAGCAATTTGCATACCAAGTCATCGAGCGATTATTTGAAGGCGGCGAGAAAGTCGAGGAGGTTGTCGCCAAGCAGATTAACGTGGTCGCGCATGGTGCTGTGGGCCCGGTCCGGATCATGGGCCAGAATCGCCTGCATGATTGCCTCGTGCTCATGCACGGTGTCGGCGATCCGGTTCGGCATACGCGTCACCCGACGGCGATAGGCCGCGACCTGGTTGCGCAGCTTTCGCGTCTGATCGGCCAGAAAGGCATTGCGCGAGGCTTCATAGATCGCCTCATGGAACTCCTGATTGACGTCATAGAACGCGTCGATGTCGCCGGTTTCACCGGCAGCCACAAGCCGCTGATGAATGTGTGATATTTCGTTCCCCCAGGCCTGCGAAACGCGCCGTGCGGCAAGCCGCGCGCAAAGCCCCTCAAGCTCGGCCATCACCTGGAACATCTCGATCAGCGCCTCGGCCTTGATGGCGCGCACGGTCGCGCCCTGCCGTCCGCGCAACTCGACCAGATGGTTGGCGGCCATTAGCCGAAATGCCTCCCGCACCGGGGTCCGCGAGACGCCGAAGCGCTGCGCGATCTCCTGTTCATCGAGCCGGCTGCCAGGCTCGAGGTGACCGGCTGCGATCGCCCCTTCGAGCTGTTGGCGCAGGCTCTCCGCCAGCGTCACGCCAGGGATCTGGGCAATGGACCCGCGCACATTGTTGGCACGTTTGCCTACATTAGGTGCAGAAGACATCGTCTTATGTTTCTCCTATATTCATCTCAGTATACAAGATGGCGCAACCGATCCCAATAAGAAGCCAAACTCGCCCAAAGAAGCCCGCGACTCGCCCGGATTAGACGCCAACGCCCGGCAAATTTCATGCCCAATCTGTCGAAAACAGCTCTGGCACACGAGTTGCTAAGCAAAGCTGCAGCGGCCATCTGAGTATGCGTGAGGTGGTCATCATTATACAAAGGGCCTTCCGTGCAGGCTGCGATCCAACCAAAAGACATGCCCATCGCCGGATCGCCGGAGGCCACGGCGAAGCCATCGCCACTGCTCGAACTGCGCGCACTGACCAAGACCTACGGCCAAGTGACGGCGTTGGCCGGCCTTGAAGCGAGCGTCGCCCCCGGCGAGTTCGTCACCGTTGTTGGCCCCAGCGGCTGCGGCAAGAGCACGCTCTTCAATATCGTAGCGGGCCTAGAAGAACCGGACGCTGGCGGCATCCTGCGCTTCGAAGGCAACAGCTGCCATGCGGCGGATCTTCTCGGTCGGGTTTCCTTCATGCCGCAGCGGGATCTGCTGCTGCCCTGGCGCAATGTCGTGGACAACGCCATCCTCGCGCTCGAGGTCGAGGGCGTGCCGCGCGCGGAGGCCCGCGCCAAGGCGCTCAAGATGCTGCCGGAGTTCGGCCTCGCCGGCTTCGAAAAGCAGTATCCGCATCAATTGTCGGGCGGCATGCGTCAGCGCGTGGCGCTGATGCGCACCTTCCTGTTCGAGCGCGACTTGATGCTGCTGGACGAACCGTTCGGCGCGCTCGACGCGCTGACGCGCGCGATGATGCAGCGCTGGCTGCTCGACGTCTGGCAAAAATACCGGCGCACCATTCTGTTCATCACACATGATGTCGACGAGGCGATCTTCCTCGGCGATCGCGTGCTCGTCATGACCGCCCGCCCCGGCTCCGTGAAGCTCGAACAGGCCGTCGATCTGCCGCGTCCGCGCCGGCCCGAGATCGTCACCGCTCCGGAATTCGTCCGCCTCAAGCGCACCCTGCTCGATGCCATCGAGGAGGAGAGCATGAAATCCTTTCAGTCCACCGTCGCCCAGGAGACGGCCACGTGAACGTGAAATCAATCAGCCAACCGCCCTCTCCCGCGGCAGGCAAAATCGATCCCGCCGAATGGGAGGCCCGCGTCAAGCTCGCCGCCTGCTATCGCATGGTCGCCAGGCTCGGTATGGACGACCTGATCTACAACCACATTTCGTCGCGCGTGCCGGGACATGAAGACCAGTTCCTCATCAATCCCTACGGCCTCCTGTTCGACGAGATCACCGCGTCAATTCTCGTGAAGATCAACACCAAAGGCGACAAGCTCGACGACACTCCCCACAGCGTCAACGTCGCCGCCTTCGTCATCCATGCCGCGATCCACACCTCACATCATGACGCGGCCTGCGTGCTGCACACCCATTCCGACGCCAGCGTCGCGGTCTCCGGCCAGGAAAACGGTTTGCTGCCGCTCAGCCAGTTCGCGATGCGCTTCTATAACCGCCAGGCCTTCCACGACTACGAAGGCGTCGCCATCGATCTCGACGAGCAGACGCGGCTGGTGCGCGACCTAGGGCCGCACAAGGTCATGCTGATGCGCAATCACGGCATCCTGACCGTCGGCCGCACGCCGGGCGAGGCGTTCATGCTGCTGTATTATTTCGAACGCGCCGCGCGCATCCAGCTGCAGATGCAGGCGGCGGCTGCCGCCGGTGCCGCGTTGGTGATGCCGCCGCACGAAATTTGCGAGAAGGCTGCGCGGCAGTTCTGGGAGTTGCAGGGCGACATCCTCGTTCCCGGCGAGCGCGAATGGCCGGCGCTGATGCGCCAGCTCGACCGCACCGATCCGTCCTACCGCAATTGATCCTCATGTCGACACCAGGAGTACGACCATGTTGAGCCGACGTCATGCCTTGGCTGCCTTTGCCGTCGTCGCGCTGACGACGGGCTCGCTCGCGACATCCGTCCCCGCCGCGGCCCAAACCCTCACCAAGGCCAGCCTCCGCCTGAAATGGCTGCCGCAGGCGCAGTTCGCCGGCTTCTACGTCGCGCTGGCGAAAGGCTACTACAAGGCCGAAGGCATCGACCTCGCCATCAATCCTGGCGGCCCCAATCTGCTGACTGGAAATCTGGTCGCGACCGGCGCCGATACCTTTGGCCTGTCGGGCGGGACCGACAGCGTATTCGCTGCACGCGACAAGGGCCTACCTGTCGTCTGCATCGGCGTTTCGCACCAGATCACGCCGTTCATCTTCGTCACCCGCAAGGACGGACCGGTAAAGACGCTGCAGGACTTCAAGGGCAAGACCGTCACGACCTGGTTCACCGGCGCCAACCATGTGCTGAACGGCATGCTTGCGAAGGAAGGTATCAAGGCTGACGAATTGAAGATCCAGCCACAGCAGGTTTCGGTGACGCCGTTCGTCGACGGCAATGTCGACGTCATCACGGCGACCTATTACAACGAGTTCTACACGATCCAGTCGCGGATGCCGAAGGACAGCCTGAAAACGTTCGTCGCCGAGGATTACGGCATCACCTTTCCACGCGACACGCTGATCGTCGCGGAGACGACCGCCAAGGGAAAGCCCGACCTCGTCAAGGCGTTCCTGCGCGCCTCGCTCAAGGGCTGGAAAGAGGCCTTCGCCGATCCGAAAGACGCCGTCGATACCGTGATGGCGGTGGCGCCGACGCTCGATCGCGCGCAGCAGGAGTTCATGCTCACGGAAGTGAAGCGCCTGATGACGGCAGGCAAGGCGGCACAAAACGGCCTGTTCTGGATCGACCCCGACGCCGTCAAGACCGCGCACGATTTCTTCCTCAAATACGGTGTGATCTCCAAGCCGCTGGATCTGGCGGCCGCCTATGATTCGAGCTTCATCGAAAGCGTGCCAGTCACCGAGCGGCTGCCGTGAGCATCGGCTCGACGGCATCACTCGTCGAAGACAAAGCAGCAGCGGGCTTGCGATCGATCGGCCTACCCGGCTGGTTGCGAAAGGCGCTGCGTCTGCTGCTCGGGTTAGCCGCTACTGCACTGATCTGGGAAAGCGCGGTCCTGCTGCTCGGCATCAGGCCCGCTTACCTGCCGCGTCTGAGCGCGATCCTGATGGCGATCGCGGCAACGCCCGGCGCCTATGTCAATGGCTTCTTGCGAACATTAGCCGAAACGCTGATTGGATTCATGGCCGGCAGCGCCTTCGGCGTTCTCACCGGAATCACCTTTTTCCGGATGCGGGCGCTGCGTGAGATGATCTTCCCGATCTTCGTGGTGTCGCAGACCATTCCCGTCATCGCGTTCGGCGCGCTGGTGGTGCTGTGGTTCGGCAATACCCTCCTCGCCAAGGCGGTGATCGCGTTCTATCTGACGTTCTTCCCGGTGACGGTCAACACATTGCTCGGCCTCGAGACCGTCGATCTCAAGCAGGTGGCGCTGATGAGGAGCTTTGGCGCCTCGAACGGTCAGCTTCTATTACGCCTGCAGCTTCCCACCGCGCTGCCGCAGATCTTCGTGGCGCTGCGGCTCGCCTCGTCGCTCAGCCTCGTCGGTGCGATCGTCGGCGAATGGTTCGGCGACACCACGGGTCTTGGCGTCTTGCTGCTGCAGGCCATGTTCACCGAGAACGTGGTCGCGATCTGGGGCGCGCTGCTGGCCGCGGCGCTGCTCGGCACCGGCTTCTACGCCGTCGTCGCCGCAGCCGAACGGCGGCTGGTATTCTGGAGCGCGGAGCAATGAGCGCATCGCCCCTCGCCTCCTCTCCACTTGCCGTGCAACGGGGCATCCTCGGCGCGGTCCTGCTGGTCGTGTGCTGGGAAGGGCTCGCCCGCGGTCTGCAACTGCCGTCCTACGTCCTTCCCGCCGTCAGCGAGATTTTGGCCGGCATCTGGTCCAAGCGCGCGTTACTGGGTGAAGCCACGGGCTACACCGTGCTCGAAGCGCTGATCGGCTACGGGCTCGGTTGTCTCATCGGCATCGGCCTTGCGGTCGCCATCACGATGGCGCCGGCGCTCCGCGCCGTGATCCTGCCTGCAGCCACCGCCATTAACTCGGTGCCCGTGGTCGCCTATTCGCCGCTGATCCTGCTGTGGTTCGGCATCGGCGTTGCGTCGAAGATGGTGATGGTCGCCATGGCGGTGAGTTTCACCGTCTTCCTGTCGACGCTCGCCGGACTCGACCGCGTCGATCGCCGCGCCATCGATCTCATGCGCAGCTTCGGCGCGGGGCGGCTGAACATCCTGTGGCGGCTGCGCCTGCCGACCGCCTTGCCGCTGCTGCTGGCCGGCATGCGCGTCTCCACAGTCCGCAGCATCATCGTTGCGATCATCACCGAGATGCTCGGCGCTTATGGCGGGCTCGGCTGGGTGATCTACCAGGCCGTGCTGCAGATCGACTTCGTGCAGGTCTGGTCCGCGATCTTCGTCGCATCGGCGTCGAGCCTGACCTTCTTCGGCCTGATCGGCTTCCTCGAACGCAAAATCCTGTTTTGGACATGATCCGATGAAACGACAGATGCATCTCGGCCTGTTCATCCTGGGCACCGGCAGCCATGTCGCCGGCTGGCGCTATCCAGGCGCGGTGGACAGTTTTCAGGATTTTCCTGCGATTCAAGAGATCGGCCGCATCGCCGAGCGCGGCAAATTCGACCTGATCTTCATGGGCGACAACCTCTACGCGGATGCCGCCGCCCATCCGTCCTACACGCTGCGGCTCGAACCGCTGACGATGCTGGCCGCACTAGCTACCTCGACCAGCCGCATCGGGCTCGGCGCCACCGTCTCCACTACCTACAGCGATCCATTCACGGTCGCGCGCGTGTTCGCTTCGCTCGATCACATCAGCAACGGCCGAGCCGCCTGGAATGCCGTGACGACGGCAAATCCCACGACCGCCGCCAATTTCGGCACCACCCATCCCGACCACGCCCGCCGCTACGAGATGGCCGGCGAGTTCCTCGATGTCGTCAAGGGACTGTGGGACGGCTGGGCGGATGACGCCATCGTCGCCGACCGCGTGAGCGGGCTCTACATCGATCCGGCCAAGCTGCACTCAATCGACCACGATGGTGCGTTCTTCAAGGTTAAAGGACCGCTCAATATCGGCCGCAGCCCCCAGGGCCATCCGGTGCTGCTGCAGGCCGGTGGATCCGAGGCCGGCCAGGCGCTCGCCGCGCGCACGGCGGACATCGTGTTTTCGGTGGTGCAGGACATCGATGAGGCCAAAGCCGGCTATGCGTCGCTGAAAGACCGTCTGCCGGCGTTCGACCGCAGCGCAGACGACGTCACCGTGCTGCCGGGCGTCATGCCAATCGTCGGCCGCACCGACAAGGAGGCGTTCGAGAAGCTCAACGTGCTGCAGAGCTTCATCAGTGGCAGCAACGCGCTCGCTATTCTCTCCGATCGCTTCGGCCAGGACATGTCGGCCTACAATCTGGATGGCCCCGTTCCGGACATCGCGCTGCCTGACAGCTGTCACAGTTTTGCCCGGGTCATGCTCGCCAAGGCCCGGCGCGAGAACATGACGTTGCGCGACCTCTATAATCTCACCGCCGCCGCGCGTGGCCATTGGGTGCTGTGCGGCTCGGCCGAACGCATCGCCGACACGCTGCAGCAATGGTTCGACGAACACGCGGCGGACGGATTCAACGTGATGCCGCCCTATTTCCACGAAGGGTTTGAAGATTTCGTGCAGCTCGTGCTGCCGATACTGCAGGAGCGCGGCCTATTCCGCGCCGATTATGAGGGCACGACCCTGCGCGATCATCTCGGCCTGTCACGGCCGAAGAATGCCCTGTTCTAGATATGAAACTTCTAGATATGAAACGCACTTTCGAGGAAGGCGCTTGCGTTGGGCTCGCTGCGGTCAGCCAAAACTGCGCATTCCGCGAATGAGCCCTCACAAAGTTCGGCTTTCCACCGTAAGCCATTCATTTCATTTACCTAGAACAAAACAGGGACACACCATTGCGCCTTAGAATGCGATATTGAACCCGTACACCATCGGGTTGTGAGAATTGACGGACAATCGAAATGTCTCTGCGTCAGATCAAACACATTGGCTCAGCTGGCCGATTCTGCGCCGCAGGCGCGGAGGGCGACGTTACGTTCAAGACATTCACACTCATCTTCGGTGAAAACGGCCGAGGCAAGGCAACCCTCTGCTCGATTCTCAGGTCGTTGCAGACCGACGATCCCGACATCGTGCTCGGCAGGACCACGCTCGGAAGCGGCAAAGCCCCGAACGTCGTGATCCAGTTCGAGGATGGGAGCGCGCTGTTCAAAGACGGCGCATGGAATAAGCCGAACGATCGTCTGCGGATCTTTGACGCGCAGTATGTGGCGGAGAGACACCATGCCTCCAGCAATTTAGCGTCCTCGTAGACGTCGCCGATAGCCGAACGCGGGAATGGCTGGCTAGGGCGGGAGGATTCGAAACTCGATATGGCGAATTCGAAATGGACGCTCTCGCCTGAGGAAGATGGATTCGAAATGAATTGGCCCGAACCCGCTCAGGCGTCGGGCAAATTGATAATTGGACTTCCTGAGCTGGTACGACGGTTACGGAGAAAAATGCATTCTCCAACCCCTATCGAGATTAACTGAAGCCGCTCGCTAAATTCTCCCAATCAACAAATATCGGCAAATCCGCGGGCTTTTCGGCATTTGGCGCACGGCAAGTACGGCCCCTTGGAATCTGACTGGCGGAGAGAGTGTCTGCCTCCAATCTCTTCATGGAATCCATCGAGGCTCATCCAAGTTTTACTTTCACCCAAACATCAGTGCGCGCGCTAAGTCATTTGATTTCATGGCGCACCCGACACGATTCGAGCGTGTGATCTTGCCTTCGGAGAGCAAACGCCAACCAACCCTGCTGTCCACCGCCGACGGAAACTGAAGGGTTGGCCAGTATTGAAACGCCAGTTTTCGGCCGTAGATCATATGGTGGGTTGTGGCCTAAGAAGATCAAAAATGCTTTGTCTTTCGATGGGAGTTGACTGACCGCCGACATCGCGCCAATCTTCCATTATTTTTGGTGAGTTTCTGGTGAAGACTCCGAGTTATCGTGAGGCGCATTCGTCTGCGCCGGACGCACCGATAAGTATATCCGACGAGCAGGCCGAGGCGCTCCCAAAAACAAATACGGCAGGGCTTCGTGCCGCAAGTCGCGGAGTTCAACGGCCTTTCCGCGCAGCTTCTTGGTCTTGATCGAAACCCGCGTCTTTCCGGCCATGATGTCCTTGAGGACCTTGTTGATATCAGCCTTGGTGAGGTCCTTAACCCGCCGGGTCCTTATGAGTGGAATAATGTGACGCTCAATGCGGCAAGTGTCGGTGGTGATCGTCGTCGGCTTCTTCAGTCGCCCGCCCTTTCCCAGGATAAGCCCTGCCTGCAGATCATCGAGATAGCGGGTACACAGCTCCTTCACGGTGATTGCCTTGTGATCGAGTTGACGCTCCTCGGCGGGATCATCGCCCCGAGCGACTCGACCGAACTGGACTTTCGCCTCTTGGCGCGCAGTCTCTGGCGCCCAGGCTCCGTGACGCCCGATTGTGTGGCGACGTGAACGACCTCTCACTCGATACTGCCGAGCGTTCTCCAGGCCTCCAGAGCGTTCTGCGCCCCAGGTCGATGTGAATTCCGAACGGCGAACGCTTCGATGTTACGCGTCCCTTCGGCAAACAGTTCCGCACCGGCGGTAGGGGCGCTGTCATACAGAATGATGCTGGCCAGACGCTCCGGATGATCCAGGCGTATCGTTGTGCGACGAACCCGCCGTGCGAATGACCGAGAAAATGCACCCGAGGAACCTCCGGATACTCGATCAGCCCATGGACACAGTGACTGTAGCGATCGATGGTATATCCATTTGGATGATCAGTCAGACGGCAGGACTCGCCGGTGCCGATCGGTTCCACGTAAACCGTCGTCAGAACTGCCTCAACGGCCGGCATCCGAAGATTCCTATGCAATGCCTGGACCGCCAGAATGGACTATACACACCGGTCCATGTCCGAAGACGTGCTAGCGCTGAAGCTTCTCACCAAGGACGACAGCATGCGCGCCCGCCGCGAGCACATCGACGCAATCCATCAAATTGCCCAGCCTTTCACTAGCCAATCGCCCGAGATCCTTGCCCGTCAGAATTACGGGCGGATGTCAGTGGCGACGATCCTGGCTACATTCGTAACGGTTCATCAGGAGACGCCCAATACTTCCACTTCGTACTCCACCGTCAGGCGTCAAGCTGGGCCGCTTAGCCGACGTCGAGCCGGACAAACCTCCCGTCAGCGCCCGGACAAAACTGAAGCGGCCTGCAACGTGGCAAGCAGCTCTACTTGATGGCGATAACCATGCTATCCGGGCCGACGAGATGCTCGATGCGGGTCGCGGTGAAACCCGCTTCGCGCATCCAAGCGCTGCAATCAGCGCCGGTATAGTCAAATCCCCCAGTCGTCTCGATCAGCATATTCAGGCTCATCAGAAGACCAAACGCATTATCCCGGCGATCGTCGTCGATGACGGCATCGTAGACAATAACCGCGCCGCCCTTTGGAAGCGCGGCGAACGCCTTGGCGAGCAGGAGCTTCTTTTGCGCGAGATCCCAATCGTGCAGAATGTGGCCCATGATGATGACGTCGGCTCTGGGGAGTTCGTCTTCAAAAAAGTTACCTGCCTGGAATCGTACCCGGTCCGATAGCCCCAGCTCGACCACGAACTCCTCAAATACCGGCTGAACCTGAGGAAGATCGAAACCGATCCCGCGGAGATGAGGATGCGCGCGCGCCAAAGTGACCGGTCGATGTTGGCCGCCATCGCTGGCGTCATGGTGGCAGTGATGAACAATTTAGTCGAACCGTCCTTTGGATCGGTTGTTAGCTACAAAAGCCTGGCAATTATCGTGCTTGGCGGATTGGGTAACATGAATGACTCTACGCTCGCCCGCATGGAAATGCGCACCGCGCTCGAGGGTGGTTGGGCACCATGCCCTGCGCCGCGCCGATATCCACGAACTACGGCGGAGCGAGATCATCTGCCCTCCCCTCCGTTCACTGGCTTTGCGGACTGTCGGATTCGATCACTGAGATCGGTCGGCAGGTTGGCTATACAAGTCGGATTGCACTGGAGTCCGTCGAGCAAGCTATTAATGATCGCATCGCCAAACTGTCGAACTCTATCCAGCGGATCGGAGACGTAGTCAAACCAATTGGCGAAGTTGCTGGACAGACTAATCCGCTGGTGCGAATTTATCTGTTGTGGTTGGACACATCTGCGCTACAAACGCGCGGTCGAGCAAGATCGTTTGGACACAACTATGCTCCCCCACGAGAGCTTCATGTCATCAATAGTTTCCTCTGCCGACTTCTTGCTTTCAGGCGTTTCGCTGCGAGCAACCACGTATCTGGGGCAGCCCGCCTTCGAGATGACGATGCCGGCTTCCGCCTATCAAGATCCTGCAAGGGAGCGACTTACTGATCGCACGTTCATGGCTTGGCTGCCGCTGGAGTTTCATAACGGTACGATCGAAGTCGAGGTTGCAAGCGACTTGGCGCTCGATGCCCCTTTCTATGCACGCGGTTTCGTCGGTGTATCGTTCCGGATTGACCAAGTGTCGCGCTTTGAGAATATCTATCTACGTCCAACCAATAGCCTGGCAGACGACCAGGTGCGTCGTAATCACACAATTCAGTACTTCGCCTATCCCGACTACGTCTTCGACCGCCTGCGGAGGGAGTCGCCCGGGATTTACGAGACTTATGCCGATATTGCTCCGGGACGCTGGATCCACATGAAGATCGTTGTCGCCGGCAGCCGGGCGCGGTTGTACCTCGACAGCAAGGAGCGGCCCGCCCTGATTGTGAACGACCTCAAGCTCGGATCGGACCAGCGCGGCGGCGTCGGACTTTGGATCGAGTCCGGTACAGTTGCGCACTTTCGTAACCTACAAGTGACACATGCAGGCTGAATTGCAAATGAGCGCAGACGCGGGGATATCAGATCGTATTGGCTGCTGGCCAGGCGTGAACGAGCACTCGTACGCGAACTGGCCCTCGTTTAACCCGCGCGAATAAAATCACTCCTCCGA
>Ga0307509_10006383_pt1 | contig 15897 bp, 8 predicted proteins | sample 10_EM_MG_FD_202245 | JGI IMG/M metagenome (GOLD analysis project Ga0307509, IMG submission 202245) | Populus trichocarpa ectomycorrhiza microbial communities from riparian zone in the Pacific Northwest, United States - 10_EM | ecosystem: Host-associated > Plants > Roots > Unclassified | place...
CTACGATCGCCGGCTCAACGACACCGACAGGGCGTTCGCAGCGTACCGCCGCGCGCTCGCCATCGATCCCGAGGACGCGGTCCCGAACACCCGCGAGCTGGTCCGCCGGCTCGAGGATCTGCTCGGCCGGTCGCAGCGCTGGGGCGACCTCATCAAGGTCTACGACGACGTCATCGAGCGCGCCGACGAGGATCTCCGGATCGAGGCGCTGACCAAGCGCGCGCGCATGCTCGAGGACGGGCTCGGCGATTCGGGCCGCGCGGTCGAGGCGTGGCGCGAGGTCGTCCTCGCCACCGACAGCGGTGACACCCCCGCTGCCGAACGCGCGTATCGGGACGCGGTTGGCGAGCTCGAGCGGCTGTTCCGGGTCCGCAACCAGTGGCACGACCTCGTCGATCTGATCGAGGCCCGGCTCGGTCGCACCGATGACGACACCGAAACTGCCGAGCTCCGACTCCGGCTCGCCGACATCTACGAGAACCAGCTCCAGGATCTCCCGGCCGCGATCGACCAGTACCAGGAAGTGCTCCACGGCGAGAAGCTGTGGGAGCGCGGCGTCCACGCACTCGAGCGGCTCGTGATCCACGACGACCACCGCGCTCGCGTGATCGAGCTCCTCGAGCCGGTCTATCGCGCGCAGGATTGGTGGCAGAAGCTCGTCGTGATCCTCGACGCGAAGCTCGAGTACGTGATGGATCCGATCGATCAGGTCGAGACCCTCCACGAGATCGCGGCGCTCCACGAGCAGCGCGGCGGGGCGATCGATCTCGCGCTCGAGGCGCTCGCGCGCGCGTGGCGGATCGACGTGTCCGACGACGCGGCGCTCACGAAGCTGCTTTCACTGGCTGGCAAGTTGGGCGCATGGGACGAGGTCGCGCGGACGGTGGAGGATGGCGCGGCGTCGGCCTCGAACGGCGAGCTCGCGGCCGGCCTGTGGGCGCGCGCCGCCGAGATCCACGAGATCCAGCGCCACGACAAGCGCCGCGCGATCGACGCGTGGCGCAAGGTCGACGAAGCGCGTCCCGACGATCTGCTCGCGCTCGCCGCGCTCGATCGTCTGCTCGCGCTCGAGGGCAGGGTGCCAGACCTCGTGAAGGTGGTCGAGCGGCGCGCCGAGCTGACCGAGGACGCCGGCGTGCGCCTCGTGCTGCTCCATCGCGTCGCCGCGCTCTACGAGGAGGTCCTCGCGGATCCCGCGAAGGCGATCGGCGCCTACAAGAATGTCCTCGGCGTCGACGACTCGGACCTCGCGGCGCTCGACGCGCTCGAGCGGCTCTACCGCGCATCGACCGAGCGCGACGCCCCGCGCGAGCTCGTCCAGACGCTCGAGCGCAAGATCGAGCTGACGAGCGAGATCGCCGCGCGCCAGGAGCTGCGCCACGCCGCCGCGACGGTCTACGAGACCCAGCTCGACGACGTCTACCAGGCGATCGGTCACCTCACCGCGATCCTCGACGACGACGCCGGCGATCAGACCGCGCTCGGCGATCTCGATCGGATCTACGTGAAGCAGAAGCTGTGGCCCGAGCTGCTCGACACCGTCGACAAGCGTGCGCTGCTCGCCGCGAACGCGCGCGATCGCGCCGACCTCGCGTTCCGCGCCGCGAAGCTCGTCGAGACCGAGCTGACGGATCCCGAGGCCGCGATTCCGCGCTACGGGGCGGTGCTCCAGGTGCTGTCGACGCACGAGGGTGCGCGCCAGGCGCTCGAGCAGCTGATGCAGCTGGACGACCTCGTCGAGGCCGCGACGCCGATCCTCGAACGGGTCTATCGCGGCGAGCGCGAAGCGCCGGGCTTGATCCGGGTCTACGAGCGCCGGTTGTCGGCCGTCGATCGCGATCCGGTCGCGCGCAAGGCCGACTGGCAGGCGCTCGCCGAGACCCGCGAGCAACTCGCGAACCAGCCGGCGCAGGCGTTCGTCGTGTGGGGCCGCGCGCTCGCCGACGATCCCGAGGATGCGGAGCTGCTCGAGCCGTTGATGCGGCTGGCCGCGGCGCAGAACCTGTGGCGCGACCTCGCGGCGCTCCTCGACGAGCGGCTCGAGGACGACACCAAGCCGCTGCCCGCCGACATCGAGCAGGCCTACGCGATGCGACTCGGCTCGATCAGCGAGGATCGCCTCGGCGATCTCGATCGCGCCGCCCGCGCGTTCGATCGCGGCACCCACGGGCCGGAGCCCCGCGCCGCGCTGTCCGCGCTCGAGCGCGTGCTCGCCCGCGGCAACAAGGCCTCCGATCTTGCCGGCGTGCTGCGCCGCCAGGCCGACGCCGCCGACAGCGATCAGCTCACCGCCGAGTATCTGTTCCGGATGGCGGATCTCTACGAGACCACGCTTGCCTCGCCGCGCGACGCGATCGCGGCGTACCGCGATGTCCTCGCGCTGGCGCCGGAGCACGGTCAGGCGCGCGCCGCGCTCGAGCGGATGCTCGCCTCGGTCGCGCCCGATCAGAAGCGCGACATCGTCGAGATCCTCGAGCCGCTGTTCGAGCAGGACGACGATGCGCCGCGCCTGGTCGGCGTGCTCGATGCGAAGCTCGCGACGACCGAGGATCCGATCGATCGCGCCCAGATCCTGCAGCGGCTCGTCGAGCTCGCCGAGCACAAGCTCAAGGATCTGGCGCGCGCCCTCGACGCCGCCCTGCGCTGGCTCGCGGCCGATCCGGGCTCGCACCAGGCGTTGAACGAGGCCGAGCGGCTCGCCGAACGGCTCGGGCAGTGGAACGAGACCGCGCGCCAGCTCGAGGGCGTGGTCCATGCTCCCGGCGCGGCGAGCCGCGCGCCCGACACCCAGGTCGCGTTGCTCGTCTTCCTCGGCCGGATCCAGCGCGACAAGCTCGGCCAGGCCGACGCCGCGATCGCGACGTATCGCGAGGCGCTCGCGCTCGAGCCCGACGAGCTCGCTGCCCTCGACCCGTTGATCGAGATCCTCCGGATGCGAGGCGATGCGGCGGCGCTCGCCGAGGCGCTGCGGCAGCGTGGCAAGGTCGCGCCCGAACCGGCCGAGCGGCGCGCCGCCTTCGCCGAGGTCGCCCAGCTGTCCGAGCGCGCAGGCGATCGCACCGGCGCGATCGCCGCGTGGCGCGAGATCGCGAACGAGGACGATAACGATCGCGACGCCCTCGATCAGCTCGCACGGATCTATCGCAGCTCCGACGATCGCGGCGCGCTCGTCGACACGCTCCAGCGCGCGGCCCGGCTCGCCGAGGAACCCGAAGACGAGAAGAAGCTGCGCATCGAGATCGCTCGGCTCGAGACCGACACGCCGCGCGCGGTCGGCGCCTGGCAGCAGGTCGTCGATCTCGATCCCGAGGACCTCGGCGCGCTCGGCCAGCTCGAGCAGGCGCTCGCGAAGAACGGCGACTGGATCGCCGTCGGCGATGTCCAGACGCGCCGGCTCGATCTGGCGAAGTCGAACGCCGACAAGGTCGCGATCTACGCCGAGATGGCGCAGCTCGCCGAGAGCCGGCGCCAGTCGGTCGACGACGCGATCACCGCCTGGTACTCCGCGCTCGAGATCGACAACACGAGCGTGCGCGGGTACGACGAGCTCGAGCGCTTGCTCGGGATCGCGGGCCGCTGGCACGACCTCGTCGAGCTCCTCGAGCGGCGCGCCGAGCTGCACGGCACGCTCGGCGACAACGCGGCCGAGATCGGGGCGCTCGCTCGCGCGGCCGACGTGTGGGAAGCCAAGCTCGACAACCCCGACGCCGCCGGCGAGATCCTCGAGAAGATCCTCGCGCGCGAGCCCGGCTCGGTCGCGGCGCTGACCCGGCTCTCGAAGATCTACGAGCGTGCGGGCGACTGGCAGAAGTGCAAGGCGACGCTCGAGCAAGCGCTCCGCCTCGATCCGAAGGGCCGCGACGCCGCCGATCTATTCTTCCGGCTCGGCGAGGTCGCGCGGGTCGGCGACGCCGACGAGGACACCGCGATCCAGCACTTCCAGCAGGCGCTGCGTCACGATCCATCGCACGCACCGTCGATCGCCGCGCTGGAGAAGCTCGCGCGCGAGCGCCGCGACAACGCGCTGCTCGCGGACATGCTGCAACGCCGGCTCGATAGCGGACCCGCGGCGAACGGACTCGATCTGCTCGTCGAGATCGCGGACCTCGAGCGTAAGGCGGGGCGGTCCGACGCCGCGCTCGCAGCCCTCGCGCGCGCCGCGACCACCGCGCCGGACGACATCCGCGTGCTCGGCCCGCTCGCGGACATGTACTTCGCCGCGGGCCGGCTCGACGAGGCCGCGCCGATCTACGACCGGCTCGCGACCGAGGCGAAGTCCGCGCGGCGGATGAAGGACGTCGCGAAGTTCCGCCAGCGCCAGGGCAGCATCCTCGAGGCGCGCGGCGATCGGCCCGGTGCGCAGGTCGCGTACGAGGAGGCGCTGCGGGTCAACCCGACCGACGTCGTGACGATGACCGGTCTCGGCCGGCTGTACTTCGCCGGTAACGACTGGGAGAAGGCGCGCAAGATCTACCAGTCACTCGTCCTCCAGAACATCGACGCGGAGGCCGGCGTGACGAAGGGCGAGGTCTACTGGGCGCTCGGGCGGATCCACATCGAGCTCGGTCAGTCGCCGAAGGCGAAGTCGATGTTCCAGCGCGGGCTCGAGATCGAGCCGCAGAATCAGAAGCTGAGAGAAGCGCTGTCGTCCCTCACTTGATGGCGACGCTGGCGGTCGTCACCGTCTCGCCGGTCGTGACCTCGAACCAGATCTTCGATCCCTCCGGCAGCGGGGTCGGGCACGTGAGGTCGTCGTCGAAGTCGCCGTCGTTCGCATCGTAGACCGCCGCGATCTTCGCCGCCGACTCGACTTCCTCGAGACCGACCCAGCCCTTGATCGAATCGGGCTTGGTGCCGGTCGTCGCCTTGAACACGATCGTCGTCGTCACGCCCGCGGCGGGCATGTCGCCTTCGCGCGCGACGTGGATGGTCTGGCCGTTGACCTGGGCATCGCCGATGTCGGTCGCCGAGGTACTGCACGCACCGAACAGAGCGAGAGAAAGGATCAAGCAAGTCTTCTTCATGCCGGGACGCTTGTGCACGACCCGGACCGCTTTCATGAATGCGGGATTTACTCGCCAGGTCGCACGAAACGCCCAGGGCGATGGGGCAGGGGCGCTCGCTGCGCGCGCTACTTCCCACACAGCGCCGCGGCGTGAGACGCCGCGAGCTGGACCTGCTGCTCCTCCGAGTGAGCGAGCGCGCGCAGCTTCGCACGCGCAGCGCCGGGGCACGCCTTGCCCATGAGGCCGAGCCCGGTCGCGGCCGCCGCGACGATCTCGGGGAACGCGCCGTCGTCGAGCGCGCCGAGTAGCGCGTCGGCTGCACCCGGCGGAGCCAGCCGCCCGATCGCGTACGCCGCGTTCTGGGCGAGCGCGAGCGCGTCGGCCGACTCGAGCGAGGCGCCGCGCCACTGCGCGAACTTGCCGACGAGCTTGCCGGCGAACGTGCGATCGCCGAGCTCGACCGTCAGATCGATCGCGCGCTGGCGCAGCTCGATCGGTTGCTTGCCGTTGTCCCAGGTCTTCGCGAGCAGCTCGCCGGTGCCGGTCGCCTTGCACTCGACGAGCGCCGCGAGGGCATCGCCGCGCACGGCGAGCTCGGGATCGCGATGGACGGCGTCGCCGAGCGATTGCGCGGGACCTGGACGCGAGCAGCGCGCACCGAGCATCTGCGCGGCGCGCGCGCGGACCTCGGGCCAGGTATCGGAGGCGAGCGAGGTCTGGATCACGCGATCGATGCCGTCGGCATGGACCGCCTGGTGCCACGGCCCGGCCGGCCCGCCCTCGGTCGCACCGAGCGCGGTGAGCGCGGCGTAGCGCACGCCCGGATCGGCCTCGTGGACGAGGAACGTGAGGAGCTCGAGCGCCTCGGGGCGCGGGTGCTTCGCGATCGCGCTCGCGGCGACCTGGGCGAACGCGGCGCGGTTCGCACCGGCGGGCAGACCGCGGAGGAGCTCGGCGAGCGTGGTCAGCGCGGTGGCGTCGCCGAGCGTCGCGAGCCCGTCGACGATCCGATAGCGCCGCTCGTAGTCGGTCGCCGCGGGCAGCGCGGCGATGATCGCGGCGAGGCCAGGGCCCGCGTCGGCCGGCACCGTGCGTGCGCGACGAGTCACGGCGCGCCACAGATCGCCCGCGGCCTCGGGGGTCGTCGCGGCCTGCGCCGCCGGCACGAGCGCCGCGACCGGGAGCCGCGCCAGGCCCTCGATCACCGCGCGGCGTTGCTCGCGCGAGCCATCGCCGGCGAGATCGATCAACAGCGCCGGATCGCCCTTCGTCGTCGCGACCGCGAGCGCGACCCCGGCGGCCGCGCGATGCGACTCCGCGAGCTCGTGCTTCGCGAGGAGCTCGTGCAGTGGGTTCGCGAAGCCCTGCACGCCCATCGCGGCGAGCACGTCGTCGACGTCCGCGTCCTCGATCTGACGCTGCGCGATCGCGCGCGCGAGGATCGGACCGACGGTGGGATCGACGACCTGGGCGAGCGCGTGGGCGAGGCGAGAGCGGGCCGCGACCGACGTCGCCTTCTGCAGCTCGGCGTCGAGGGCCGCGGCCGCCGGGGCGCCGCGCCGCGCGAGTGCCTGGCCCGCGAGCTTGATGTCGCCGCCGTCGGCGATCGCCTTCGCGAGCGAGGCCTCGCCACCACCGGCGCGCTCGCCCTCACCGTAGACCGCGAGCTCCGCGATCGCGAGCGAGCCGCGGCCGTACGCGTCCTCGATCACGACGGTGACGCAGCCCTCGATCGGCTCTGGCAGATCGATCAGCTGCGCGGTCTCGCTATCGGCGAGATCGACGTGCCACGCGCGCGTCGCGCCGACGATCGCGATTCGCTTCGCGCGATCGAGCCCCTTGCCACCACTCTGGATCCGGACCTGCGTCGCCTTCGCGTGCGCCGCGCGGCTCGTGATCGTGAAGAACTGACCTTCCCCCATCGACGCGAGGTCCTCGTGCCAGTAGGTCGCGGCCTTGCCGTCGGAGAGCTCGCTCGGGATCGCGAGCTCGCTCACGTTCGCGGCGCCCGGCTCGTACGACGCGCCGCGGAGCTGGAACTCGAGCGGTGGTGCGGCCGCGGCCGGATCCGGTTTCGCGGCGAGCACGGGCGTGTGATCGTCGAGCTCGGTCGGCAGCTTCGACAGCCGCCGCCACTTTTTATCCTTCCAGCCCTCGGCGTAGAGGAACGCGGGCTTGCCGTCGCAGCGCTGGAACCCGGGGCGGACCTGATAGCGATAGAGGCCGTTCGGGCCGAGACCGATCGCGACGCTGTAGTCGCCGTCGGGCGGGACGGGACCGGTCGGCTCGTCGACCACGGTCGTCCACGTCGCTCCGTGCGCGAGGACGAGCGTGCGCTCGCCGCTGCCGGTCGTGATCGCCGCGACGAGCATCGGTACGCCGCCGAGCTTGCCGGCGTCGAGCCTGGCGGCTTTCACTTCACCCTCGAGCCGGATCACCTGCGGCGCCGAGCCGGTGATCGTCAGCGCGCCGTTCGCGACCACGACGTGATCGACCTTGCCGTCGCCGTCGAGATCCTGATCGAGCTGGGGCGCCGCGGCCGCAGTACCGGTGGCGAAGAGCAGCAGGGACACGGCGCGCATGGCAGGGACCTTAGCGCAGACACGATCGACGCGATGATGTTGCGCCGTGCTAGCTTGCCGCGCCGTGTACGGCCCGTCCGACTACACCTTCGAGCTGCCGCCCGAGCTGATCGCGCAGGAGCCCGCCGCCGAGCGCGACCAGTCGCGGCTCCTCCACGTCCGCGGCGACGCCCGCGAGGATCTGCGGTTCGCCGACATCGTCGAGCTGTTGCCGCCCGATGCGATCCTGGTCGCGAACGACACCCGCGTCATCCCGGCCCGCGTCCTCGGCAAGAAGGAGAGCGGCGGCAGTGTCGAATTGTTGCTGCTCGAGCCCGATCCCGCGACACCCGCGCCCGCCGGCGCGACCGCGTGGCGCGCGCTCGCCCGGGCCCGCCGGCCGATCCGCGCCGGCCAGACGATGACCGCCGGCGACGCGACGATCGCATTCCTGTCGGAGCGGGCCGACGATGGCTCGATCGCGGTCGCGCTGCCGGGCGATCCGTACGCGCTGCTCGACCGGATCGGCCACATCCCGTTGCCTCGCTACATCCAGCGCGAGGACGCCGCGACCGATCGCGATCGCTACCAGACGATGTTCGCGAAGGATCCGGGCGCGGTCGCGGCGCCGACCGCGGGCTTCCACATGACGCCGGCGATCGCCGAGCGGATGCGCGCGCGCGGCATCGCGATCGCGACGGTCACGCTCCACGTCGGCTACGGCACGTTCGAGCCGATCCGCGTCGACGACATCCGCCAGCACCACATGCACCGCGAGCGCTACGCGATCCCCGAGGCGACCGCCGCGCTGATCGCGACGGGCCGGCCGATCGTCGCGCTCGGGACCACCGCGCTACGCGCGCTCGAGGCCTCGCGCGGCAAGGCCGGGATCGGGACGACGGACCTGTTCATCTACCCCGGCACCGATCACGAGTTCCTCGTGCACCACCTGATCACGAACTTCCATCTCCCCGAGTCGACCCTGCTCATGCTCGTGTGCGCGTTCGCCGGCACCGAGCGCGTGCTCGCCGCGTATCGCCACGCGGTCGCGGCGCGCTACCGGTTCTTCAGCTACGGCGACGCGATGCTGGTGCACAGATGAAGTTCGATCTGCCAACCCCGGGCTGGTCGTTCGAGCTGCTCGCCACGCTCGGCAAGGCGCGCGCCGGGATCCTCCACACGCCGCGCGGCGACATCGAGACCCCGGTGTTCATGCCGGTCGGCACCGCCGGCACCGTCAAGGCGATGACGGCCGACGAGCTGCGCGCGCCGCCGCTCGACGCGAAGATCATCCTCGGCAACACATATCACCTCTACCTGCGTCCAGGTCTCGAGGTGATGAAGCACGTCGGCGGGCTCCACAAGTTCGCCGCGTGGGACCGCCCGATCCTGACGGACTCCGGAGGGTTCCAGGTGTTCTCGCTCGCCGCGTTGGGCGAGCTCGACGACGAGGGCGTGACGTTTCGCTCGCACATCGACGGCTCGAAGCACCGGCTCTCGCCCGAGATCTCGATGGAGATCCAGCGCGTGCTCGGCTCGGACATCGCGATGTGCTTCGATCAATGTCCGCCGGGCGACGCCGACGCCGCGACCCACGAGCTCGCGCTCGCCCGGACCACCGCGTGGGCCCAGCGTTGCCGGGTCGCGCCACGGGCCGACGGCCAGGCCCTGTTCGGGATCGTCCAGGGCGGCATCGACACCGAGCGCCGCAAGCGCCACATGGCGCAGATCACCGCGATGGACTTCGACGGCCACGCGCTGGGCGGCCTCGCGGTCGGCGAGGGCATCGCCGACACCTACCGGATCCTCGACGAGGTCGCGCACCTGCTACCAGCGGCGCGACCGCGTTATCTGATGGGCGTCGGCACGCCGCAGGACCTGACCCACGCGGTCGCCGCGGGCATCGACATGTTCGATTGCGTGATGCCGACCCGCAACGCGCGCAACGGCTACTTGTTCACGGCGTCGGGCGCGCGGGTCAATATCCCGAACGCCGCGAACCGGCTCGACACCGGGCCGATCGATCCGGAGTGTCCGTGCCACACGTGCCAGACCCACTCGCGCGCGTACCTGCGACACCTTTACCAGGCAAAAGAGATCCTCTACGCCCGGCTCGCAACCCTGCACAATCTTACTTTTTACAGCCGGCACGTCCGGGCGATGCGCGAGCGCATCCTGGCCGACGGCGAGCGAGCTTGACCTACCCATGGTCGAAGGGTACAAACCCTCGGTTTTCCGAGGTAACCGCCCATGAATGCCATGTCTCCGATCGTGATGATGCTCGTGATGTTCGGGATCTTCTACTTCATCCTGATCCGTCCGCAGGTGAAGAAGCAGAAAGACCATCAGGCGATGCTCTCCAAGCTCGGCAAGGGCGATGAAGTCATCACCCGCGGCGGCGTGATCGGCAAGATCACCGGCGTGTCGGACGACGGCATCCTGGTGCTGGAGCTCCAGGAAAAGGTTCGCGTTCGAGTCCCGCGCGCGTACGTCGAGGGTAAGTGGGAAGGCAAAGTCCCCGAGGGCGCGGCGAAGAGCGCAGCCTGATTCCTGCGTGACCCCCGTTGATTGTTGGATTTTTCGTAGCTACAGGGTGGCCTCATGGATCGCAGTCTGAAGTGGCGCACGATCGCGTTGTTCGCGATGTTGTTGCTATGCCTCGCAACGCTCGCGCCGACCGTTATCTCGCCTGACAAACTTCCCAGGACCTGGCCGCTGAACAAGCTGTTCGGCAGTCAGATCAGCCTCGGACTCGATCTCCAGGGCGGCAAGCACATCGTCTACAACATCGACCTCGACAAGGCGATCGACGACAAGGCGTCCGAGATCAAGCGCAGCGTCGAAGCGCGCCTCGCCGACGACAAGTTCAAGGGCTCGGTCCGCACCCCGTCGGTGCCACTCGGTACCGTGATCGTGACGCTCGACGACCCGAGCAAGCTCGCCGAGGTCAAGACCCAGGTCGAGGCCGACTACAACGATCGCGAGAAGACCGTCGAGTTCGAGCCCTGCCCGGCGGGTTCGGATGCCGGGACCGACGCGACCGCGAAGTCGACGAAGTCGCTGTGCTTCTTCGTGTCGACGACCTACGCCGATGGCATCAAGAAGTCCGCGCTGACCAACGCCGTCGCGACGATCCGCGACCGCATCAACGAGAAGGGCGTCGCCGAGCCGACCGTGGTCGAGAAGGGCGACGACATCATCGTCGAGCTGCCCGGCGATCCGAAGAGCGCCGCGATCATCGAGACCGAGGAGCTGATCGCGCGGACCGCGAAGCTCGAGATGAAGGTCGTCGACGACTGCACGAACCCGCCGCCGACCGGTTGCACCAAGGACGGCACGCACAACGGGTCGACCTACATGCTGCACCTGTACCAGCACCTCCGTCCCGACAAGAAGGAAGTGTCGACGGACCCGGAGGCCGCCCGTCTCGAGATCCAGGCACTCCAGGACCACTGGAAGCCGGAGGAGGGCGGCAGCCAGCACTACGACAAGTTCCTCTATGCACCGGACCGCGAGGAGCGCGTCCCGGAGGCGTGGGCGAAGAAGCACTCGCGGCCGCCCGTGAAGGGCTCGCTGATCGAGAACGGCAACGTGCTCGTGGCGATGACCGGCCGCGAGATCATCGACCGGTACCTGTTCGGTGATCCCGATCTCAGCCCCCCGTACCCGGGCCTGATCGCGACCGACAAGGCCGTCAAGCTCCCCGACGACCACCAGCTCGCGTACGAGGAGCAAGACGCGCTTCCCGGGGCGAAGGACAAGCGCGTCCACTGGCGCACCTACTACCTCGAGCGCGCCGTCCGCCTCACCGGCTCGGCGATCGCGGGCGCGAGCGGTACCTACGACCAGACCACGAACCGCCCGGTCGTCTCGCTCGAGTTCAATCGCTTCGGCGGTCGGATCTTCGGCGACGTCACGAGTCAGATCGTCGGTATGAGGTTCGCGACGATCCTCGACGACAAGGTGAAGTCGGCGCCGACGATCAACACCGCGATCCGCGGCGGTCGCGCGCAGATCACGATGGGCGGCTCGGACGTCCGCGTCGCCGAGAAGGAGCGCGACGACCTGGTCGCCGTGCTGAAGACCGGCTCGCTCCCCGCGCCGCTGCGCGAGGCGTCGCACTCGGACGTCGGTCCGACGCTCGGCCGCGATGCGATCGACAAGACCAAGCTGTCATTCGCGATCGGTATCGCGCTCGTCGTCCTCATCATGGTCGGCGTCTATCGCTGGTCGGGCTGGATCGCGGTATTCGCGGTCGTGTTCCACATCCTGCTCACGCTCGCCGTGATGGCGCTGTTCGGCGCCACGCTCACGTTGCCCGGCATCGCCGCGATCGTGCTGTCGATCGGCATGGAGGTCGACGGCAATATCCTGATCTACGAGCGGATACGAGATGAATTGAATCTCGGAAAATCCGTGCGCGGTGCGATCGACCTCGGGTTCTCGCGCGCCTTCAGCGCGATCCTCGACGGTCAGCTGACCACGGCGGCCGCAGGCTGGGTTCTCTTGCAGTACGGCTCCGGCCCGATCAAGGGCTTCGCCGTGATGCTGCTCGTCGGCGTGTTCACCACCCTCACCACCAACATCTGGGTCACCCGGATCCTCTTCGACTGGAACGTTGCCAGGAAGAAGGGGAACCTCGTGACGATCTCGATCTGAGGCGCGGGGGAGCAAGACCATGAGTGATAAAGAACCCGTCGCCGCGACTCACAAGCACAAGTTCCGCTACCTGCTCCCGCCGGGGAACAACTTCGCGTTCGTCGCGAAGTTCAAGGCGTGGCTCGTCATCTCCGTCATCCTGATGGCCGCCAGCCTCGGCGTCTTGTTCATGAACAAGTCGGTCCGCGGCGAGTACATGAACTGGACGATCGACTTCAAAGGCGGCACCGAGATCATCTTCGCGTTCCGCGACAAGGTGAAGGCGCCGCAGTTCGACGCGCTTCGCGCGGAGCGGGCGACCGAGAAGACCGACGCCGAACGGGCGACGATCGATTCCAAGATCGCCGCGCTCAAGCCCGAATACGTGAAGGTCGATCCGGGCAAGGTCCGCGAAGCGCTCGCGAAAACCGGCGACGAGATCGAGGTCTCCGACATCTCCTGGGAGGAGAACGGCGCCCAGATCAGCGGCATGATCGTGCGCTCGGCGCGGTTCTCGGCGCTCAAGCCCGAGGCCGAGGCGAAGGCGAAGAGCGACTTCATCGCGAAGTTCGGCGGCACCGTCGACAAGGACCTTCGCGTGTCGTGGTCCGGCGATCGCCTGTACGTCAAGGGCAAGAAGCTGATCAAGCCGGAGGCAGCCGCGCCGATCTTCGTGGCATCGGGCCTCGAGATGAAGACGTGGCTGCCCGCCGAGGAGGCGCAGTTCACCCACGCCGACGAAGGCACCGGCGAGTACAGCGAAGTCTTCGCGATGTGGGGACTCGACCGGCAGTACGAGAAGCAGCTCGAGTCATCGTTGTCGAACATCGATGCGGCGGTCCAGCAGAGCTACGGCGTCGGCGCGAAGGCCGGCGACAAGCTGCGCGACGACGCCGCGAAGGCGATCGTCTACGCGATCTTCCTGATCATGCTGTACCTCGCGTTCCGGTTCGACATCCGCTATGCGCCGGGTGCGGCATTCGCGACGATCCACGATGCGATCATGGTCATCGGCGTGTTCGCGCTCACCTGGACGGAGGTCTCGCTGACGTCGGTCGCCGGTCTCCTCACCGTGATGGGTTACTCGGTCAACGACACGGTGATCGTGTTCGATCGAATTCGCGAGAACCAGGCGAAGATGAAGGACAAGAAGATCGAGCGGATCATCGACATCTCGATCAACGAGATGCTCGTCCGTACGATCCTCACCTCGTCGACGGTGTTCGCGACGACCTTGATCATGAACATCTTCGGCACGGGCCTCGTGAAGAACTTCGCGTTCGCGATGAACATCGGCGTGATCGTCGGGACGTACTCGTCGATCTTCCTCGCGGCGCCGATCTTCATGTGGATCTCGAAGCGCTGGTACTCCGGTCCGCCGAAGAAGCGGACGCTGCCCGCGCCCGTGCCGACCGTCGACACCGCGACCGAATAGCCGGCAGCGAGTCCAAGCGGGATCGGTCGCACCCCCGCGATCCGTGATCGCGCGCGCTCTCTCCGACGACGATCGCGCGTCGCTCGGGTTCGATCCGACGTGCTTCACGGGCGAGATCTCCGGGGATCTCGCGCGGTTCGGTGTCAGACACCCCTCGTAGGTTGCGCGCGTGGATACCCGTCTGCGCGCGCTCGACGAGCGCCTGGTCACCAAGATCGCGGCGAGCCTGCGCGTCCGGCCCGCCACGGCGCGGTGCCTCGTCGCCCGCGGCGTGACCGAGCCGAGCGAGGCCCAGGGCTTCATCGACCCGCGGCTCGCGGCGCTCCGTCCGCCGCTCGGGCTCGCGGGGATGGCGCCGGCCGTCGGCCGGCTCGCGGATGCGGTCCAGCGGGGCGAGCGGATCGGCGTGTTCGGTGACTACGACGTCGACGGCGTGACTACCGCGGCGCTCCTGACCTCGTTCCTGCGCGCGTCCGGCGCCGCGGTCGAGTGCGCGGTCGCGCGGCGCGACGCGGGCTACGGTTTCACGACCGACGCGGCGGCCGACTTCGCGCGGCGCGAGTGCAAGGTCGTCGTCACCGGCGATTGCGGCACGAACGACCTCGACGCGATCTACGCGGGCGCGGCGCTCGGCATCGAGGTGATCGTCGTCGATCACCACACCGTGCCAGCGGCCGGCACGCAGCACCCGGCGTTCTCGCTCGTCAACCCGTTCCGCACCGACTCGACGTTCCCGTTCCGCGGCATGGCGTCGGTCGGTCTCGCGTTCTACGTCGCCGCTTCGGTGCGGACCGAGCTGCGCGATCGCGGCTGGTACCGCACGCGCCCCGAGCCGGACGTCCGCGACCTCCTGGATCTGGTCGCGCTCGGCACGGTCGCCGACCTCGTACCGCTCAACGCCGAGAACCGGATCCTCACCGCGCTCGGGATGCGCCGCCTCCAGAGCCGCGCGCGTCCGGGGATCGCGGCGCTGCTCGCCTCCGCCGGGGTCGATCCGGACCGCGAGATCGACGCGCGCACCATCGCGTGGAAGCTCGCGCCGCGCCTCAACGCACCGGGCAGGCTCGGCGCGGCAGAGCCCTCTCTCTCGTTGCTGCTCTCGGATCACGGCGAGGCCGCGGCACGTGCCGAGGCGCTCGAGGTCGCGAACACCGAGCGCCGCTCGATCCAGGATCGCGTCGTCGAGGAAGCGCTCGCGCGCCTCGAGGGCCAGGAGCTCGGTCCCGCGATCGTGATCGCCGGCGAGAACTGGCCGATGGGCGTCGTCGGCATCGTCGCGGCGAAGCTCGTCGACAAGTACCAGCGCCCCGCGTTCGTGATCGGTCTCGATCCGATCGCCGGCATCGGCCGCGGCTCGGCGCGCACGCGCACGGGCATCAGCCTCTACGAGGCGCTCGCCCAGGCGGCGCAGGATCCGCGGACCGGCCTCCATCGCTGGGGCGGTCACGCGATGGCGGCCGGCTTCACCGTCGGCTGCGAGCAGGTCGCCGCGCTCGCCGAGGCGCTCGGCATCGCGTGCGGCAAGCTCGCCGAGGGCTCGGGCCCGACGTCCACTCATGTCGACGTCGACGCCGAGGTCCACCTCGCCGAGATCGACGAGCGGCTCGCCCAGGAGCTCACCGGCCTCGGCCCGTTCGGCCAGAACAACCCGGCGCCGATCCTGGTCACCCGCAACGCACGCGTGACCTCGGCCCGCCGGGTCGGCGACGGCAAGCACCTGAAGCTCACGCTCGAGGATCACCAGCACACGACGCGCGACGCGATCGGCTTTGGCCTCGGCGACCGCCCGGTCGAGGTCGGCTGCCGCGTCGATCTGTCGTTCGTCCCGAAGGTGTCGACCTGGCAGGGCCGCCGCAGCGCGGAGCTCGAGCTCGGCGATCTCGAGATCCTCGAGTCGTAAGCCCGCGCGTCTGGTCCGGGTCCCGGTGGCGCCCGCACCCGAGGCGCGTTAAGACACCCTCGTGCCCGCCGCCGCCGATGACGATGTCCCCAAGCTCCCCCGCGGGAAGGGGCTGAAGCTCTCGACGGCCGAGCTGTTCCGGATCGCGATCACGCTCGCGTTTTTGGTCGCGGTGATCGTGTTGACCAAGCCGTGCTCGAGCGCGGTCTCGACGTTCGTGATGGGGTTCGGCAGTGGCTCGGGCTCCGGCTCGGCGAAGGCCGCGGGCTCGGCGCAGCCCGATCCGTACGAGCATCTGACCCCCGGGATGACCGAGGAGCAGGTGAAGGCCGCGATCGAGCGATCGAAGGCGCGCAA
>Ga0307509_10006384_pt1 | contig 15894 bp, 23 predicted proteins | sample 10_EM_MG_FD_202245 | JGI IMG/M metagenome (GOLD analysis project Ga0307509, IMG submission 202245) | Populus trichocarpa ectomycorrhiza microbial communities from riparian zone in the Pacific Northwest, United States - 10_EM | ecosystem: Host-associated > Plants > Roots > Unclassified | place...
GACAAATCAATCAACAACTAACTAAAACCTAATCATTTAGACATCGTCATTCTCCGCGTTGTCCTTCGCCCTGGCCTTTCCCCTGGTTTCTGCTACCCTTCGTGCTGTCCTCCACGCTGTCCTCCATGCTGTCCTCCGAGCTGTCCTCTCGTGGGGCCTAACACTACGAACGGCCGACGAGGGTCCGCTGTCAGGTACATAAACGACCTAAAATCCTTTCCTCCTGATTCGAGGGCCGATTCGAGGGCCGATTCGAGGGAACAGAGAGTTAGGAGGCGTGCTTCGTCTCCATCTTTGACAATGTGTTGGACAAACATTGCGGGGGAACCGGAAGGGTTGGCGTCAAAGAAGGACTAGTCCTGAGTGAGGACAGACTGGAAAGCGCAAGAGCGAACACGGAGGCGCCTGCGATATATTCCACGAGGAAGTATTTAAAGCCGAGGAGGATGCCATTGAGGGTAGCAATGCTGAGGACGATTGTGCCATATTGGTTTATGAAATCTGTGCGTGTGCCAGCGATGGAAACTTCGAAGAGGAGACGGGCGAGAAGGAAGGAAAAGACGGGGGTAATGAGGTCTGAGAGGGTGCAGACGAGGAGACTGGGGATGAGCAAAGGAAGAGAGACCATTGGAAGGGTCTGCAGGGTGGTGCGCCAGAAGGAGGGTGAGGGTGGAACGTCTTTTGTAGGTGGAGATTGTTCGGCGTCAGCATTGACGGCGACACTGAGCTCCCATCTTCCCTTGGCTCTTTCTCGTCACTCTCGCTGACTGTGGTGCACGACAGTGCCACTCCTGGTCATGGCAGCCTTCTCCTTCCCAAACTCTTCCTCTTCTTCTTTGTAGTCCCCAAACTGTATTCTCAGCCTTGTCAAGTAATGCATAGAACTTTCGTAGCGCAGCGATGCCTCGTTTGTCATCCCACACTGACTCCTCCCTCTTTGAGTGACTGATATCGTCTTGTAGGGTTATTTGCTTTTCAGAGTTCAGGGTGGTAGAGGTGGAGGGGGAAGAGGAAGGGTGGCGCAAGTCGATGTAGGCTGATACAAGTGCTTCGCTTGCTTCTTGGGAGATTATCGGGTTGATGTGGGTTCGTTTGTGCGTAGGTTATGTAGGCTGAGAAATCTGCAAGAGGCTGTAGGTGTGGGTCAGTTATGATTCAATTGTTGCGAATGGTAGGAAGCTTACCAAATGCTCCTCTTCCTCATCTTCCCTTCCCCTTGGTCTCCTCCCACTTCCGGCTCCCTGCACGTCATCGTCAAGATACAACCCAACAATATGCCTCGCCAGCTTCCGGTCCAAATCTTCATCCACTGTATCCAGCACAAGATACAACAAATCGAATCTCGAGATCAAGGTAGGCGGCAGATTAATGTTTCTCGTTATGGGCAGGTCGGGATCGTATTTCGGGTTGACGGGGTTAGCAGCGGCAAGGATGGAGGTTCAGGCGTTCAGGGTTGTTATTATTCCTGCTTTGGTTATTGAGACGGTTTGTTGTTCCTTTGTTTTTGGGAGAGGTTCAGACTAAGGTATTGAGAAGGCCGCCCGCTTGCTTACCATGACTTCATGCAAGATGCTCCTCGTTGCGTCTGACATTTTGTCGAATTCGTCAATGCAGCAGACGCCTCCGTCGCTTAGAACCAGTGCGCCACTAGCATTAACATTATTAAATTAGTAAATATAAATCATAAGTTGGCAACATACCTTTCCAAAACGAGCTCCTTGGTATCTGCATTCCTCGTGACATACACGGTCAACCCGACGGCAGATGACCCTTTGCCAGAGGCGTATACTCCCTGAGGGGCGATTTTATGTAGGTACTGTTCAAAAGTCAGTTGTTGCACTCCCCAAAACAAAACACAAACTAACCTGTAAGATCTGATTCTTACTAACCCCCGGACCACCAACCACAAGCACGTTAATATCACCTCTGAATCTCGGTCCACCAGCTCCACCGCCGTCACCTTTCGCCACATTCTTGTTCGTCCCTCCAAAGAGTTGAAGCAAGATCCTCTTTTTAACATCTTCGAGTGCATAGATGTTTGGGTTTTGTGAGAGCGTGTGGGATTTTTCCGCCATGAGAGTTGGGCATGGTTGGAAGCCGTTGGGTCGTTTGCAGAAGGGCCGTTGTTGTGAGTAGAGAAGGGATTGCCAATGCCAGGTGCTCTATCACCATTCGTAGGAGGGGTGGTCTTGTCCAACCCGGAAGACGAAGATGATCCAAAGATGATGACCCGACACGTATCGCGTCCACGAAAGTCCTACACAAGCTCTTCAAAGTCCTCTGTCTCGGATTGGCCCTAACGCCCACACTCCTAAATATCCCAGAGACACAAAACTGTCACCCAGTTTAGCCAGATCCAGCAGCTCATCGTACACGCACACCTCCACGCTGTGCGGCATCAGGCTAGCGGGGACTTCATCCGGAGTCCCTTGGATCTTCCAACTCTGGCAGTCGGCAAAGTGGGAACAGTTGTGGATAGCGAGGGACTGCTGTGGGGAAGAGTGGACGTCGCGCGGGCAGATGGGTGGCTCTGTGATTTCACCGCAAGAGACGGGGATGAGGAGAGCGTGGCAAGTTTGAGAGCGGGCGAGGGCTGGAAAGAGAGGGGAGGTGCGTAGGAGACCGTTTGGTGAGATTAGTTTGTCTGTGTCTAGATGATAGTGTAAGTCTTTTCCCCCTTCTTTCGAAGGATAACCTACCACTTGGGTTCAATCCTTTTTCACGTTGCCAACTTGAACGCCAAACGAACAGACTTTGTAGACCCTCCCGAGGATTTCTACCACCTCTTCTTCGCCCCATTTTCCGACCATGTCTTCCACAAAGGAAAATCGTAGATTACACCTTCGGTTTAGGTTGTGAGTCCATAACGGCAGCATATTTGGGGTTAGACTGAGACGCCCTCTTCGAAAGAGTTAGAAATGAAAAATTAAAATTAAGTGGGTTTGCGTTACCTTAACGTCGAGGAAATGCTTGAAGAGTTCGGGTTGGCCAGGAGATACGTAGCATTTCATGGCATGCTGCATCAGCAATCTATAAGAAAGGCGGTGATGAGATAAGTACAATAGACGATAGATGGGCACACCTTTGCTCATAGCCTTCTGTTTAATTCTGATCTCCATCCTCTCTTCTCTTTTGCCGCTTCCTTTGCCTGTCGACCGTCGCATCTTTTTTGTTTAGGCAGATCCGGGCGTGGTCCCTTGAAATATTTCAGTGAGTGACTGTGCATGCTACGAGCGCATCTCGACCATACCTCTTCTTCCTCTTCAGCGTCTTCTATAACTTCGTCTTCACATTCAGTTTCCACGTTGAATCTCTGACGCGACACCATATTGCTTGAACTCATTGATCGTTCAACGGTGAAAGTCTGTAATAACCGCATTAAATGAGAGCTGAAAGTGATTACACAAGGCGGACGTACACTCACGAGAGTTAGGTGGGTACTGTCTCGCGGAACTTGTGTGAGTTTTACCGACGACTTCGGATGTGCCAGTGAACATCTCTGGTGATTGGGAGACTTAAGAAGGGAAGTAAGCGATCTCGGCCACCAGCGGGGTCAAATAATATAGTAACAGTAAAAGACGACGTAATGCTGAACAGAGAAGACGACGATTTTTGGAGTCACATCCGCGTCACAATAACTTCTTGGGTCCCAACCGTCATGCCTCCACTTCCCCCTGAACTTCCGTCGAGATTACGAGAACTCCCCAATGCCGTCAGTGCCTACGGCATCTGCCTGCGACTTGAAGCGACAATCCAAGAAAACAATTCGAAGAAGGACATGGCAAGGGACCAGATTTTCTGTCGCATACTCGGCTACCTCTTACACCACATTCCAACGGACCAAGCTTTAAAGACTGTGGTTTACGAAGTTGTATCGGCCAAAGATGACGAAGCACTGTTGAAGGTTGGGGAAATGTACTTTAATCATTTCATTCGAGCATGTACTTCCTCAGTAAGGTTTTCCTAGCCAGATCCTGACCACCATAAATAGTAAAATCTAGTAAAGGGCGTACCCCTACGCCCTCAGGCCACGCATCTCGACCCTCCTTTGACAGACTCGCAGATATGAAGATGGCCATGTTAGAAGAAGCCCCTCAAGATCATCGAACTGCCAAAAAGCACGTTCGTATCAACCCTTTCGGCTTCTTGATATATTATTGGGCTCACTTAGGTCCAAAACAGGCCCTTGTTAGAGATGGTTTCCAGTGTGTTGTCACAAAAGTCTATGATACACATGCCGTCGTTGCCAACAAAGAGCTGCAGGAGATCGTCAAGACGACCGGAGCGCTTGCAAGGCACACTTACTGTGCTCATATTTTTCCAGAGTCTACTAATGCGAATATCACATCGTCTTCAGATAAAGTTCGTCCTTTTCCCTCAATCAGAAGACTTTGATGTTGATTTTTTTTCTTACTTAGGAGAGGTACGCTGCCTCGGTTTGGGCCGTTCTTGATCGCTTTGGCTACAGAGGAGTATTCGAAGAGCTCAATGGTTCTAAAATCCATCGACTAGAAAACATTATGACATTGGAGGCAGGGATTCACAGTGCCTTTGACCGGTTGGAAATTTGGTTTATTGCCACAGTATGTATCATATTTTTATCTCTCTTGTTAACAGGAACTAACAGAACCTTGGTTGCAGGACGAGCCCCACAGGTATAAACTTGGAGCACCTGCTGACTGGTATCTGTCTGGGTACCCAAAATTCGTGACTTTCTCATCACCGAATCCGATGGACCTCCCACTCCCTAATCCAGCATACCTTCATATTCATGCAACATGTGCCAAGGTCGCGCACCTGTCCGGTGCAGCTGAGTATATCGAGACAATTTGGAGACGCATGGAAGAAATTCGTGTTTTAGCAGAAGATGGCGCCTCAGAAGTTTTAAATGAAGCGATTCTGTTCTCTTCATCGATGCGTCTCATTTCAGTTTAAGGATGGAATTGTAATCAATAGTGAGGATTTACAAAATACACAAGTCAAATCCGATTCCCTTTTTGAGTTTCTCATTTTTTGCGAGTTTTCCACCAATGACAACTCCCCGCACCCTTGACGCTGAGAATTTGGAACTATACTTTTATACTTCTCGGGTCAAGCGTTGGACCTGGGAAGCAATTATAATAGGTCCTTCAAATACAGAGGAGACGAATTGTAGGAAGATCTCCCTTCTATGAGCGCCGTAATGGTCGGTGTATAAGAAGATATAGCATAGGTTGAGACGCATTCAAGTTCCGCGGTAGGGGATCCAAATTCTGAACCAGCCGCATGGATCGGCAAAAATGCAAACTTTCCAGTTGGGCACCAACAAATTCGGTTTCGAACGTGGTCTTTTGGGTTCTACCAAAAGCTGCGAATTGGTACATATCGTAATGAGGGAAAAGGTGTACTCTTACCACAGACGTGAAACCCAAAGAATCAAAAATTGGCTTCACAATCAGGTTCCATATTTCTTTCAGTAGTGCACCATAAGTCTGTGGTTCGGCAGTTTTCGTCTTGATAGCTCTCTCTGTCTCATCCTCGATCCCATTGGCAAACTCGACGCCATGTTGTATCGCAAGCCTTGCTCCTCCCGTAGCACGGTTCAAACCAACGATTAATTATCCTTGACCTTAAGCCTGGCAGAAAAACAGCATCTACTCCAGATATTTGGAGTGTCACCGCATCGTATGTAGGATCCGTCCCGACAAGAACTATGACAGGCCCTTCCGACGCAGCAGCAAGAAGTTCGTCATAAGCCTTTGGCTTCAAAAAATTCTCGAAGTCAGGTATCCGCCGAGCATCCAGTAATAACCTGTTAAATTTCCACTCCAAGTCAAACTGCTCCTGAGTTTCTTCTTTACTAACTAACACAATAGATTGAGCTTTACATTTGTCAAGTCTCTGGGCGACTCCCTCTAGCTCTTGTGCAATGGGATCCGATAATCCACGGAAAGAGACGCGGAGCCGCAATAACCTGGACCAAAATAGCGAACGAGAGGCTTCGACAAGTTCCAAACATCTTTCCGGTCCTCGTGATACTAGTGCCTGAAGGGGTCCCAGACGATATGGGGATATGGGGGGTGTTCACTGTTGGTCTTCAATTTATTTATTCGTTTGTTCAGCTGGACGTCTCTTGCATCCCAGTAAATATCATCCGAGTGCTGCTGGATGAGTTTGGTAGACAACGCGGAAAGATCGGATTCGAGCTTGCGCACTTCTGAAGCTAAGCTCCTGATATACGCCCGAATGGTCTTGCTCTGCAGTGGCAATGAGAAGAAATCATGCCCTTCGTTCTGTAGAACCTTTTCTATACCAGGCATTAGGGTGCTTCGTAGGTGAGTCACCTTTGCAATAGCCTGGTCACCTTCTGGTGTTGAAGAGAGATTAGTTGGCCACGAAGGTAAGTGACTAGAATTGACTACGTCTGAGGGCGAAGACGACTCCTCGGACGACGTGTCCGAATCATTCGCCATACTGAGCTGCGATACCCAAGTTATGTAGTAGTGCAAGAAACAAGAATGGCTGAAAGAAGCCACTCCTTTTGTAGGCCTGGTCACTCGATACTGGAAGATCATGATCGATGGTGGTTCGAAAATGGGTCGTATGCCAGAAAGGGACCACTGAACCGCTGAAAGAATTGCTTGTACGAGACCATTTCGTTCCTCCGAACATGCTAGGGACCATGAAAGATCTTCCTCAGTTCGAGATGGAGTATAATGGTGCAAAGGGTGACGGAGGTTGCGACAGTACATGTCCAATGAAACTGCAAGGATTCCCGGGCGATTGTGACAATCCGAGATGGTTAGACGGACGACATCAGCAATGTGCATCAAACACATAGCTTCGGATATTGGGGTAAAAGGAATGACATTGAGTCCGCCATCTATCAAGTCTTGTGATGCAACACTAATATTCTCCACATCCGGTAAGGTGTCAGTGAATCTGTAGATGTATTGCTCTAAAACCCATGCTAGAAGTTTCAGCGAATCTTTCCATCTTGTGGTGGGCAAGTGACGCAACATGCTTAACAATGCCATTGTGACGACGACCTCGGTTGAGGAAGCCCGGAATGGACGACCAACACACAAAAGTTTCCAAATATCCGCGAATTGTTGGATCGCGAAGTCAAGAGACAGATCTTCTTCCGAAACCTCCTTGAAGCGGTAGTGTAATATCCGACCAAGAACTTTCTACATTCCATTGAATCTTGCTCAGTTCCATAGCCTCCCTGAACAGCTCAAGAGCAAATTCAAAGGATGCCACAGGTGTCGTCGAATGATTGAAGTATTCCACAACCACTCTGGATCCCAGATCAACCACTCCAAGTAAATGTCGTGGACTCACTCGAGATTGGATGCGCAAGAATTCCACCCCAAGTCGGGAAGCCATCCCAACCGCCTTTGAATCCTTTTCAAATTTCTTCAACTCCCCTGAAATGGCATAAAAGAAATGCTCGAAGGCAGGCTCTTGTTCCAAGCCAACTTCCAGCATATAGCGACCTGCTTGGACGAGATCGGTCTGGCTTCTCTGACGCTTCTGCCAAATGAGGTATGCAGGGACACCGAGGGATTTTCTCCATCTGGCAGGAATCGAATACCAATCCCATATTGAGCCGAATCTTGCGAAGTTTGAGTCTATATCCTTGCGGATGCTAAATGGACGATTTCAGAAGGAGAAAGCCTCTTGACGACCTGCCGCATCTTATTGTAGAAAGAGCTATGCGACAATTCTGGACTGTCATCTATGTATATTCGAATGATGAATCAGGCTGAAGAACAAAAAGAAAGAAGGCATACCACAATAGATCCACCAACGGAGGTCACGACCATCTCGAATATACATTCATGAGTTCCAACGGGATCAGAAGAGCGAAACCAGACTGTGGAAGCGGTCTCTCGCTGTGCGACCTGGGCCAAAATCCTGGAAGGTCGAAAATGGCACTCGACAGTAGTATCGCCTTGAATCCGACGGCGCATGTACGAGCGCGCAGCCTCCCACTCTTCTGCCCACAGTGACTGGGGGGCATCGTCAACCCCTCCATCACAGTCCCGTGTCTCCCATTTGGACGATGATTCGGAAAGTTCGCGTTCTAGTGCATCGGCCATGTGAATGATGCAGAAGGGCAGGGAGCTGGCATGCGGAATGCATTGATCAAGTGTGCGATAAAGGGTCGCTGGGTCGCTGGCTACTGCAGGACCAAAACGTAGAACCTCTCTCAATGTCCAATGAACCCAGCCAACAATGCGAGTCGGTCATCTCCGAGAGGACGAGAAGTTCGCGTTGGAGAATTTGATAGGGTCTCGAGGATTGCCTTCACGGCATATGCGTAATACTTGCGGAATTGCTCTGCTAGTCGTCCATGAGATTCGTGGACGAAGTACGTGGCCAGGCTGGTAGAATTTCGACAAGGATTATTGATAGGTAACGACATGTCCATGACGAACAGTGGGCCATCCATGTATGAGGTGCTTTGTGTGGATCTCAAAGGTGGTAAAGGCATTTTTCTGTCTCTGGGAAGTGTACAGGTGATTCGCAATAAGGAATCGAAGGCGGTCGGTATCAAGCCCCACTATCTTGCTCCTATCTTTAACCATTTGCGAGTTGACCCCGGATTTGGTGAGAATACAAGGCGTTCATCTCGATGCAGTCACCAAAGCTGTTGGTCCCACTGCTGAGATTTTGAAGTTTGCAAGAGCTGCTGGATTATGGTAAAAAAAAATGATCCAAACTGGAATTCGTTAATATTTACGTCAGAATATAACAAGGTTGAAGATACTCACCACAGCATCGGGATTGGAGGACACGCCCTCAATGAATTTGGATTGCAAGAACCTTGTGCACTCTTCATGTGATAGACGCAGGATATTTTAACAACTACATACTTGTTCCAGAAGAAACGATGACATGTCAAGAAGTTGCAAGGAGCCGAAAACGTTAGTCTGCTGCTGCCACTGGGCTTGCAAACGACGCGTCAAACCCATGTATAAGAAAACGAGAAGTTCCCTCCTTTCAAATGAGAGCGAAGAAGTGCTAGAAGGTGGGATTCAACCGGGTGGAGAAAGGCCTGTGGAGATATCTTCCAGCGGAAGAATGTCAAAGTCGGTTGCCCGATAAATATCATGACCCATAAAGCACCCAAGGAGCATCACGACGCTCGCAATTCTTCCCTCGCAACAACAACTTGCACCTCTGCCTAGACCAATTAACAGTGTGGGGTTCTTTCTGGGCACGTTGGCCTTCTCCTGCCAAGACGAAGCAGCAAGCCACGTCCTGGTACTGTTCTCCCAGCTTCAGGAAGAAGAGTCAACCGGTTATTGACCCCATAGCTGACCACGGACACGCCTCGTATAAATGCTGCCCTCGATGCATGATCCTTGTCGAATGGCGGCATTAGATCGAATCCAAGGTTTCTCCCCTTCTCCTTCGCAATAGCGACCAGCCTCTCTTGTTGATACTTCCTCACCTTCTCTCTTGCCCTTGCAGCAGCAGCTTCCACTTCGTCTCGCTGCTTCTCAACCTTTTTTAACACTGTCCTGGTCTTCTCGACCTCCTTCTGCAAACTGTCAAGCTGAAACTGAAAAGCTTCAACTCGGTATTTGCTTTGGTAGCTTCCTGTTGTGCTGCGAGCTGATTCTCATTCAGAATGTGAAACCACGCAGCAGTTTCCTCATTGATTCGCTGGAGCTCCGCCGCACACCCGGATTCAAGACTATCTTGACGCAAAGCGGTCTCCAGCAAGTCGCGCAGCTGCACAGATTCTGGCGATCGAGTTCGAGCCTTGAGAGGTTCATCAATGACAAGTCCGCTTGCTGTGACGTTTGTCTTCGGCGTTCGCGGTTGCTTTTGGTGTGGCCATCTCGTCTCCTCCATGGGCCTCCACAGTCGAGGCTGATGGTGACTCTGTAGGTAATTGTTGCTGTAGAGCATTTTGCGATAGAATGGCATTTCGGGGTGATGTCGGTGTCGTCTGGTTGTTTCTGATGTTCTCATCGGCGGGAGGGTTTACGTGTCTAGAGGCGATTTAGATCGTTTGAGGTGGTGCCAGGGAAGCTTGATGCATTGCCTTCGTTCCCAACATCGCTAACAGTCGTTGTACTTCCCCTACTCTTCAAGCTGGTACCGTTCGCACAGTATCCAATAATGACGACATCGGAATTGTTCATCGACGAAGAATTGCCGCATTGTGGGTCTGAGGCTAACGCGAGGAAGAAGGAGTGTGTGTCGGGGCTTCGTTTTCCGCGGGGCTCTTGAACCTTAAGGGAGATGTGGGCGTAGGGGCATTTTTTCTGGAGAGTACTTGGAGTGACGAGAGGCTCCTTTCCCTGCATGAGCACCACTAGTGCTGAAGTAGAGGCGTAGTTTAGTGGAGGTGTTCCTGTGCCTGCGTCCATGTTCTTCGTAAACGGAACTGATGAGCTCCAGTTGGATTTAACGAGGTCCTGGGGCATTGAATCATGAGAACTGTCGGAATTCGCTGTTGGCGGGACATCTTGAGTTTGCTCGCCAACAGATCGATAAATCTCGATATCCATATCTTCTTCCTCTTTCAATTACTCCAAAACCATTGCAATGTCTGTCTCGTGGTCGAGAGGAGTTCCTGGGATGGAAGCGGCAACCGGAAATCAAATGTTGCATCGTCAAGTTCAAGCTTCTGTACGAAACGAAGACAGGGAGAAAGCGCTGCCGCGAGTTCGAGGAAGAGGGCGTTCGATTTCTCATTCACCGAAATCGATATCGTAGATCGTAAATGAAAAGGCCGATGAACCATCGGACTCGGCATCACCTGCAGTGTCATCCATATAGAGGTTGAAAACATCTGCGGGCAAGCCAGATCGGGAGGAGGTCGTGATGTGTTCAACGGCATGCAAGGCGAAGGTGGATGTAGGCGAAGGTATGAGATAGAGGTACCTTGTGTTTTACTCTTTCTCCATTGTGGATAGATGGTGTTGCGGCTGTCACGTCTGGACGAATAGGAGCCAGATACGCAACACCTTGATGAAGGAGGAGACGGGGTCTCGAGCTTGGAATTAAGGAACATGGATTCAGACCAGGACGGTTGTTGTTGCGAGGGGACAGAGGGTGCCATAGAAGGCAGAGATAAGCTTGGAAATTTCGTGGTTGTACCACTCTCGATCTGATTCTGACTCGAAATCGTTCAAGGAATCGACCGACGAACTCTTGGAGAGGCGAAGTGGCTGGATTTTTGGATGGAAAAGGGCTGCATGGGCGCTCGCCATGGCAGCGAGAATTCATTATCGTCATGCAGGTTGATATGGCCCTGGACTGGACGACAGCTCAGGAACTGTGGGTGCTGGTGAAGCTGGGGGTGAACAAGGGAATTTGGAGAGGTCACTGAACGTCAGTTTGAGAGTCTGGGAGCTCCGGACTTTGAACGCCGACGGCATGCCGGGGCAAAACTGCGAAAGGCTTCCAAACTGGTAAGGGTTGTCTTTCGCAGAAGAGTCAGTATAAACTGGGATGCCAATCGTTAAAAGCCAAGAAATTATTGATCAGCTTTGCTACTCACCCCAATGGCAACAATAGATGCTAAGCGCTACCTTGAACCAGAGGATTCCGAACACGTGCGGTGGCTTTGTAAGGGAGTGTTTAACCAATAAACTCGAAGGATACTATTCAATCAAATCTTTGGCAATGTAGCCTTGCAGGTCCCAAAAAATGCTTTCTTTCTGTATCAAGTGCCGCAGTTCGTCGCAACCAAATCCGGTTGGTTGTAGGCCACCGGTCCCTTTGGATCTCCACCCCGTTCGGGTTACTGGTCATCGCGAGGAATATATCGACTTTGATAGGACTGCGCCACGTACCGAGGTCCACCTGTACGTATATGAGGAAGGAAGAAATAAGTACCGTCGAGTTCCTTGATGCAAGGCAATCGGAGATTTAAACCCGCAGTTCCGGCCAAAAGGAATGCGTATCGCGGACAACCAGGTGATTCCGTGACAACTTCGACATTGGCTGCACTTGCACCTCAAGTTCGAGGTGAAACATAACTGCAGCTTATCGTTTGGCAAGGTATAATCCGTACGTCTGACGTTTGTCAATGATTTCCAATTAATTTACGTGTGTAGGGGTTAGGGCGTGAAAATCGTGGAGAGTTTAGGACGCTGAGCGTGGAATTGAGCTATGGAGGCCCTGGGATCTTTCGGTTCGTCTGTCTCTTCTACCTTTCCAGAACTGTTGCTGACGTTCGTAATTGTAGCACCGTCCGTCCAGCGCTTAATAGGATGATTGACCGTGGATACTTGCTCGACACCTGCGTGTGTATTTCCCTCTTTTTTTCCCATACTATCTTACACTTTTCGGAGGCCGACTTTCAAGAGGCTGGAGAAGATTTTGTTGAGGATTCGGATTACCGTGAAAACCAACAAACAAGGCTTCCGCCTGAAAGTTATGCGAGGGCTCGTGCCACAACGGGGCAAATTTGAGTTCGTGAAAGATGGTAATATCACAATTGTGGAGGTAAGACCCTAATTTCGTTATATCTGCCACTCACAATTGCAATTAGTTGGTTCTACAAGGAAGCACGTAAGGAAACCATTTGCCGGATGTAAAATAAATCAGTTCGTTGGCTATATAACTGGCAATGTACCTTTCGACCCTAACATCGTACGAAATCCTGACTCTACTATGCGCACTTTTCACATCGCCCTCAGCAAAGTCGGCAAGGACACCTGCCATGAAGACAACGTCTCCGCTGAAGTTCAAAATACGACCCACGTTGGGAAGGAGGGCGAATGCTCACAATCGATTTTGGACTCACCAGTTCAAACTAATTCAAGGGGTCCTTGAGGGTAGATTACTTGCTTGGTTGGTCGTTTGTGGGGTACGTTTATCAGCAGACATGACTCCCATCCTTCCCACTTATCCTTCTCTACCTTTCAGGCTATGTGTAACACATTTATGATTTGCGATGTAGGTTGGCATGACTCGGTTCGTGTTGATCCCCCTTATCGATACAAGAATAGGTTCGACTACCTAAATTCCTGGGACACTGTGAGTGTGCAAGCTGTCAATCTGATTAACACCGCCGATTGCAGCCCTTGGTTTCCAGACATATGACCTAGAAATGGGATTCGTCTCCATCAAGCATGTGAGGAAGTTTCCTTTGATCCCTGCATGCTAAACCAGCTAAACCACATGCAGCACATGGATAGGATCCATCCAATACGCCCTTGTTCTTATTCCTGGACTTATCGTTGGGCGATGCTTATATTGTTTTCCACTGTAATTGTAGTGGCACCTTTGCTCCTACTCCAGCTGTCGTTGCTCATTGCCTCGAAAATCGTCGCGGGTTTGCTATGGGTTTCGTTGCAGTCAGTGCATCGTTTGGTGGGACAATCCTTTCAATCGTAGCCAGGAACCTTCTTCCCAGAGTTGGGTATGTAGTCGCGTCAATTCTACGGTCGTTAGTATTAATTAAAAGGAAATAAAAGTGTGTGTAATATGAACACCCTTTTATTTACCCAGATTTACGTGGACAATGCGAATATTTGGCTTTGTACTCCTGGCCGTGCTCGGGGTATCACATCCTGTACGTTCCTTTTTTCCTACTTACGTTCCACCCAAACCCACGTTTTCAGCTTATGAAGTGACGACCTCCACCACAAGGTGGCCTTTCAAACATAAGGGCATTCGAGTCAGCTTCATACTTGGTCTATTGTTGCTCCGCTTTTGCGACCTTCGTCTGTATGATTTAGTACAAGGCGGCCCCCCCCTCACGTCTAACTTTCTGTATGCAATCTAAATTTGGCCTACATCCGTACAACTGCCCCTTCAATCGGGAATTCGCATTCTACTTTGTCGCTATACCTAATTCAAGCCCCTTCTTTGGCCGATCGTGTGCCGGAGCTCTCGGTGACAAAGTAGGTTCTTTCCAGCTGTGGGGGAGATCTTGACTTATGCATGGCCATTTGCCAACAATTAGCCAGCTCTGGTTGGGATTGCGGCTGTTTATGGGTGTGTTCTGCGCTGCCTTCATTTTTGCGCCATCCTTAAAGGGACCAATCTAGTTTTGGCTTGGGCACATATCTGTCCCGGCTCTCAAATCCGCTTATGGAAATCGGTGACACTTGACAATATCAGCTGCGTAGGAATGTTGACGGTGCAAAAACTTGGGGTAAAACGCCGCGATCTGGTCTCGCGGCCCAGGGGACCTGGACGGTTATCAAAACGCCGCACATGAGTAGTTGGGGTCCCATTTCTGTTGACGTACAACATCTCTTATCAGCTTATCACACCACATAATTCGGCTACGTACATGTAATATATATGTCTAGAGCACATGCCTCAGAATTTCCCGTTGAATGACCAGCTGACCCCAACCTATTTCAACAATGTTAATTGTTCTTCCATACATGTGTCAGTGGTGTGGGTGCCAATGGCACAATCGGCAATCTTGGATCCAAGGTGAGCAGACTCATGGCCACAGCATTCTGTTGAGATGGCAGACCACTTGGACTGTTGGCTTTTATGGGTGAAATACGCCAATGGCCCATAAAAGCCAACAGTCTAAGTGATCTGCCGTCTTGACAAGTTCTATTTCCAGATGAATCCTGCAAATATTGATTTCTATCCGTGGTTCACCAAAGCCGTCACTTCCGAAGTCCAACCTCCAAAGAATCCTTGCATGCATTGCAAAGGTCGCAAGATCTACTGCCTTAGGACAGGCGGCGACACAGCACCCTGCGAGTGAGTTAGTATTAATCTACTTTACAAGTCATTCATCTCTGTTGAACCTGCTGTCGCAGCCATTGTAGGATCAGAAATTTTGAATGCGAGGCCCAACCATTGTCGACAAGCTATCGGCGATCGGAGAGAAGGGTTCCTTGCGGTAGGTGCACTTCCTTCCACTGCCTTGAGGGTCCGACTGATTTCCACCATGTTAGGTATGCCCTCCAACTCCTGACTCCCGCAACACCCTCGCCTCCTTGCAATTGGCTGGCCGAAGTCGGATCGAAGCTGTTTTCTTACGCCTTTTTTCTGACTCGTAAATTGTGAAGCCCCACTCATCGAATGCTGCCCGCCTGTTGGGGCCGCTGTGTTTGCAATATGATTGTTGAAATCTATGCGCATTGAGTTTAAGCTTGATATCTGGGTGACTGAGTTCGACGTTCATTCCTTTACCAATGTCACTGTATGACATCTCTGACATTCACTTTACACATTCGCAAAGTTTTCAAGTTATTTGTATGATTCTACAGCTGCAAGGAGGCAACAATTATGGTGACTTAATAACCTATACGGGCAATCTTACAAATGTACATAACTTAGTTAAAAAGGATGGATCAATGTATAACACCTAAGTCTTCGTACTTGAGAAAAAAGCCTGAAGACTCAGCTTTGATTTACGACTCCGGACAAGTTCTCTGACATTCACTTCACGCTTTCACAAAGTTTTCAAGTTATCTGTATAGTCCTATAGCTGGAGGAGGCAACGATTATGGCGACTTAACAACTTACACGCACATAGCATAGTTAGAAGGGATGGATCATTCGACGTTGGAAAAGAAAAGTAACAAAAAAAAAAGTGATGGTTCAACCACTTTCGGTCTAATTGTGTCTGGGGAGAAGCAAGTGGTTGGTTATATACGCAGCGAACAAGCTAAAAAAAGAACTTGCTTACCGTATATTAGATGGTGAAGGTGCAGCGCAGCCCGCTGTATGTAAACAAAAGCGGAAGCCTTGTGAAAGCGCAATTTAGGTAAGTCACGTGTTGTTGTAAGTATGCCGCAAATTTTTGGAATCCGAACCGTTAGAAGCCTTACGCCGACTCACCCCCAGTGAAAACGCGGGTTAGCCAAATTGAGCGAAATCAAGCGAAATCAAAACGATTTTATTTGGCTGGATGATATAGACTTTGGCCGGTTTGGCTAAGTTTCATCCCGAGCTGGATTGAGC
>Ga0307509_10006385_pt1 | contig 15892 bp, 15 predicted proteins | sample 10_EM_MG_FD_202245 | JGI IMG/M metagenome (GOLD analysis project Ga0307509, IMG submission 202245) | Populus trichocarpa ectomycorrhiza microbial communities from riparian zone in the Pacific Northwest, United States - 10_EM | ecosystem: Host-associated > Plants > Roots > Unclassified | place...
CTAAATATTAAGAGCCTATATTCTATTCTTACTATGATAAACCTATTCATAAATCAATATTAACCCACAAAGTGAGGTTGAGCTGCAAAGTCATATTGAGCCACAAAGTCATGTTGAGCCACAAAGTCATGTTGAGCCACAAAGTTATGTTGAGCCACAAAGTCATGTTGAGCTTTTTTTTTTTTTTTTTTTCTTTCGGTTGTATTTTCTCTTCGGGCTTTCTGTGGGCTCATCGCCTCGTCTGCCCATCTTCTAAATACACGGTCTATCTGGTTCGCCCCCCATCAAGTTCCACCACGACCGGAACGACCCCCCGCGCTGGACTTTGGCGCCAGCCCTCCGAGCCTACCCGCTGCACCAAGGCCACCATGCCCCGACTTCCCTCAATAAAAAACAAACCAGAAAAAAACCCCAATCCTCATACCCATATCGCCCTCACCAAACCACTATATACAATCAAACCAAACCACAAAACAAAACAAAATAAATAAAAACAAAAAAAATAACGGTTACCTGAAACCAGATCCCCGCCCCAGAGGCCTAAACCCCTGTCTCGGGTATGAGCCCGGATCAAAAGGAGCTCCACCGCCACCGGTAAAACCCCTTCCCCTTCCCACTCCCACCATCCGTCCCACACCAAACCCACCACCCAACTGACCCCTAGGCCCAGTCGGCACAAAATTCGCCACCCTTCCACCCCTCTCCACCGACCCCCTCGGCCCCAACGGCGCCTTCACCACCGCCAAATCCTCCACCACCTCCAAACTCCCACCATCCACATCCAACCTTCTCTTCTTCACCCCCCCCGGCAGCCTCACCAACGCCACCGTAGCCTCCCCTTCCTCATCGTCCACTACGGACAACGCCACAATACCCCCAGCCACCCCCGACACCACCACATCCTCATCCCCAACCGCCACAATGTGGCTCACCATCACGGGGTCCGGGACCCCAGCCTCCGCCTCACCACCAGCCACGTCACCCTCACTCTCCGCCACCTCCTCTTTCCGCTCCGCTCCCCTCTCCAAAACCTCACCAAGCCTCAACTCCAGCCGGTGACTCCGCTTCGACAACACCGAAACGTGGTGTCGAAGCCTCGAAACTTCTTTCTCCAACTCCAGAACGCGTTCCAGAGCCTTCGCCGTAATCAAACCCGCCTTGGCAACCTTGGTCGCCGAAAAAGATGTAGAACCTCGCTTAGCCATATTAACCGATAGTGGGCTGTCTGGTAAGGATGAGGAACGATAAATATGAGATGGAAGAGATAAATCTATCTTCCAAACGATGAAAATCTAATGAGTAGGAGACTCAGAAGATAAAGACTTGAGGCTATCGTGAGATGGTTCCCAAGGATCGCGATTGGTCAAAAACCGAAAATGTGACTTGTCACTGAAGTAAGAATTTCAATGACTGTGGTTGTAACTGACGTGGCGGATGAAGTCATGTTGAGCTGTCAGGCACTCTGTAGGAGTGCCCAGGTTGTGAGCCAGCGAACATCCTGGGTTGCGGCCACACGCCGCAACCTTGGCACGATTAGGGTAAATTTATTGAAAATTTACCAGTGTCCACAGGTTTTATCGCTGCCGAGCACTCTAGCACTGCATAATACAGAGCCGACAAGGGGGGAAACAGTATTCTGCCATTCTCTCCATTATTTTCTTCGCTAGGCCGCTTAAGCTTGAGTATTCCCATCGATTCTACACCTTGATACACTACCGTATGCGAAAACTTTAGCCCTCACCAGACTTGGGCACCGCTCGCTAGGATTCTGTCCCCCAACTGATCCAAATATTAGGAATTATTCGCCTCGGTGTCCATGGATCTGGGAGGAACTTCTAGGGATGAGGAAAGCTGGTAGGGAGGGGGGCCGTCGGTGGCTAGGGGACTTCAAATGATCGCAGGTGACACCAAGGCAAAAGAGGGGATGACTGGGGGGGCGATCCAATATATATGGACACGGCGGGTGACTGTAAGGTGTTGAAAATAAGCTTTCGGATATGCACTCTCTACGTACTAGAGTACGACATAACCGGTCTCTCTCAGTACCAGTTTCCTACTCTCCAAGTTTGCCTTACCGTATTAGACTTGTCTCTTATATCACCACTCAATCCGCTAACTAGATACGTAATTCTCTTCTAATTCGTTTTCTCTTGTCTTCTATTTTGTTTCCTTTAACCCTTTTTTCTGCTGCCATCATATGTTGCTATTCCGCTGTATAAATAGTAGGCCTTCCTGGCCCTCTTAGATAGAATGAAGTTCTTATACATTTTTTGCTCGCACTCACAGCCTTCCGATATATAGCTCCACTTTTGGCCCGTTTTTCAACATAAGGGATGCTAAGCAGCTGTAAGTGACGACAGGTGACGCTAATAGAAGAAGGGAACAGCTGATTCTAGTGGGTTAGAATGAAGGACACTAATACTAGGATCCTAATAGAAACCGGAATCGTTCTTGAGATGATTATAGAGATGTGGAGATTAGTCTTTGCCGGTCGGCATGCTCTGGCTATGGTTTCTTTAGTTTCATGGGGCTTCATCAATTTGGTGAGATGAGTTCTGTTGATGAACTGGTGGAATGTGGAAGCCAGAGGAAACTATGAAGGCTACGAGTTAGAGCATATATACCAAAGGCGCTGGAGACCTCGAGTCCCGGTAATGGATTTCTTTTGCCAAGTGATTACACAGAATGTTTCTTTCGAATTTTATCATGGTGGGCAAGTGGTGGGGAACAAGCGTGGAAGAAAGCCGACATGAGTTATGAATGGGGAGAGGATATGGACAACTTCGTTGTTTTTCACAAGTACCGGCACTCGTACGCTTGCAAGGGTAAAGGGGGAGTGGTCCGCCACCCTTTAGAGGAAACAAAACTGCCAGAAGAGACGAAATTCTGTGCTTCTGTGACGATCATGTGAAATATTATTACCCTTGAGGAATTTTATCTTGCAGCTACACCTGCTTACCCTTGCTAGCGTATTCTGGCTCATCCTAATTAATGTGGAACCGACACGATAGCCGCCGAAACGATATTACTTTACATTTGTTCCACAGCTTGCCTGTGGCTTAATTGCGGTGTTCTTAGGCGGGCACCATGCAACCAACGACACCTGAGACACTTCTGAGATATCACGAGACCTCCACTATTCTTCGGCTGAATACCGCTCTTCTTCAGCTTCCAGCAACATCATCAACCAAACATACTGTACTCGAAAACACCACCTCTTCAGCGGAGCAAGCGATAAGGAGTGGAGATGTCTCAATATACCACAACCGATACCAACTACTTCAATAATAAGACAAACTCCTTTAATAATGTGTGGAATTATACTGTTGCTGATGATAGGTCAGAACTCTTTGCCTGGCCATCGCCCTTGGAGCATAGGTTACGGCATCGGGACGTTCAAGAACGCCGTGTAAACGGTGTCGGGGAATGGTTCACACAAACTGAGGAATTCAGAAGATGGCGTGGCTTGGATGGGGAAGGTGAAGTTCTATTTTGCTATGGAGATCCGGGGGTCAGTAAGACATTTATCAGGTAACGATGATTATTCTCCCAGCGAAGAAAGCCTGTGCCAACAAGCGGTGATGACAGTTCGCTAGTAGTAGACAGGCTATGTGACCATGCCAGAGAACAAAGCACTACCGTTACATGTTTTTACTTCAACTTGGCGGCGCGAAAGGAGCAGTCTGCGACCAATACGCTGGGTTCCATGCTAAAACAGATGGTTAGCGGAATGGAAAGGATTCCGGAGGAGATATCACGGGCCTTTCAAGAGCAGAAGAAGGCTATCGGTGGGCGCATGCTGCCACTTGTTGATATTGTGAAGATGCTGCAGGGCATCACGTCCTCGCAGCGCACCTTCATGTGCATCGACGCTCTTGGCGAATGTGAGGGAGTGCAACGAGTTAGGCTCCTCGATTCGCTGAAACAAATCCTTGAGAAATCCCCGGGCACTCGAATATTAGTCACCGGAAGGTCCCATATTCAGGGCGAGGTCGAAAAACGTCTCGCTGGACGGGTGATAAGTCTGCTTCTAGGACCCACCAGGGGTGATATTCTCATATACATTCGTGTTAGGCTGGGCGAGGACGAAACACCAGATGCCATGGATGAGAGTCTGGAAGCAGATATTCTGGAGAAGATACCCGAAAATATATCGGAAACGTGCGTAGAAGCAATGATGCTGAGAATCACACCCCACCTTATCGGCTAATAGATATATTTAGGTTTCTACTCGTTTCATTAAATATCGAGGCAATCTTGCAAGAATCGGCGCTGTATCGGAGGCGAGAGAGACTCAAAAAAATCACGGATGGGGTAGGGTTGGGAGATGCTTACTGTGGGACAATTGAACGGATAAAAGCGCAGGATGGGGATAAATCGAGGCTCGGGACGGCAGCCTTAATGTGGATCAGCCATGCTGAACGGCCGCTGAAGGAAGATGAGCTGTGCCGCGCACTGGCAGTTGAGCCAGGCTCAAGGGATTTTAATGCCGACAACGCCCCTTCGGTGTCAACATTGCTGTCCTGCTGTCAAGGGCTTATTACTGTGGACAAGGAAGCATCAACTGTGCGACTGATCCACTTTACTCTATAAGAGTACCTTTCTGCCCATCCCGATATTTTCCGTAGGCCTCATTCGGCAATGGCAGAGATCTGCTTGAGCTATCTAAATTCTGAACAGGTCAGGGCCATTTCAGCCAATATCTCCCCAGTCATCCTGATCCCTTTTCTGGAATATTGTTCTGTATACTGGGGAACCCATGCGAAAAAGGATCTCTCGGACGATGCAAGATCACTTGCACTAGAATTGTTTCAAGATTATGATCACATATCCACCGGATTCCTTTTAGAGCGAGTAGAGCGTGTGCCCCGCTTGGATACTGGTTTTAGTGGAATGCATTGCGCATCATCCTTTGGGATTGTTGAGGTTGTAGCTACTTTGCTGGAGAGGGGGTGTTGTGGTATCAACGAGCGGGATTTTTTGGGGTATATCCCACTTGCCTGGGCGGCTCGTAATGGACATGAGGGGGTGGTGAGGATACTGCTCAGGCAGGAAGAGGCCAGCCCCGACAAGCCGGATGATTACGGCCAAACACCGCTCTCGTTTGCGGCTCAGAACGGACATGAGGGAGTGGTGAAAATACTGCTCGGGTGCGAAGAGGTTTCCCCTGAAAAGCCAGAGAGTTGCGGCCAAACACCGCTCTCGTATGCCGCTTGTGGTGGACATGAGGGAGTTGTGACAGTACTACTCGAGCGAGGGGGGGTCAACCCCGGCAAGCCGGATAATTGCGGCCAAACACCGCTCTCCTATGCTGCTCGGAGTGGCTATGAGGGAGTGGTGAGAATACTACTCGGGCAGGAAGAGGTCAACCCAGACAAGCCATCTAGTGGCGGCCAAACGCCTCTCTCGCATTCCGCTTGTGGTGGACACGAAGGTGTTGTGACAATGCTACTCGGGAGGGGAGAGGTCAACCCCGACAAGCCAGATAATGATGGCCGGACACCGTTCCTCCATGCTCCTCGGCGAGGACATATGGAAGTGATGAAAATGCTACTTGGTCGGGAAGAGGCTAACCCCGATAAGCCAGATAATTGCGGCCTCTCACCGCTCTCGTATGCTGCCTGTGGTGGACATGAGGGGGTGGTGACAATTCTACTCGGGCGGGAAGAGGTTAAACCCGACAGGCTTGATAATGACGACCTCTCACCGCTCCTATATGCTGCCTGGCGTGGGCATGGAGGGGTGGTGGGAATATTATCTGAGGGGGGTAGATCAACCCCCACATGACAGACAACCCTGTACAGGCACCGCCCGTATTCGGAGTTAGGTATGGTTGTAAGGAACCAGCTCGACCACAGCCACATCACACGACAACCTACAGCGCGATTTGAGGACTAGGAGACACCACCTCCTGGAAATTGTCACCATTCGATCCCTCGGAGTACGTTACCCTCAAAAGCTTTCCTCCGACACCACCCCAGCAGGCGAAGGGAATCCCATGAGACGGGAATTCTCGTAGATGCAATCACAGCCGCCCGAAGCCCCTTCTCTACTTAGCCGAGTGGGGTCTATGAGTTTCCACTTACAGAGTACCCAGCGTTTGGTCAGCGGTGCGAGGTGTAGTACTTCTATCGTTGCGAAAAGGCTTAGTTTATAACTTGCAGTTTTCGTCCGATCCTATGTAATTTTCCTCTAGCTGTAAGCTCGTGTCAGCGCCTTTCTCTCTCGCCGTACGTTTTTTTTCTTCCTTCCTTCTTTTTCTCTCTTCCCTCCACCCTCTTTCTCTAATTAATAGACAATATATATAGAGACTATTTTCTTAGACAGAGGAAAGGTAGACAATTGTAAACTGTGTGGAAACCGTACCCACCTAGGGGACTAGCCACCGGAAATGGCATGGCTTAATCAAACCTTAAATACCGTATCGCACTTGGCGGATACGCAGGATACGCACTAGTTACCCCCGCTATAGACATGAGACCGGTATATTGTGTAACTAGAGACAACCATTCTCCCCCGGTAGATTCCCCGTTAATTAGTGCCGCTGAATGTCCGCTAGCTTAATCCTGCTTGTCACGATATTGGTCACAAGGGATATCCTGGGACTATCTGTCGAGGATCTACTCGGGGGTCCAGAGCTTTTTCCTAATCGCCATAAGACAATTGGCTACTACTACTAACATCTCCCGGATATGCCCCAAGGAGGCAAAAACAGGGTAAATATTACCAGCAGCATCCACTCGAATGAGCAGTTACAAGAAATTCACTTAATCTTAATCCGGTTGCGGAATTATTCTAGAGACGCGAAGAGCCCAGACTTGAAACTACTGGCCTTGTCTCGGTGGCGGGACTCATAACATCTCACCCCCCCCCAATCCGATTATACCTCTCATGTTCAAGTCAGCCTAGCACTACATTTACCTATCATTCGAAATTGGCATCCGCTATCGAGACCTGTCCAGTCCATCCACCATGCCCAGCCCAGCCCCCAACATCCAACATGTTGAGATGACACCGGTCCCGCAAATTCGAGTGAGTTGCCATGAGGCAAGGCAAACTTATCCCACTATTTCGGGTCCCTCACCCGTCTCCTCTTTCCCTATTTCTCAAGCGATTTTATCACACTTTTTCGGCCTCTTTGGTTTCCTTCTCCGTTTCGATTTTCCGTGCGTTCCGGGTGTATGACTTATTGCAAGGCACCGGCATAGAGCATTGAACTAGTATGATCCGGTTCCATCAGCGAAATCAACTCGCCTACTTACTTACTCCGTTCCCTCCACTCTCCCATTCTACCGCCGTATTTCCGGTTTTCCTCATCTAGCGTCCCCCCTCGAGTGGGATACACCATACGGACTTAACCGAACACTATTACACTCCATCAATCTTGCGATTATCCAACTACTGGCGAGTTTCTTCATTTCCTCCAATCGCTACTTCCTCTCTGGAGCTCTGCTGAAAAACTCGTAGTAGAAAACTAGGCTAGGCCTCTGCGCGTGCCCCCCCGCCCCGCCTCCCTTCAACTCTCCCTTCTAGCTAATTTATTATCACGAATTGCATAACTCCCAGACGTGTGTTACCGGTTAATCGATACTTGCGCGACAGGCCGAAACCCAATTCCGCTAGTTGTAGCACGCACCGTGAATTACCCTGCACACAGCGAGACCTCCGATACCACAGATACCACATGGAGGTTAGAAACATAGAGGGGGATATGCTTCTATGACGTGCCGATTGCGGAAGACCGAAGACAGCGGAGGAGGGAATGGAAATGAAGACAAGGAGGATAAAATATTTGAATTCTGGGAATCCTATCTTTCTCGCTTGTCCTTCATATCTATTGTTGGAGATCTCACGATAGAGTCTAGAGTCGAAGTACAAAGTAATGGGAATGATTAATGGAAGAAGGGGAAGAATGGTCGCTGTCTTGCTTTATTGTCTATAGACGCGCCTAAGACAGCCGTACTTATATAGTAGTGCGCAACATGAATGTAAGTCGATATGACTCCCGTCATTTCCCAGATTCTGACTTCCTAAGCGGCCAAGCAGTTGGCCCAACACTTCCGCATCTGCCATCATACTTAGATGGTATTTCCGGCATCTATGGCGAAGCAGGGGGGGGGGTTAGATAGGAAATACAACAATCTTCCCGGCTCAGCGCTCCTGCCCCCAGAGTGGTGAGAAAAATAACAAGAACCTGCGTGATCTCTGGAATCCATTCGGAGGTTGCTAAAACAAACAGCGGAATTCCCGTTCCCGTTCCAGCGGCATTCACATCTTTTTTTTTTTTTTTATACTCTGCTCCTTGCCGGCGATATATGCGAATCCTCAGGTGTAGTATACAAAACCAGGTATACCAAGTCCTCCGCTCCCATTCGTGGCGAGTGATAAAGGAAATTAGTATGATAGTAGGCGGTAAATAATAATGGGATGGGAGAGGTACCAAGGAACAAAATTCTTCGGCACGACGAGATTGCCCGGTGATTGGCAAGAGGGTGTCCTAGAGGTTAGCCATTCTACCGTACCAACCAACAGTGAACCCGGCGGATGGCGCAGGGTGACGTTATAGCTAAAGTTCCACTTGGCCAATTAGTCAAAAGGAATGAAACCTCCTTTGGTATGCTCGTCGCTTTGGTAATCGTATGGCTACTCGGGGGGGGGGGCAATTCTCCTAACCGAGTCTCCTCCACACATTAGCAAAAACGGAGAGGGTCTATCTCAGGCCTGGTTTTTTTTTTAGTTCATTTGGTGATCTCCAATCTTTATAAGACCTACGATACTTGATCAGGGTGCCAAACACGATGATGAAGAAGATAGATTGTTCTTTTTTTAATTTTTTTAAGCCATAGATGTCGCGATAAACGTATTAAGATGGTAATAGTTTTTCTTCCTACTTTGACCGCACAACACGGTAAATGCGGAAGGATGTAGGATTGTCATCGTTCGCCAGGAGGAGTGCGCCTCGTATGGATAACGCGTTCCCTTCACACCTCCGGCATGTTCTTCCCGGATAGAAGGGGCTATAGACCGGTTGTCAGAGTGCATAACGACAACGGGAGATGGTGTTGCGAGAGATCTAGCTTGGGGTGGGGTGCGCTTGCGGGGTTGGAGATCGAAGAAAAATTACAGGTACTAATTGAGATTTGTTAATGGACGTTAGTGAGTTTTATCCTTCTTCCGATGTTTTTAGAACGTTTGACTGCCGTATTGGCATCTCGGCGGAGAGTGATGCGCTCGAGCCTCGGGGACAAGTTTACATATGAAATGCACACTCATGGATCATCCGTCTAGAAAAAATCTAAGGAAAGTCTGTAACTAGTTTGTGTTGTTGGATGTTGTTAGATACAGGCACCGTTCACTGAATTGTGGGTAATGTGTGAGCGGTTTGTGGGGTTTCGGGGGCTGCATTTCTTTGTATTCATATTCCCCCTTAAGTTAGTCCGCCAGTTAGCTAGGGAGCACAATAGTATTCCGTCTAAAATATACTTTACTGTAACGAAATCATGCCCAACTAGCTAGCCTGATCTAGCCCTCTATCCATTTATGACTATTTCGTCTCTGCGTCGCTGTTGCTAGGGCCCCATCCTTCCCCTTTCCACCCCACTTTTCCCAAACCGTGAAGTTATCCAAACTCCCAATCACTGCCTCCGGCGGCTCAATTGTACGGGCTTCTTCCAAGTGACTGGCGGTCTCAATGCACTTCCTTACAAACGTCGGGTAGTCCCATCCAAACCCTTTAGCAGCCATGGCGCAAAGACTATCCTGGTCGTCACGGCCTGGGCGGCCAGCACCCGTGAGATTCTAGATGTGTTAGCTCAAAAAACAGACCATATAAGACTAAGTAAATATGCGCAGGCGGGGGAGGGGGGGTACAGGTTTAGGATTGACATCGAACAAAAAGAATTTTCCGCTATTCTCCTCCTTTCTACGGATGTCAATCCTGGTAACGCTGGTAAGCTTAAGCAGTTCTGCAGCCTTCTGACACTCTGTCTTGGCAACCCGATGCCACGAATCTTCCTCCTTCACAGACAGGACCCTAGAATTTTTGGTAACAGGAACATGCCCATTCCACGGCATCACCCCGGAAACCTGATCAAATCGCTGCACGATCGGCAATGCCATAAACTTCCCCTGGCCATCAGGAACGAGCGTCACGGTGCCCTCCTCACCCTCCAAAAACTCTTCTACAAGGACAACACCGTAGGTGTTGAAAAGGTCATCGAGGGCATCCAACATCTCCACAAACCCGGTTATCAATTGAACCCCCTGGCTGCCCCTCCCACGAACGGGCTTGACGATGACGGGGTATGGGAGGTCGTAAACTAGCTGGCTTAGCCGCTCGATTGATCGCTTCGGGTCGTCTTCTAGGAGCCAGCTCTTTGGGATGGAGAAGCCGTGGTATTGGAGTAACCTGTTCGTGAAGGCCTTGTGGTCGACAGCGGCTACTACTTTTGGCGGGTTTGCGATTAGTTTTGTGCAAGGTGGGAGGGCAGTAGTGATGAGCGGGTGGTCGGTAAATAGAGGGGTGTTTGCCCAGATGGTGTTGGCACCCGCAGCTATGGCCGCCAGGATACCGGGTTGAGTATCGGGGAATGACCAGCCGGTGTCGGTGGCCGGGTTTGGGTGTGGTGCTGGAGCTATTATGCGTATCTCTGGGTCGTTTAGTGAGTGTACCGCGTAAGCGATGTCCGCGCATGCATCCTTGTAACCTGGTTTCAGACCGTGGGTCAGTAGATTGTGAGTAGGGGATACAGGGAGGAGAGGAGGAACCTCCAGGCTTTGGCGGCTTGAATGATCCATTAATAAGGGGTGGTGGAATAGCTTGGTGGAGTAATGCTACGCTGGTTATGCATCGCCTTGGGCTTCTGCCAAGGAATGAGATGGTGCGGGGATGAAAGAGACGATTACGAGTTATAGTACTAATCATTGGCGCGGGCGTGCCAGGTTGGTGATGTTTTCGGCGGGTCAATTGGTTGGGTTCTTTCCTTTTTTGTGGGGTTGGTTGAGGTGAAAATAGAGTTTTTCCGAATGGGGAAGAATCTCGGGACGACACAAGCGAATTGCGTCACTGCGGCACTGTAAGCGAGGTCATGCGCTTCTGCCATCTGGGATCCACCTTCCAAGCCTTCGCTTACTTTCCCTTTTGAAGACTAGTCTAATCAAATGAAAGCACCTCTGCCCTACCCGGCAAGAGGAGACTCTCGAATCCTGTTATGTAGTCAAAAATTTCCTTCTCCGGAAAAGTGGCGGAAAACAAAAGTGAGGGCATGGGAAATAACTAAATTTTAAAAAATAAAAATAAAAACAGCACCTCGCTTGATTATTTGTGATTTGACCGTGCCTACTTGGCGGCAAAAGATCCCGACGCTCACCCCGGATTCCGTACAAAATATGGAATTCATTTAGCTCTCCCGACCGCCAAGCGGGTGAAGCCAGCCGGTCAGGTTTCCATGCAGAAATCTCATGTAAATTGACTTTCCGTCTCAGCCGTGTTTTCGCGCGATTCTCTTAGGGCTCTGGCACTAAGAATTCCTCGCATGCTTTCTGCGACCTGGTCTTCAATTACGTGAAGCTTCATGTCTAGCAGAACTATCTAAACCGTTACTGGGTTTTCCTGACGATATCGTCATAATTAGTAGGCACCTTGGGAGGTTGGGTATTTTATGCAGGAGACTAGATGGGTATTGGTGAGGTCCTTATATAACATTGCAGGTGTAGTGGAATATGGCGTCAAAGGCATTCGGTATTTCTGATGAAAACCAAGAGAGTCTAAATATCTCGGTAACATCAAAGGTGATAAGTACATATTCTCAGGCATCATCCACTCATCTTTTCCTGTTCTTCGCTTGCCTAAACTAAACTCTATTGTCTTATAGAACACGATTACAAGTTTATTCATACCTAGCTTGCATTTCCAAGCCAAAATAGAGCATGGGGTATATGCAAAACTCAGTTTACCGGGTGCTAGTAGCATGGAGAAAGGTTGTACTGATGGAAAGTGTAAAGTATTGGTATGACTTATTATTTGAGCGTAATAACTTCATTTGCAGAAAAATATATAAGAATATCCCGTAATGGTTGATTTCCCTTCTGGGTAGTTTAGGTAATCCTGCGACTGATTCACTCCAATTCAAAATCCCGTGTAAGTCCCAATTGCCCACCTCTACATAAGTACTAGTGCTTAATACGGAGCAAACTTCCTTTCCAGGAGGTCTTTCACTCTTGATATTAATCTTAGTAGCTCATATTCTAAGTACTTTAAAACCCATTATAGAACTGAGAAGGAGAACAGGCTCGGCATTGGAAAGATTTTGGGTAAAGCGGTGTCACAAGCAGAAACTCCTTGAGAACCAGAATGATACTTAAATCATCTGTCACGTTGTGGCTGAGGGATTCAAGTAAGAATTCATGAAACTTTATCTTCAGAGAGGAAGTAACAGGTATTTAAGTACCGGTAAGATTGATATGAATAAAACAAAGGATAATTCTTTAGTAACTTTAACATAAGTGACACGAATAATTCATGATAAAATAAAAGTGAAACGAAGAATCTATTAATGAAAGGTATGTAAAGAGAATTAGTAACTCTATCCCTGACAGAAAGAAACATGTTCCCCATCTTTACCTATACACATCATCAGTTCCATCTGACTGTATACCACGAGATCTAAACATTATGATATGAAGCTATTCAACTTATACAACACAGTTACAAAACAATCAAGACCTAACAAAAACCACCTCGCTGCCTAAAGAATGTAACTCTCTTTACTCACAGTGGGATTAAGTCCTATGTCAACCGACACAACCACAATTCCCCTGGATATTCACGGATCAGGAAAGTCATAACCCCTCAGGTCCATGCCGTAGTCAAAGCCAATCATCTCATTACCCGATTTTGCGCTCCTAGAGTGAGGGTAGGACACAAACATACAGATGTTAATATTTACAATTGCTATGGTTGTGGCTGTGATTGTAGTCGCTATTGTGGTTATTGTCGCTGGAGGTTATCATTGTGCCCATTGACCTAGGACTTAATCTCGCTGGGAGGAAGGGAACAGATGTAAGAGAGTAGCATACGAGAGACAAGAACAACTTTCGGGGCAACAGAGAGTGGTGTACCCGGTGGTGGACAACTGGTGGACGTCCTGCCAATTTAACGGACAATCCTACTCCGAGTCCCCCACCCTATTGTTAGCTGGGTGGGCGTTTGGAGGGGGAATGGGACAGAAACACGGATAGCCTCATTATATTACTGCTCTCCCCCCCCCTCCGCCAATCAAGTCGAAACAGGAACGATGGAAGTCTGGTCTAGCGCAGGGAAAGCTGCCGGCTTACAGGCACCGCTATGAGGCTGCAGTGAGACCAGTCCTGAGAAGCCCGGAGCAAAGGATATTATAAGAAAACTGAAGTGTATTCGTTGCTCGCTGTAGAGGCACGTTTTACAGAGAAAAAAAGAATGCAGCTGGGACTAAATACAGATTGTGGTGGCCACTTACACAACGGGTTCACTATCACACAAGCGCTTGAAAAACTAGCCACTCTCGCCATGGTGAAAGCCCCGATCCCACCAGTATACCCTAACCTGACATACCACGATAGTGTTACTCCATCAAGGGGGATGGCCATTCAGAGGCAGATAAAGATTTCAGCCACGAGTCAGCTTCTTGAACTTCATATATTATTATAGATTCAGCCCTTCCTTACCAATTCATGTTTTCCAATTCAAACAATCCGGGCAAAGCCGACCATTTCCATTCCGAATCCCCCCCCCCCGATTAGACGATCCCCTACTTCCTGCGAGCAATCAACAACATTAAGACAAGAGCCATGAGAGATCAACATACCTTAACTAAATTCCCCACCTCCACCACCCACACCGCGCAGACTCACACTCTCACAACAGCCATAAGAATATCCGGAAGGATAAGAGAGTCTCACCATCCGCAAATAATATGTACTTTTTTCTTTCTTTTTTTTGGTGCGTCAGGCAAAACCTATCAACTACCGAAGTAGGGCATTAAGTGATCCAATAGATACAGAATAACCAAAATTTTGAGGGGGGGGGTTAGTAAAGCGCTTTTATTTTTGTGACAAGTTTCCAATACCTGTGAGGAACGATTAGCCATCACAATCGGAAGAGGGAGGAGAAATGGCTGTTGTGAGAGTGTGAGAGGCCGCTGCGTTGGAGATAGAAGAGGTGGAAGAGGAACGGAGGAGAGAGAGGTTGTTGGATGTTTTATAGACTGGGGAGGGAGCCGAGGAGGTAGTGAGACATGTGAAGATGGTAAGATTTTAGGACTCAGGATAGCGGTAGATGTCTTGAGATTCCTAGGCACCAGCATTTGTCATCTTAGGGTTTTTCTCTAGAGCTTATTGAGATTTGGGAGTTTTTTTTGGCACCGGCAGAGGGGGGAATATATCTATTAGCCTGTCCTGAACATAGCAGGAAGGCGAGTAGCCGACGGTTCCTCTATAATCATCCATGTTCAACTGCACTTAGAGGCCTATTGTTATTGCGCGTCTCTTGTCTGATTCTCTGACGCGTTCTTTATACTTCAACGAACTGACACGGCAGACTTTTCCCGAGGTAATTTAGCATGGAGGGCGCGTTTAAAGAAAGCATGGTGGTGAAAAGCATAAATGAGGGCCAAGAATAGCAACTTTTCAAATATGGGAACTAGGGGTTTGTGATTTCCTCCACGCCACCCATTCAGCCACCCATCAGCAAAAGTGACAAAGTACCGCACCCCCTACGCATGGCAACTCACATGTGCAGGGAGTTGTGGGTAAGTCTAGCGAGCGTGGCTCACAGAATTTCTATGTAAATGGCAGCCAAGACTTCGCCATACTTTTGCCATACCCTAGTACAGTTTGCCATGAATCTCAGCAGTCCTTAGAGTGAGGTAAGCGCGGAGGTTTCGTGATGCACAGTGGTTCATAGATGCTGCTCTAGTTGTAGAAAATCGCTAAACCCCCTGTGTAGCCAAAGCCCTTGTCCTGGGGTGGTGGCCAATTGAAGTATGAGAGGCCTAGAACCCCATTCAGCAAGGCAACCCTGCATCCATAGATCCCTTTGTAGTGTGAAAAATTCTCTGTGTTTGTTGTATCACATGCGTAACAGTCTTGACTGCGCAATTGGGAGTTTGGGGAGCATATAAAGTATCTACGCCCACACCCAACATCTTTTTTAGTTCTTTTTTATCACTTCAATTACAACACATCGGGACGCCATCAAAAAATCATTACACTATGTTCAAGCAAATTCTTCATCTCAAGATCGCACAAAACCTTGGCTCTACTGGTATTCGCCTTCGTATGGGGTCTTACAAAAGATTCCACACTACTCAGGTAAGATACCTATTACTCAATAATATTGGATTTCCTCCTAACCTGTTTACTCAGAGGAAAGCGATGGCAGAACGGGCACCCCAGTTCCCCAAAGGCATATCACCCGAGAGCCATGAACGCTATATGACATGGGAGGCTTTTTCCAGCCATGGTGTTGAGTTAATCAACCGTATTTCAGCTGTGGAAAAGGTATAGCCTCATTCCAACATAATAAATAATAGGACTTTAGAAAACTTGACTAAAATTTATCAGAATGTTGTTGAATGCCACAGGGCCATCGAAAATATGGAGACCAACCTCAAAAACGAAATCGGGACTGACGGGATGAATCTCTGCGAGTATGTCAGGACCTGTGTTATAGAAGAAACCGAAAGTATCGAGGCCGGACTCACCGACAAAATCGAAAATGCGGTTACGAGTATCAAAAACGAAATCGGGAATGACAAAATGAGTCTCCGCGAGTACATCGAGACCTGTGTTGCATCTGAAACCCAGAAGATCGAGGCAGGACTCACCAACAAAATCGAAAATGTCGGGACCAGTC
>Ga0307509_10006386_pt1 | contig 15892 bp, 19 predicted proteins | sample 10_EM_MG_FD_202245 | JGI IMG/M metagenome (GOLD analysis project Ga0307509, IMG submission 202245) | Populus trichocarpa ectomycorrhiza microbial communities from riparian zone in the Pacific Northwest, United States - 10_EM | ecosystem: Host-associated > Plants > Roots > Unclassified | place...
TCACATGGTAAGAATGATAGGTAAGCGGTCAGGTGGTAAGGTCATGTGATAGAAAGGGGGTGGGAACGGGTCACGTGATGAGAAAGTGTTAGTAAGCAAGTGAAAAATGAATTTGGAGCCTCAAGAACGTAACAAGCGATATGCCGAGGACGCCTCGAACTTGCGGATCCCGTTGAACTGGGGTCTCTCAGCGGGCAGACACAACATGGAAGGGGAAAAGAACGACGGCCATGGACAGGTTTAATGACATTTACTTGTGTTGTTATGATTTACTGAAGGATTCACAGGAGAGCCACTAAGATCAGGACCGTCCCAAGGATGCCAAAGAATGTGCGCCAGCTTTGCGCGCGGACGTACCACGTCTATACGAAGACTATATCCCCAATACATACATACACCCACCGCTTGACTCAGCACGCGAGAAATGAGAGTAGTCCCTCCTCATCAGAGGAGATGCTCGCACAGAATACACGTAGGCGGAGAGCAAGCGTGCGGTGGGGGCGTAGTACAAGCATTGGCCCTAGCTGAGCAGCGAGACGAGGTCGAAGAGTTGCGGCTGGATGATCAGCGGCACGTTCAGATCCTGCGCGATCACGTAGACGCACAATGGGAGAACTGCGATGCCCCAGAGGAATCTGCACGGGAGCGAGTCGGGTGTGTTTGTTAACGGTGTGTTTTTGGAGGGATGATGCAGGTGCGTGCTAGTGCTCGGAGGAGGAAAGGATGGGGCGGGTGGCGGATGGAAGCGGAGGTGTGATTTACATGAGCCAGGGTGAGGGCCCTTTGGTGGACTTTGTGCGCCAGGTTTTGAATAGCCGAGGGATGAACTGTTCGGTCCAGTAGATCGCACCTGGACAATGATTGGTAGTATCGGCGCGGGAAGTGGAAGGAAGTCGATGACGAAGAAGCTGACTGACCCATTGTTCCGAACACGTTCTCGGCCACCGAGTTCACGGGCATCACTGTATTTCCCGTCACGTTTATTGTGAAACACGGTTGTATGAGTGTGAGTCGTGATACTGTTCTATTTGGTGTTTCATCGGGGTTGGGAATCTCCACTTCCCCAACCGCACTGTCTCAGTTCCCCACGCCACCGCGGTGTTACTAAGTTAAAGGCTCGACTCGGGAAGTCCAGCAACGGTGACCTCAACCTCAAGGCCTCAACCCATTACCCTTATTACAGATTCTGGATTCTTCTCCCTACCACCACCTGCTCTCCAACAATCGATTCCCCACTTTCTCAGTCATATGAGTGACCACTCACAATCATCTCGTTTTCGAGCCCTCTTCGACGCTGCCCTGCAGGACTACCAAATCCAGACAGGCATCGCACTCTTCAACCACCCACTCGCCGCAAAACTCCAGAATTGCAACTCTGTCGAGTCCGTAACCGCCGTGCTTCAAGAGCAAGCACGAACGTTCAACGAATTCCTGGGGGACAACGGCAGGATCACGAAATCTCTCAATGGTATCGTGTCAGTTCAGTATACGCTCTCTTCTAGTGCTGCCTCTATTGGCCTGGTACGTCGAGAGGGTTCAATACCTGTTTCTTATCTCTGATTCTATTCTATCCCACAGCCATTCCTGCCTGCAACTGCCGTTTTTACTGGCTTTGCCGTCCTTCTTGCTGTATGAGCATTGTCTATTTCCCACGTGTGTATCCTTGTAACACACAACTGGATTAGGCGGTCAAGGACGTCAGCACCAGTTATGATGCCCTGGTCGACTTGCTCGAATCGATAGAACACTTCATCAACCGCCTTGATATTTATACCAGGATCCCTTTAACTGGAAATATGACCGAGATCATTGTGAAGATCTTGGTGGAACTAATTTCCACACTTGCGGTGGTGACGAAACAGATCAGACAGAAGCGACCAAGTAAGTGCATCCTTGCCGATATGTCGCCGATCTGAATGGAATGCAGTGAAAATGGTCAAGAAGTTGCTGGGAGAGAATGAGGTCGAGGCGGCATTACATAGGTTAGATCGGCTTACACACGATGAGACTCGGACGACGGCAGCACAGACCCTAGAGGTGGTTTACAGTCTAGTGCAGAACATGAGGTTGGTCATGGACGGTGAGTAAACACACTGACATGTTTACTACTGGCCATTGACCACATTCCCTTCTAGACGGAAGAGCATCAGTTGCCAACATCGGGAATACCCTTGGTATATCTTGTTTGCACCATAAACTGACCCTGTGTCTGATTGAACGGTAGAAATCATACAGCGACTGGAAAGCGATGGAAACAAGTCGAAACGTGAGTTGTTGTTTAACTTCGGTCAGGTGACGAAGCGCTGAGGTCGTCGAACAGGCGACAAGTTGCAGGGAGATATACGTAATTGGTTCTCTCCACCTGATTCATGGAAGAACCACAACATTGCCTGTGGATCGCGGCACATTGGGACGGCGAGATGGTTTATTGAAGGCGACACTTTCTCAGAATGGCAGTCGTCTGGACCGAGTTCGCTTCTGTGGGTTCATGGCAAACGTGGGTGGTCATCTTACCTTTAATGCTCTCACTGAGACTGGCGTCCCTTTTCATTCATAGCAGGCGCAGGGAAGAGTATCCTTTGGTACATTAATCTTTTATGTCTCCGCCCTGAGGGCTCAAGGTGTCAGTCAGTTCCTCGATCGTCGAAGACATCATCAGCTTGCAGAAATCGGGACTTGCATCACTGGCATTTTTTTATTGCGACTTTAGAGAGGAACAAAAGAAGGATGTCCGTGGGCTGCTCTCATCATGGCTTCTCCAACTTTCTCGTCAATCTCACCTCTCCTGTGACCTTCTCTCCAACATGTACTTGGAACACGACAATGGTTCGAGGCAACCCAGTGACGGCGCACTTGTCAAGTGTTTGAAGGACATGCTGAAACTTCCGGGACAACCACCGGTCTACCTGGTAATAGATGCCCTGGATGAATGCCCGATCACAGCATCCTTGTCATCCCCTCGCGATAGGGTTTTAATGCTTGTGGCGGAGCTCGTTGACTCGCAAGTTCCAAATCTTCGCATTTGTGTCACTAGCCGACCAGAGACGGACATCAAGACCGTCCTTGATCCTTTGACTTTCCGTTCCACTTCCCTACACGACGAGACCGGACAAATGGAGGACATAAACAACTTCATTACGTCTGTCGTTAACACCGATCGAATGATGCGAAAATGGAAAACTACTGACAAGCAACTCGTAATTGAGGTGCTCACGAATAAGGCTGATGGCATGTATGCAATCGGTGCTTTTCGCTTCCGTGGCTCCTGTTGACATCTCTTGTAGGTTCCGATGGGTCGATTGCCAGTTGGGCTACCTTCGCCGCTGCCTTCCAGGACATATACGGCGTGCTCTCGAGGAACTACCCGAGACGCTCGATGGGACATATGAACGTACTTTGAGAGATCTCGATAAAGTAAATTGGGAGTCTGCCCACCGGTTGCTCCAATTTGTCGCGGTGGCTTCCCGCCCACTCCGTGTTGAGGAACTCGCACAGTTTCTTGGGTTCGACTTCACGACTGGGCCGGTTCCGAAATTCCAACAGGATTGGCTCCTGGAAGATCCAATTGATGGCATACTGTCCACGACGTCGAGTTTGCTGGCCACTGTCGACCTCGATGGTTCTCAAGTGATCCAATTTTCTCATTTTTCGGTCAAGGAGTTCTTGACATCTTCCCGGCTTGCGGAAGCAAGGGACATTTTTGTTCAGCGTTATCACATCTCGATGACAGAGGCCCACACCTTCACCACACGAGCGTGCATAGGCATGCTGTTACACCTCGACAAAAACATCACCATTGATGGCCTTGACAAATTTCCTCTCGCTGAATATGCCGCGGAGCACTGGGTTGGCCATGCGCGGTTCCAGGACGTGTCTTTCAAGGCGGAAGACGGAATGAAGCAACTATTTGACCCAAACAGCTTCCACTTTGGCGTTTGGGTGTGGATACACGATGTGGAAGACCGATACTGGCGTCGAGAAAAGCGAGGGGAATGCCCACCACCGCCCCGCGGAACCCCATTGCATTATGCGTCTCTGTGTGGCCTGAACGCGATTGTCAAGTTCCTGGTTATTGATCACTCACAAGACGTGGACTCTCAGGGCTTTGACGATAAGTCAACTGCGTTACATCTGGCGTCGAGGAAGGGATATGCAGAAGTTGCTGGTTTCCTTCTCGACCACGGCGCCGATGGGAATGCAAAGGACAAGCGCAAGTCAACTCCATTACACGAAGCATCAATTGGGGGACATGCGGGAGTTGTACGCGTCCTTATGGAGCGCGGCGTGGATGTGACCGCCAAGAACGGTGATGGATATAACCCAGTTCTCCTTGCGTTTATGAGGGGGCATGTAGAGGTCACGACCGTCTTTCTTGAGTTCGGTGTGGATATGCAGGGAGGCCATATTAACGAGTGGCCTCCGTTGCATCGGGCGCTATTTGGGGGACGCACTGAAGTCGCACGCGTCCTTCTTCAGCGTGGCGCAGACATAACACAAGACTTCGAGGGCGGCTTAACTCCGTTATTTGCGGCGTCAATTGGGGGACATGCGACAGCCATCCGAGTCCTCCTTGAGCACGGCTTAGACCTGACGGCCATGGATGAAGCGGTGGGCCGTTCATTTCAAATGGCGTGTATAGGAGGCCATGTAGAAGTTGCTCGCCTCCTTCTCGAGCATGGTGTGGATGTAACAGCCCAGCGGGATGGGTCGACTCCATTACATGTTGCGGTATTTGCGGAACATGTGGATCTTGCTCGCCTATTTCTCGAGCACGGTGCAGACGTGAAAACACAGGACGATGCCGGACTAACTCCATTACATGCAGCGGCACACACTGGTCGTGTAGAAACGGCACGCCTACTTCTCGAGCGTGGCGCAAACGTGACAGCCCAAGAAAATGACGGGTATACTCCGTTACATATCGCGGCGGCCAAGGGACATGTGGAACTCGCGCGTATACTTCTCGACTGCGGTGCAGATACGACAGCCCAGGACAACGACGGGTGGACCCCATTACAAATGGCGGAGGCCAACGGACATGTTGAACTCACACGCCTACTCCTCGAGCGCGTGACCGATGCAACAGCCCAAGCTGACCATGGGCGGGTTCTAATCCATATTACAGTAGACGAGGGACATGTGGAACCCCCACACCCACTTCCTGATGGCGGGACAGATGGGACAGCCCGGTCCGACGAAGGGTGGACCCAGTTACAAGTCGCGGCAGCTGAGGGAAATGCGGAATTTGCATGTCAGCTTCCCGAATGCCAGGCAGATGAGGCAACCCAGGCCGACGGCGGCTTGTTTCGGACTCCGATCCAAGTTGTGGCAGCCGATGGACTTGTTGAACCCCTAGGCCAACTTCCCTCGCCAGACATACATGCAATAGATCAAGCAGATGACGGGCGAACTTCAATCCAAGTTGCGGTATCCGAGGGACACGTGGAACCCGCTCCCCTACTTCCTGAGCTCAGGGCAGTTATGACGACCCAGGCCAGCAACGACCTGGCTCCATCAAATGTCACTGCTGCCGAGGGACATGTGGAGTATTCACGCTCACTTCGCCAGCCGGGGCTGGATGCGACAGCCCTTGCCGAGAGTGGGCAGACTCCGTTGCGAATGGCATCCCAACGGGAACACGAAAACGTCGCCCCTGTCCTTCCCGACCATGGCGCGGAAACAATAGTTCATGATAACCAATGGTGGTGCCGTTGCATCGTACAATAGGGTCGAATATGAGTTTTGCTTGTGTCTTTCTCCGGTATGGTATTGATCGGATCACAGCGAGAGGCTCGGACTCCTTCACATGGGGCGTCTATAGGAAGACACCGTCGCTTTATCTAGTTTCTCTCAACCATCGAGTTTGTAATAAATACGGAATCATACTTGTACTTGATATGTGATACTGTTTACAATTCTGTCATGCGATTCCTATTGTATTGCGAGCGTTGCGGAAGGAAGAAAGGTATGCCAGACATGGCAACCAACAAATTTAGAAGAATCACCGTGCTCATCATCTCATACTCACGGCGATACCGTAGCTGTAAGTCTGGAAATCACGAAGCCTCGCTTCACCTGAACCAGATACTGTCCACAAATAGCCCACCAAACATGACCTGGACCTCGCTCGTAGTGCCGGATGCAGCGCGAGATTTATTCAGTTGGTCATTCACGGTGGTTACAAATCATACCCAAGCGCGTGTGTGCTGATGGCCGCCACCTACCATCTCGGCGAACCTTGTATGTCACCTTACCGGAGTATGTGCCCGTCGCGGTCAACGTGATAGCGAACATTGCGATCCCGAGACGAAAGATAGGAATAAGAGGGTGGAATCACCTGTGGGAGAGGGCCAGTTTATTGTTGGGTTATTGATCATAAGCGTGCCGAGATTGGGAGGGACATGGCAACGCGAGCGTGATTTTAGTTTTGCTCACAAAGTGCGGTCTCGAGGCTGTCGACGGTGTCCTTGCGGATGCTAGCCCTGCTGTAGAGGTAAGTTTGCCGACGCAATACGCCAAGTCGGCGGCGGGGGGGGAGTGTTAGGGGGGCCACAAGATCGGGGACCCATTATAATGACAATGATAAAGTCGAATCGCACCTTAAGTGACTTTTTTTTGCATGTCCATGAACAGCTACGGTCATTGTAAAGCCATTCTCAGAATCAGTGACGGGACATATTGTCCCTTGTGTTCGCATCTTCGCTTGCACTTTCTCAAAATTTCGGGTTGACTATATTCAGCCCGATTTGGCGACAGAAGTCAACTGACATTGATACGGGGAACACTCACATAACGCCTGCAGAAATGGACGGGATGGAACGCATGGTGGCGAACTCCATTATACACCTCACGATGCACAGAATACATGATAAACGTGGAGACTTCAGCCAGCAGATGCGTCGCACGTGGGAACAGCGTGAGGAGATGGGGGAGACGTCATTTGCACCAGGAAGTGATCTTCAGCGTATGCGAGATAACGGTGATGGCAACCCATTCTTTCCTGAGATGAGAAGAGATGTTGGATAATTTGAAAGGCCTTGCAGTGTGATGGTGGCGGTGACGGAGTGGTACCGGGGGTTGCCGAAAGAAAATGGGAAAGATGGCGGTTACGCGTTCAATTGGCATGGGATCCCAGACCAGGACAAGCCACCTGCGATGACTCGGACAATGACAAGGACTTTTACGATAGCCTCAAGCCGATAGAAGCCTGCACCGGATTACTTCTCATTGTCTCGGACCGCAGTTGCAAGCATCACGGCCGCTGTCATCTTGGATTATCACGAGCATCATCGCAGGACTTGTGCTGCTCACGCTCTGCGTCTCTCTTGTTCCGTGGGTCAGTATCACAACCAAGACAAGCACGAGGCCGTTTATGACTTATCCGGATCACAAGTCCGGCATACCAACATGCAAAGTGCTCGCCTGCAACAAAAATGCAGCGTTGAAGCTGTTAGAACGAAACGCGACGGGCGATAGGCGGCTACTGCAAGGACGTCGACTTGGCACTTGAAGACAAAGGAGAGGGTGGAGAAGACGCCACCAAGAATGTGGGTCGTCACGACGAGGAACGAAATGCAGAGGTGGCGCAGTACTTGCGGATCTTGTAGAACTGGGTTCTCTCGGTGGACAGGCGCGCCGTGGAAGTGGAAAGGAAAGGTTATGGTCCATAACATATCATCGGGATTTATGGACTACTGAAGTGCGGCACTCATAGGGGGTCTACTAAGATCAGAACTGTGTCAGGGACGCCAAAGAACTACATGCCAGCCTTGTCCGCGGAAAACCCAAGTCTATATCATACTGGGCTTGTATTCCCGACACAGACACCCCCCATACACCCGCCACTTTTATGTAGTACACGAGAAACAAAAGGAGCCCTTCCCTTATACCAGGCAAGAGCAGATGGCCGAACAGAATACACGTACGCGGGGGTCAAAACCCACCCCCGCCTCGAGCACGCCCCAGAACACCTACGTCCTGCCGAGCTTCACGGTACACTACGTGTGCGAGCGTGCAGCGGGGCCGTAGCACAAGTACTGGGCCCAGTAATGCAGCGAGAAGAAGCTGAAGAGTTGTGACAGCACGATCGGGGGAACGGTCGGGTCCTGGGGGACCACGTAGACGCCGAGCGGGAGCGTCGCGATTCCACAGAGGAATTCGTACGGGAGCGAGTTGGTTGGGGTGAGAAAAGAGATGTGATTTGAGGGACAGACGCAGGTGCGTGTTCGGAGAGGGATTGGGCCGGAAGCGGAGGGACGACTTGCACGAGCCAGGGTGAGAGCCCTTTCAGGTTGGTAGACTTGGTGCGCCAGGTTTCGAGCAGCTGTGGGTCGGGTCGGCGACAGGTCGGCGGCGCGGGAGTAGAATCTGAATGTGAAACAAGTCAATAAAAAAGAAGCTTGCTGAGTCACGCTGACCCATCGTTCCAGGAACACGTTCTCTCGACCACTCAGCTCACCGGCATTACTGCGTCTTGCGTCACTTTCAGAAGTAATGGCAGAAAGGTTGTTAGTGTGAGTAAAATTCAGTATGTGTCATGACTGGCGGTCTGCCGTGCTCCGCACGGGCAACAGCTGGTGTTCGATCTTTGTCGCCACTGTCTCTATTCCGCGTTGTAACGTTCGATCGGAAATGTTCTAATGCGAATCGATTTCTTTTTTTACGTACCTTCATAATGCTCTTTTGGATACGACAATCGCACTGTCTTATCGCACGTCCACGTTCACGGCAGCGGCGTCGAGCAACAGCGGCGTGGAATAGTTCGAACCGATACCCCAGAAGCCGGATTGATGTCGCGCTGAATGGCACAGTGTATCGCAGTGCGTTGTCGTCCTCGCCGAACACATTCGCCAACCTCTGAAGGAGCAGTGCGGTCTTGTGAGAGCATTCCGTCATGCCGCGTTTCTTACTCACGTCCTTGCCGACAACGTTGATCTAGTCGACATTGCGAGAGTTGAGGCCTATGAGGGGTGGAGCGGCCGCAGGGTGTTGGGGCGTGACGAGATCTGGAGTGGTGCCGCCCACACGATCAGTGACATGGCATTACACGCGCTTGTGTCGCCTGGCGAGGGGAGAGGCTGTATTCTCCCCGACAGCACGCTCCAATTCTTGTCGGTGAGGTTGGGCGATCTGAAATGAGGAAAGAGGCTGATAGGGAAGACTTTCGTCGTCACCAAGGAGCTCTTGTAAGGCCAGATCACGCCAGCGACTCTGTGTCAGGGCACATCGTTTGGGAAGATCGTTTGATGCATTTTGAAGCTGCACACATCGCTGTGGTATCATGGGAAACAGACCGATTGAAAGAGGATAACCGGCGTGGTCATGAATCCGCAACAATGCGTCGCGTCCTCACCGTGCGGCCATGTATCGTCGGATCATGACAAATATCTCAGTTGGACTGGTGTCAGGAATAGAGCCAGAGATGCATCTCCCCATATAACAGATTTATGTCGTCAATTTGCAAACTACGTACTCATATCAGGGTAGATATAATTGAAGTTTAGTGAGGGTTTTGTTAAGCGGCTCAAAACTGATCGCATTTATTAGGGACAAGTATACTTCGTGGGATGTTTATCGGCAATTTGTTGTTGAACTGGCTAACCCGATCAATCCTTGTCCTTTAGGAGCTCACACCCGAGACCGAGTACATAGAACTGCTATCCATGTTAAAACTGTTGACCTATCACATAGATATATACATCTGCGCAGGTCTCCCATTTATACTCCACAGTTGCAGAGCTCGACTCGACAGCACCGTAAACGACAACAAACTGGTCGTTGTTGCTACGTTGGCATAAAGAGAAGTGGTCGCTATCTCCACCGTTCACCGCAAAACCATAGGGAAACTCTTGACCATGAGGGCTTGTGGAAACCTAAACGTAGTTCGAATGACATATCGTCAAAGACGACCCAGTCACAAGAAACTCGGGCTTTTTGAGACTCACCAGTTCGCAATACACCTTAGCCGGGGAAGCGGCTACGCCGTATGCGGGGAGAAGGAACGATAAAAAGCCATTTTCCTTTGGCACCTCCTGCGAGACGCCGACTATCCTGCCGTCTGATCCGTACGCTGTGATCCCTCCATCAACCAAAGTGAAGTTCTTGGCAATGATTGACTCGGGTTTCATGGACTCAGCGCTCTGCGTCACACAACGGCGTCTCAGCATGATCACGTCGAGGAGTGTGTCGCGATACATACCCCAAGCCACGCATAGTTAGAGCTATAACTCGAGTCATCTAAGCCAATGGCCAATGTCTTCCGGATGTTGGTGTCTGACTTGAAGCCAGCGAGAAGAGTAAAGTTATTAGCATCCGGGAATCCACCCCATGGGCAAAGTGAGGTCTGTCGTTCCGCCGGTGAGGCCGATGAGAAGGTGGCAAGGAACGAAGCGATGAGGGCCATGGCGAACATTGTATTACCGTAGATGTTGGCGACGAAAAATGGAAGAGGGAGACCTGGTTTTATATACTGATCGGTGACGTGAAGACCCCTCAACTCCGGAACATAGTAGGGTGAAACGTGTGAGAAGATCGCGGTAAATTATGCTTACTACGAAGTGTCGTATTCCGAAAAAGCCACGGTGATTCAGGGTACGATGTACATGTAGATAGTGGCGTGTAATTGAATGCGGAAGCTGGCCGACATCGTTAAAGGGGTTACGGCGAAGCGCGCGGGAAATTTGATCGCGGTCAGGTGCCGCAGTCGCGGCGTCAACCCAATGAATACTGTAGCAGCAGAGGTCAGAGGTCAGGATGCGGCCAAAATCCACGCTGATACCGAATGGACGAAGATCCCGTCAAGTGGGGACCATGGGGGTAAGGCGTGCGTCTTATCTCGAAAGTGTAGAGTCAGCCCGAGTGCACATCTCTCAAATCAGTGCATCGGTCTTCCTAAGTGGGCCGTCACAGTAGTTATGTGCACTTACCTTAGATAGTTTTCAATCCCAGGAAAAGCGAGGTTTCGCCATTTGATTAATGCGGATCGGGAGGAGGAACGACGGGGAATACTACCGGACAGGTTGTCCACCTACCTGGGAGAAGTCGATGGGTGCAACCATTTCCAACAGCAGAGACCCCCCATGAGCACTGAGATCCTAGAGACAATGGCATGGATGCTTTAATATGATTGCCATACACTCCTTCCACTCGCCCCCGCGAATGGCAAGGAAGACATGAGAAAATAACTGATTCGTCGGTATGCAGCTCAGTCGAGGCCGGAGCAATCACGTGTCCTCGACATGTGATTTTGCCCTGTGCCAAATAGAAATAGCAAATTAATAGAATTTTTCACGCTCTCTGACCAGCTCCCCGAGAACCCCGAGATAACCTGTGTCCGATTTGTGGAGCGACCTTGAGAACAACTCGCACTTACACCACGGTAGGTTATTTTCTCTCTCCTACGACTTTTCGTACGACAAAGGAGGACCCTTCTACCCTCCAGTTTCTCATTTCGTCTCGTCCTCGTCTCCAACCTGCCTCACGTGATCCATTTTAGGCAATCAGCCTATGCCTTTCTCTTCAGGACGGGGTGAGGCGGTGCATTGACAGGGCGGGAGCACAGTGAGAGCCGCCCCGTTTCTGGTTGACCAGAAACGAGAGAAAGAAATGTGCTCGCAAAGTTCGGTCTCGACGCTATTGTAAGTGTGTTTTCCGGTGTTACGCCACGCCACAGCAGAGGTAGAGTGCACGGATGCTACTTGCGGTAACGGTGGCCGGGGATGGTGTTAGATGCGTTAATCAAAATGGATATTGATTGGGAAACACATACCCAACGCCTGGGACGAGAGATGGGACGAAATTTATGCGGGAATATCTCATCACATGCCTACACTGCAATTTACAGAGCACCTGTGTTAGAGTACGATCTGGCGGCAACCTGATAAAAGTATCAATGCCCACAGTCATCAGCGCATCAGCGCGCACGTGTTAGTGCGTGCGCTCATAGGTGTGGCGTCCCCGCCGATCCGAACACTGCCTTACTGGAGGAATGGATACTATAATCCATATCCTTAAAACCCGTGACGAAGGCGGGGACAGCAGACCGCAGAGGCGTCGTAGCGGTGCGCGGAAAACGGGAGACGTCATTTGCGCGAGGAGATGATCTTCAGCGTGTGAGTGACAGCGATAGTAGTCTACCATCTCCAGATTGTCTCGAGGCAGGAGGAACGGATGTAGGACGATGTGAAAGGTCTTCTGGTTGTGTTCTCTGGAAAGGGCGGTTTCGGCCCGGTTGAGGGCGGATCATAGAAAATTTGTGGCCACTCTGTCACTGTCACAGCACCTCTGGGATTCTCAGCTACTACGATAATAGCTCTTTACCTGAAGGCCACCCGGTGTGACCACCAGCGAGGCAGCGACGGCTACAAGTGATACATTCCTTGAATACAACAAACAATCCTGGGCGCACGAAAAGCGTAGAACATGAACATGTGACGCCGGCAGCGCCGCGCACGAAGCCGCTTATCCGTGGTTACATGGTGGAGAGCAGGTATCACCGCTGTATGCTGTATGACCCAGTGGCAGGTGCGCCGACCAGACCCGCGCGCTAAAGGACTTCCAAAGCGCTCGCGTCGCGTCACAAACCCAACCAAACATAGTTCAACACAACCTGCAACCCTCAAAAGGTCTCAACGTTCTCAACCTCAACTCTATGTCCATCTTTTTTAGGTAATTACCTTGCGTCTGTCATTACCGGGATGACAGGTCGGTGAGGCAGTGCCCACAGCCTTACTTCTTGCCCCTACCTCCACATCCCGCTCTCCAAATATCGTTTCCCCACAGCGATATGACAGATCAGTTGCAGTTATCATCCCGTTTTCGAGTCCTCTTCGAGTCCGCCTTACAGGACTACCAGATTCAGACGGGCACGACTTTGGCCAGCCACCCGCTCGCCGAGAAACTCCAGAATTGCAACTCCGTCGAGTCCGTAACCGCACTACTTCAAGACCAAGCACGAACGTTCACCGAATTCCGAGGGGACAATGGCAGGATTGCCAAATCCCTCAAGGGCGTTGTATCGGTTCTGTACACGCTCTCGACAAGTACTGCCTCTATCGGCCTGGTGCGTCGAAACGCGTCGATGGGTATTCCACATCTCTGATGGTCTATTCTACAGCCATTCCTACCTGCAAATGCCATTTTCACTGGCTTAGCCGTCCTTCTCGCTGTATGAGCCATAGCTTATTTCCCATTGTACATCCTTCTGACACGACACGCAACCGTATCAGGCTGTCAAGGACGTCAGTGCTAGCTACGACGCTCTTGTCGACTTGCTCGAATCAATGGAACATTTCATAAACCATCTCGATATTTATACCAGGATCCTGTTAACGGGAAATATGATGGAGATGATCGTGAAAATCATGGCGGAGCTGATTTCTGTTGCAGCCTAATAATTATGGCCAGACTGGGGATTGAACCCAGGCCTACTGGATATATACCAGGTGCTCTACCACTGAGCTACCTGGCCTGGGGAAATCAATCTGAATTAGGGATTAGATGTGGATTGCCTCTCTTTTGCCACTTTGAATTCATGGACAGATTGCAAATCCAACAATTTCCACCCTTGCCCTGGTGACAAATCAGGTCAAACAGAAGTGACTGAGTAAGTTCATCCTTGCCAATATCTCCCTGATCTGAATGGAATGCAGTGAAACTGGTGAAGAAGCTGTTAGGAGAGAATGAGGTTGAGGCAGTGTTACAGCGGTTAGATCGACTCACACATGACAAGACTTGGACAACCATGGCACAAACCTTGGAGGTGGTCTATGGTCTGGTCCAGAATATTTGAGTGGTCATGGGGGGTGAGTCAACGTACTACCTTGTTTGCTATTGACTACTGAGTGTTTCTCTAGATGGAAAATCATCAGTTTCCAGTATTGGGAATAAACTTGGTACATCTTGTTGGTGACATAAAATGATTCCATCTCTGATTGAGCATTAGAAATTGCACAGCACCTGGCAAGCGACACTAACAAGTTGAGTCATGAGTCAACTGCCTTCGTTAGGTGACGATGTGCTGATGTTATCTGGCAGGTGACAAGTTGCAGCAAGATTTTCAGAGTTGGCTCTCTCCCCCCGACCCATGGAAAAATCACAATATTGCCTGTGAATTACAGCACATTGGGACGTCCACATGGTTTATTCAAAGCAAGACTTTCTTAGAATGGAAGTTGTCTGGTCCAAGTTCTCTGCTGTGGGTCAATGGCAAACGTCAGTGGTCCTATACCAGTATCCTTTTTCAGAGACAGGGACTGATTGTTTTCCCCATTTGTAGCTGGTGCAGGAAAAAGCATGCTTTGGTACGTTAACCTTGCGATATCTCTGTCGTGATGACTTACAATGTTGTAAAGTTCATCAATTATCCAAGACATCGACAACATGCAGAAATTAGGACTTGCATCATTGGCATTTTTTTATTGTGACTTCAGGGAAGACCAAAAGAAGGACCCGCATGGGCTGCTTTCGTCTTTGCTGGTCCAACTTTGCCATCAATCCGACTCCTACTATAATGTCCTGTCTAACTTGTACATGGAACACAACAGCGGTTCAAGGCAACCCAGCGACAACAGACTTCTCAGTTGTCTTGAGGAAATATTGAAGCTACCTCGACATGGACCCATATACTTGATTATGGACGCGCTGGACGAATGCCCAATTACACCATCTATGCGGTCCCCTCGCGATAAAGTTCTGACACTTGTCAGGAAGCTCATTGATTCACAAATTCCGAATCTGCGCATTTGCATCACTAGCCAATTGGAGACGGACATTAAAGCTGTCCTCGATTCTTTGACTTTTCGTTCAACCTCCCTACACAATGAGGGCGGACAAATGGAAGATATTGAGAACTATATCCGGTTGGTTGTTAATACGGATTCAATGATGCGGAGATGGCACACAGCCGACAAGCAACTTGCCATCGAGGTGCTCACGAATAAAGCTGATGGCATGTAAGTCATTCTCACTTTTCGGATCTACGTCTCCTGCTGATATCTATTGCAGGTTCCGATGGGTTGATTGCCAGCTGGGCTACCTTCGCCGCTGCCTCCCAGGACGTATACGGCGCACTCTGAACGAACTACCAGAGACGCTCAATGGGACTTATGAGCATGCGTTAAGAGATATCGATAAAGCAAGTTGGGAGGTTGCCCAGCGTCTTTTCCAAATTGTTGCAGTTGCTTCCCACCCGCTCTGTGTCGAGGAACTCGCGCAGATTCTTGGGTTCGACTTCACTGGGGAGCCGATTCCAAAATTTCAACTGAATTGGCTGCTAGAAGATCCAATGGAGGCGGTACTGTCTACAACGTCGAGTTTGCTGGCAATTGTCGATGTCGATGGATTGCAAGTTATACAATTTTCCCATTTTTCCGTCAAGGAATTCTTGACATCTTCCCAGCTTGCCAAGGGAAGTGAGGTTATCTGGCGGTATTACATCTCAATGACAGGGGCTCACACCCTCGCCGCGCAAGCTTGCCTAGGCATGCTGTTACACCTCAACAAAAACATTACCAGAGATGACCTGAACCAATTTCCTCTTGTTGAATATGCCACAGAGCACTGGGTTGACCATGCGCGGTTCGAGGACGTGTCTCTCAACGTGGAAGATGGGATGAAGCAACTATTTGACCCAAACAGCTTCCACTTTGATGTTTGGGTGTGGATACATGATTTGGAAGACCGGTACTGGTGTCGAGAAAAGCGAGGGGAATGCCCATCACCACCCCAGGGAACCCCATTGCATTATGCGTCTCTATGTGGGTTCGCCATGATTGTCAAGTTCCTGGTTATTGATCACTCACAAGACGTGGTCTCTTGGGACTTTGACAATGAGTCAACAGCGTTACATCTGGCGTCGAGGAGGGGATATGCAGATGTTGCTTGTTTCCTTCTC
>Ga0307509_10006387_pt1 | contig 15889 bp, 15 predicted proteins | sample 10_EM_MG_FD_202245 | JGI IMG/M metagenome (GOLD analysis project Ga0307509, IMG submission 202245) | Populus trichocarpa ectomycorrhiza microbial communities from riparian zone in the Pacific Northwest, United States - 10_EM | ecosystem: Host-associated > Plants > Roots > Unclassified | place...
GTTTGAAGTAACTTGATAGATGCTGAGCCTGTTTTGATAACACTGCAAGCGGTGTATCGTTGCCCATCGAACCCAACGCTTCTTTGCCTGTCTCGCACATCTGCGCGAGAATTACTCGCAAATCTTCAGATGTGTAACCAAACGAAATCTGTCTCTTCAAAAAAGTGACAGGGTCGTATTTGTGAAAACTTCCTCCAGGCTCAGGAAGCTCACTCAATTTCACTTTATTTTCTTTCACCCATTGTCCGTATGGTTTACGGGTGCAAATATTTTTTTTCAATTCCTCATCACTGATGATGCGGCCCTGCTCTAAGTCAACCACAAACATTTTGCCCGGCTGCAAGCGGCCTTTTGTTATTACTTTCGATTGATCCACATCGAGCACTCCAACCTCACTTGCCATGATCACCGTGTCATCGTCAGTAACCACAAAACGTGAAGGACGAAGGCCGTTACGATCTAAGGTGGCTCCAACAATTTTTCCATCGGTGAAAGTAATGGAAGCCGGACCATCCCATGGCTCCATTAAGTTCGCATGGTATTCGTAAAAATCTTTTTTCTCCTGGCTCATGTTCTCGTTGCCATCCCATGCTTCGGGAATGAGCATCATCATTACATGAGGCAACGAGCGACCAGCATGAACCAACAATTCGATCGTATTATCAAGATTGGAAGAGTCTGATTGCTTGGGGTTACAAATCGGAAGAAGCATATTGATTTCTTCTCTCGTAAAATAAGGAGAAGCAAAAAATGATTCTTTTGATTTCAACCAATTGATATTTCCCTGAACGGTGTTGATCTCGCCATTGTGTGCAATAAATCGGAAGGGCTGCGCCAACCTCCATGAAGGAAATGTGTTAGTCGAAAAACGAGAGTGAATTACAGCCAGGGCAGAAACAACTTCTTCATGCTCCAGATCAGCAAAGTAATATCTTACTTGCCCTGAAGTAAGCATGCCTTTGTAGGCAATCGTTTTATAGGACAGGGATGAAAAATAAAATTGACCATCCACACCTTTTACAGATTCCGTAATGATGTGGGTTGAATATTTTCGAAGAATGAAAAGTTTACGCTCGAAGTCTTCTGGATTGGTACCGCTGTCCATACGTTTGATGAATACTTGCTCCATCACCGGCTCAGAAGCTAAAGCGGTTTCACCAAGATCAGCATGATGAGTTGGTACTTGACGATAACCCAACAACGACATCTTCATTTTTTTGATCTGCCGGTTCAGCACCGTTCTGCATTCTTCGCGCACTTTGGGATCTCGCGGAAAAAACACAAGGCCAACACCGTATTGTCCAAAGGCAGGAAGTTTAAATCCTAATTTGCTGCACTCGCTATTAAAAAATTCATGAGGTACCTGAATGAGAATACCAGCACCGTCACCGGTGTTGGGTTCACAGCCACATGCGCCTCGGTGCGCCATACGTTCGAGCATGGTAAGTGCATCTGAAACAATTTGGTGCGACTTTCTTCCCTTGATGTTGGCCACAAAGCCTACCCCGCAAGAGTCTTTTTCGAATGAAGGATCGTACAATCCTGTGCTGCTGATTTCTTTCAATTCACTAAAATTTATAACGACAGGTTTTTTGAAGTCTATAAATTTACAAGACAGAAAAATAGGATGCGAAAATGCGGGCGAGAATTTTCAAAATAATTCAAAAAACAAACTAACAGTCGATAGTGGAAACGGTTGAACTGAAAATAAAAAAATCTAAATTTGGCCGCTATGAAAAAAGCCCTCTTGCTTTCACTCATTTGCTCCACATTCTGTGTTTTCGCACAAAAATCCTTTTTTGGAGTCGATGCAGGGATTAATGTGGCTAATCAACTAACGCATGTTGATGATGGCTTTGGGAGCGCGAGTGGAAATCACTTTTATCAAAATAGTTTAAAGCCAGCATTCGGTGTATTCTATCAATATGGGTTCAACGAAAAGATGGGGCTCCGATTGAATGCGCAATACATGGGGCTCGGTTACAAAGATGACGATTTCACTCTTGACATTAATTATCTCACACTTCCGCTTACTTTTCATTATTCTGTTAATGAACATCTTTCTTTCAACACGGGACCTTACCTAAGCTTTACGTTAGGGGGAACAAAACTCTTTAATGAACCGATCACTAAGACGTATCATAAAAATGATCATGGTCTAAGCGTCGGGGGTGAATATGGGTTTTATAAAAATCTATCTATTGGTGTTAGCTATATTTTTGGACTAAAAAATATTCTTTTGGATGATACCATCACGGATATAAACGGAAATACTGGCACGATTAAAGTCACCAACCGTGCTCTTCAATTCACATTGATTTATAAGTTAAAGAAAACAAATTAGTATTATGAACATCGCTATGCTTGGCTCCGGCTTCATCGGCCGCTTTTATGCCGACTCACTGCAAGGCTACCGCAGCAAAGACAAGATTGTAAGCATCTTTTCACGCAAAGAAGAGAGCATAAAAAAATTTGCTGCCGACTATAACGTGCCTTTTGCTACTACCAACATGGAAGAAGCAATCGCACGACCTGAAGCGCAAGTCGTATGCATTTCATTACCTAATAATTTGCACGAAGAAGCCGTGATGCTTTGTTGCAAACACAAGAAGGCGGTAATCACTACAAAACCACTTGGCCGAAATGCACAAGAAGCACAGCGAATGTTAGAGGCAGTTGAGAAAGCTGGAATCTTCAATGGCTATTTAGAGGATCTTGTATACACACCAAAGTTTTTGAAAGCTCTCGAAAGCGTAAAGAATGGAGCTCTGGGAAGAATTCTCTGGGCGAAGTCGCGCGAGACACATCCAGGTCCGCACAGCGATTGGTTTTGGGATATTGAGCAAGCGGGTGGTGGTTGTATTTTGGATTTAGGCTGTCATTGTGTGGAGATAGCACGCAGTTACATCGGCAAAGACATCAAACCTGTGGAAGTAATGTGCTGGGCTGATACGCAAGTAAAACCGATTGATGCCGAAGATCACGCGATTGGTTTAGTGAAATACGAGAATGGTGCCATTGGACAGTTTGAAGTGAGCTGGACATTTCGTGGAGGACTCGATCTTCGCGATGAAGTAATGGGCAGCGAAGGAACAATTTGGATAAATAATTTTTTGCGCACTGGTTTTGAAATGTTTACCACTGGCAAAGGCGCTGATTATGTTGCCGAGAAAGCCGAGAGCAACACCGGTTGGTTATTTCCAGTAGGCGATGAGCTAAATGAGCTTGGCTACAATCACATGTTCATGGATATGTTCAATGCGATGGAAAAAGGGAGCCCGCCCAAGGAAACTTTTTATGATGGCTATGTGGTGAATGCGATATTAGACGCAGCCTACAAATCCGCGAAAAGCAAACTGTGGGAGCCTGTGAAGCTCAACATCTGGCGTGGAAAAACAGGCGTGGGGAAAGACAGTCATTTACAGTCGTACGATGCCGATCATTATTTGGTGAAAGAAGAAGTCACTCACTATGGAGCCAAGAAATTAATCCTGAAAAGCAAAAAGACCGGAAAGATCATTGAGCGTGTAGAATGATTTCAATTGCTCACCAATTCAAGTTTAGGTTTTTGCATCGGCTGAATCTTAAAATAAGTAAGGCTTCGCCACAGCCACTCCACCGGGCCGAAGCGGAAGTTTTTTAACCACCACTTGCTGAAGAAAATTTGAAAGGCATAAACAGCCAGGCCGATAAGCATACACCGAAGTGCTCCTAATTCTCCCAGCAATCCAAGGCCGGGAGAGAAATAAATAAAAAATCCAAAAAGAGCTTGCATTAAATAGGTAGTAAGTCCCATCCTTCCTGCTGCATAAAACTGCATAAGCCGAGGTTTCCATTTTTCTTTTCTGAAGAGCAGCAAAATTCCTAGCACATAAAGAACAGCGAGACAGGTATTGAAAATATCGTACACGAATCCACCTACCGCCCAACCTAGTGAAGTGCTTATTTTAATTCCTGCTGCCTGCGTGCCTCCAAAAAAAGCAGCCGAAAAAATAACAGCTCCGAGAATCACCCATAATGAGGTCTTGCAAATTCTTTTTATCCATGGAATTTGTTCTTCCCACTTTTCAAAAAAGTTTTTTCTTCCGGCATAAAGCCCAAGCAGAAAAAGCCCAAGGGTGATATAAAGTCTTCCTGAAAAAATCTGAAAATCAAACTTCGTAGCAAATTCATAAAAATTGGCCTTTAGAATGTTGAGGTAAGAACCAGATTTAACAGTGTCGAAATATAATTGCAATTGTTTCTGATCTGTATTAGGGAAGGGATTACCATCACCATGAAAGATTGCCTGGTACAGTCTAACTCCAAAGGAAGGAATATTAAATACAAGGAAAAGCGCGATGATCAAAAGTGCTTTATCAGGAAGTTTATAACACAACAGTAAACTAAAACCGAGTATGGCATAAATGGTGAGGATATCTCCGCGGTAATGAAGGTGATGAACGAAGCCGATGGCAAACAATACAATCAACCGCCATGCAAATCGAACCAAAAATGAAGGAGATCCGCTGCTCTTATCCATTTGGATAAAAAAACTTAATCCGAACAGAAAAGAGAAAATCATAAAGAATTTCCCCTGGACAAACATTCCCGAAAATCCTTGAACAATATTATCGGCAATATTTTTCGCACCAAAATCTTTCGCAGAATCGGGCGGCTGACCGGCATAGTATTGTTCCGTAAAATGAACAATGATAATGCCGAGTAAAGCGAAACCGCGAAGGATATCTATAATTTCAATTCGGTCTTTTTTTATTTCGGAGAGTTTTTCCATGAGTTGAGTAAACGAGTTGCGAAAGAAGTTGGTTGCAAGGTCATTTAATCAAAGCTCTATTTCTCGTTTAATCCTTACGGTCGAAAAAGCATCTAACCCAGAAGTTTTGAAAAATTTTCATCCTAGATTTCTTATATTCGGTGTATGATTAAATTGGCATTGACGCTAAGCCTGTTTTTCCTGCTTTCAATTTCTTCTTGCGCTGCTCAAGTCATTGGCAAAGCTTTTCCCGATATGACCGCAGAGACTGTAGACGATAAAAAAGTAAACTTACCTAAAGACACAAAAGGCAAATACACGCTTCTCGGGCTTGCTTACTCGAAGAAATCGGAAGAGGAATTAAACACCTGGTTTAATCCAGTTTACTCAACGTTCATTCAAAAACAAACAGGCCCGATACAAGGCTTTAGCTATGATGTGAACGTCTATTTCGTGCCCATGTTTACAGGAGTAAATGCAGCTGCCGCAGGCACCGCTAAACGAAAGGCCATCAAAAATGTCGATCCTCAGATACTGCCTTATATTTTATTTTATAAAGGTGAACTGAAAAAATACAAAGACGAACTTGATTTCGAACGAAGAGACATTCCCTACTTTTATGTACTTGACCCCGATGGAAAAATTGTTTTTGCTACCGAAGGTCCTTACAATCGAGCTAAGATGGAATCCATAGAAGCTGTGATTGACAATTAATTTTTTACAATCCATTAATGAATTCACTTGCTCTACTTGCGCTCGCACTCGCTCCGGGCGCAGCTATTGGTCTTTACATTTACTTCAAAGATAAATACGAGCGCGAACCCATCGGATTAGTGGTCATGAGTTTCTTTATGGGCATCGTAAGCACCATCATCACGTTGCTTATCAGTTGGCCTATCAATCTGGTAATTCCTGTCAATGAAAAAAGTATTAGTGAGCAAGCCGTTCACGCTTTTTTATTGGTGGCACTCATCGAAGAATTCAGCAAGTTCATTTTTGTGCGATGGGTACTTTATCCAAACAAAAATTTCAACGAGCCTTTTGATGGTATTGTCTATGCGGTAAGTGTAAGCCTTGGTTTTGCTGGACTTGAAAACATTCTTTATGTGATGAACAGCGAGAATGGAATCGCCACGGGTATTATGCGCATGTTCACGGCTGTTCCCGCCCATGCAACATTTGCAGTACTCATGGGTTATTTTATGGGCATTGCAAAATGTGAAAAAGGAAAGGCTCATTATGTATGGTATGGATTAGGTGCAGCTACTCTTTTTCACGGGGCTTACGATTATTTTTGGTTCATCTCTTATATTCCAGGTTTGTGGGCTGGGGCCGTCTTCTCTTTGATAATTGGGGGGTTTCTTTCACGCAAAGCAATCAAAATGCATCAACTGGCCTCTCCTTTCATGGTAAGAAGCCACATCGATCGTCAAAATGAAAATGGTTAGGCTTTTGATTTTTCCGTCTGCTAACTATGGCATAATTTTGGCCATGAAAAGTCTTATGAATACAAGGGTCTTATTGATTGGTCTATTGGTAGCGATTTGTTTTCAAGGTAAGGCGCAAACTATTTTTTCGCCAATGAAAGACGCTGTAAAAGCAGGTGATGCGAGCGAGTTGGCTAAATACTTGAACACCTCAATAGATCTTAACTTAGAAGGAGAAGTAAACACGTATAGCAAGGCACAAGCGGAATTCGTGCTTCGTGATTTTTTTAAAAAACATTCACCAAACGATTTCAGTATCGTTCACACAGGGTCATCGAAGGGTGGGTTACAATTTGCCATTGGTAAATACCAAAGCGGTGCTGACAACTACAACGTGCTCATGCGTGTGCGTGAAGTCGAAAAAGCTTTTCTCATCCACGAGATGAGCTTCACCAAAGAATGACGCGCCCTGCTTACCTGACGGAAGCAGCGATTACCCAATTCATCCAGTCTGCTTTAGCAGAAGATATTGGAGAAGGAGATCACTCAACCCTGGCAACTATTCCATCCGATAAAAAAGCAAAAGCAAAACTTCTCGTAAAAGACAATGGTATAATTGCGGGAGTCGAGTTGGCAGAAAAAATTTTTCACAGAGTAGATCCTTCGCTTCAACTAACTGTTTTCAAAAACGATGGTGACTCAATTGCCAAAGGAGATGCCGCCTTTGAAGTGAGGGGAAATGCAAGGGCTATTCTATCTGCAGAACGTCTCGTTCTTAATTGTATACAGCGCATGAGCGGCATCGCTACCAAAACAAATCATCTATCAAAACTAATTGGAGGTACCTCTGCTAAATTGATGGATACCCGGAAGACAACTCCTAATTTTCGATTGATGGAAAAATGGGCCGTTGCGATTGGAGGAGGAAAAAATCATCGCTTCGCTTTGTACGATATGGTTATGCTGAAAGACAATCACATTGACGTAGCTGGTGGTATTAGCTCAGCGGTGGCAAATGCAGTCAATTATTTAAAGAAAAAAAACAAGAGTCTGTTGATAGAAGTGGAGACTAGAAACTTAAAAGAAGTACTGGAAGCATTAAACACCAATGCTGTTGATGTCATTATGCTCGATAACATGAGCGCTGAAGTGATGAAAGAAGCCGTGAAGTTGATCAACGGAAAATGCAAAACAGAAGCCAGCGGTGGCATTACAGAAACCAATTTGAAGGCAGTTGCAGAATGTGGCGTTGATTATATTTCGATAGGCGCCCTTACACATTCTGTGAAGAGTCTCGATTTAAGTTTGAAGATTTTCGGGTAAGCCATTCCTCCTCAAATTTCCCTTTCATTTCAAATTATAATCTTATTTTTGCCCTTCATGGAATTGGAAGACGCACCCCGCCAACATTATTCTGAGAAAGAGAAGCAGGACATCTTCGACCACGAGTTCATGCCGCACATCCACTCGATGTATAATTTCGGCTACCGACTCACCCTGGACCGTGATGATGCCAAAGACCTGGTGCAAGACACATATTTAAAGGCTTTTCGCTTTATAGAATCATTCCAGAAAGGAACTAATGCCAAAGCATGGCTGTTCCGCATCCTGAAAAACAGCTTCATTAATGACTACCGCAAGAAGAGCAAAGAGCCTTCGAAAGTAGATTATCAGGAAGTTGAAACGTATTATAATTCGGATGAAGTTGACCGTCAGATCACGCCCGATTTACGCGTAGAGTCTTTAAAAGACATGATCGGAGATGAGATCAGCAACGCACTCAACTCGCTGGATGTTGACTTTCGCACCGTCATTATTTTGTGCGACCTGGAAGGATTTAAATATGAAGAGATGGCGAAGATTTTGGATATACCAATTGGCACGGTTCGCAGCAGGCTACACCGTGCACGGAATCTTCTCAAAGAAAAATTGAAATCATACGCTCAATCCATGGGTTATAACAAAGCATAGTTATGGCAACTTCTTCCAATCCCTTTATCCAGGCCGATGGCAAAAAGCCCACGTGCATGGAAATGCTCCAGTCGATACTGGATGGTGAAGCAACACCTGAGCAGAAAACTTATTTCAAACAACACATGGATCATTGCATGCCATGTTATAAAGAATATAATCTGGATATGTCCATCAAAGAATTATTGCAAGCGAAATGCTGTGGTGGCAATTGCCCTGAAGACTTAGTTGCACAAATCAAGGCAAAAATCAAATCCTCTGCCGCCTGATGCCTGGAAAAGCCATTATTTTTTCAGCTCCTTCTGGCTCTGGCAAAACTACGATCGTCCATCACCTCCTTAAAAATAATCCTGACTTAGGCTTCTCCATTTCTGCAGCTACGCGCGACAAGCGCGGCCGTAAAGAGGAGAATGGAAAAGATTATTACTTTCTTACGCCAGAAGAATTCAAACATAAAATCGATGCCGATGAATTTGTGGAGTGGGAAGAAGTGTATGCCGGAAATTTTTATGGCACACTGAAATCGGAAATTGAACGAATTTGGAACGAAGGAAAAAATGTGATTTTTGATGTGGATGTGAAGGGTGGCATCAACCTTAAAAAATATTTTGGCGATAAAGCGCTCGCCATCTTTGTAAAGGTGCCCTCCATGGAAATATTGAAAGTACGGCTAAAAGATCGCGGAACGGAAAGTGAAGAGAGTCTTTCGCGTAGAATTTTTAAAGCGAACTTCGAAATGTCTTTTCAGGATAAGTTTGATGCCGTGTTGCTCAATGAAGACTTAGAAAAATCATTGGTTGAAGCACAGAAGCTTTACGATAGCTTCAAAAAATAAAAACAAGTGAAAATCGGTCTCTTCTTCGGATCGTTTAACCCCATCCACGTTGGTCATCTAGCCATTGCCAACATTATGGCGGAAAATACTGACCTGAACAAAGTCTGGTTTGTGGTTTCTCCTCAAAATCCACTAAAGCCAAGTAAGGGTCTGCTACATGAGTTCGACCGTTATGATATGGTCAAGGCCGCCATCGCCGACAATTATAAATTTGAAGTAAGCGATGTAGAGTTTCATTTACCGAAGCCTAGTTACACTATCTACACACTCGCTCATCTAAGAGAAAAGCATCCCGGAAAAGAATTTTCTCTCATTCTTGGTGAAGACAACCTAGAGAATTTTACACAATGGAAAAATCACGAAGAGATATTAAATCAATTCAGTCTTTATGTTTATCCCCGACCACGTGTAACAAATTCTCCATTAAAGAGTCATGTTCATGTAAAAATGGTTGAAGCTCCCTTACTTGATATATCAGCGACCTACATTCGTCAGTGTGTTGCCAACAATAAATCTATTCGTTACCTCGTTCCAGACGCGGTTGAACAAATGATTCAGTCAAAAGGATTTTACAAGTAACAGACCATACAACTTTTTCAAAAGAATTTTCGTCTATGCACTAACCGCTGATGAAACAATTTTTACTCTCTCTCCTTTACCTTTCAATTTGTTTCCCTTCCTTCAGCGGAGGCATCAAAGGTTTTGTCAAAGCGGAAGATGGTAGCCCCATGCCATTCGCTTCTATTTATATTCAGCAGACCGGATCGGGTGCAGCAACTGATCTCACCGGCTATTTTGAAGTGCCTCTTCAGCCAGGTCATTATGATGTGGTTTTTAAATTTATTGGGTACGAATCCGTGGCTCGTATCATTGACGTTGACAGCGCCTTCATCGAAATTAATATAATGTTGAAACCTCAATCGATTATGCTTCAAACAGTGACGGTAAGCGCGGGCAAGGAAGATCCTGCGTACACCATCATGCGCAAAGCTATCGCGAAAGCGAAGTATCATGTTCAACAATTGGACAGCTACACGGCCAAAGTCTATATCAAGGGCAAAGGGAAATTGAACGACTATCCCTGGCTCGCAAAAAAAATGCTGGAGAAAGAAGGCATTACAAAAGACCGGCTTTTTATTACTGAATCCGTGAGCGAAGTGAAGTACACTCGACCAAACAAGTTCGAAGAAAAAGTTATAGCCGTTTACACGCAAGGCAAGGACAGGAATACATCTCCCAACAGTTATTTTTTCGGAAGTTTTTATGAACCAGAAATTGCTGAAACGATTTCTCCACTTTCACCCAAAGCCTTTTCCTATTACAAATTTGAATACCTGGGCACATTCAAGGATGGCATTTATGAAATCAGCAAAATAAAAGTGATTCCCCGTTCAAAAGGCGACAATGTTTTTGAAGGGGAAATTTTTATCGTTGAAAACTGGTGGAGTATTCACAGTCTTGAATTGAAATCAACCAAACTTGGAATTCGCTTTAAGGTAAAGGAGATCTACAACCCGATTGAAGACAAGGCGTGGATGCCCATCTCCATGCAAGCCATCGTTAGCGGAAAGGTGTTTGGTTTTGATTTTGCCGGGTCATACAACGCCACAGTAAAAGAGTATAAAATCAAACTTAATCCTGCCCTGCCAGTAGAAATGCAAGTGATTGATGAGAAGTTGGAGAAAGAGGAAGCTAAAAAAGTGACCAAACAATTCTCTCAAAAGAATCAGCAACTCAAGCAACGATTGGAGAACGGTAAAGAAATTACTAACAAGGAGCTAAGGCAGCTTGCCAAGGAGTATGAGAAAGCTGAACGCCAGCAACAAAAGGAGCCTGATGTGATTTCAGAAAGTCACTTCGCCGTTGACACCATGGCGTATAAAAAAGATTCCACCTTTTGGGCTGATATACGACCCGCACCGTTGGACAAAGAAGAAGTACGTGGTTATAAAAAAACGGACAGCATCAGCGAGGTGCAACGCAAACGCGATGAGGGCGATACCCTGAAATCAAAAAGAAAGCACAAAGGATTTAATCCATTTGATATCTTAACTGGCAACAGTTATTCATTGGGGAAATCTTCCAACTTTCAAATTCACACGCCTTGGGGTGGATATAATACTGTGGAGGGCGTGAATGCAATCTATCGACTGAGCTACTACAAACGCTGGGTAAAGCGAGATACTGTAAACAAAGAAAAAAGACCAGAGACAAGGCGACTCGAAATAAGTCCAGTGTTACGTTATGCTTTTGCAAGGGAAACACTTTCCGGTTTTTTGCGAGTCGACTATCGAACACGTACTAGCCGGCTTACGTTGAGTGGAGGTCGCTATATCCAACAACTCAACAGCGATGAACCCATTCATAATTTCATCAACACATTCACTACTTTAGTTCAAGGACAAAACTGGATGAAGATCTATGAACGTGATTTTGTGGATCTCAACTTCAGGCAAAGAGTTAATGACAAATTTTCTATTCGTACGCAATGGTCGTTAGCACGAAGGCATGAGCTTTATAACAGCAATGATTATTCCTTTAATGATAAAAGTAAAGACCGTTTTACACCTAATGCCCCGGTGAACGCTGAACTTGCTGACACACATTTTGCCGACAACACAGCTTTTACAGGAATAATCGGATTTGAAGCACGGCCTTGGCAGAAGTATCGCATACGCAATGGAAATAAATACCGGGCAGACCGATCTACACCAACATTCACCTTGGATTACAAAAAAGGTCTTAGCCAAGCATTCGGCAGTGACGTTGACTATGACCTGATAGAAGTAGGCATCCGACAAGGAATTCGCCTTGGCGTTCGTGGGTTATTGGATATGAATTTGAAAGCCGGGCAATTTTTAAATACCAAATCCATGTACTTCATGGATTACAAACATTTTATGGGCAACCAAACACCCTTCATGACAACCGACCCGGTGGGGAGTTTCCGCGTCCTCGATTATTACAGCTACAGCACGCACGACAAGTATTTTTCAGCCAATGTGCATTATCACTTTAGAAAGTTTTTGCTCACGCGCATACCCAAAATCAGGATGTTGGGAGCGTCTGAAAATTTCTTTGTGAATTATCTGGCCACCCCATCCTCAAACAATTATACCGAATTAGGCTATGGTCTCAATGGCATTCTTCGCCTGTTCCGACTTGAGTTTGCCACTTCTTTCCAAAATGGAAATTACGTGGCGAATGGTTTCCGCTTAGGGATTTCGACAAACCTTTCTGTGAGGTTTTCGGATAATTGAGGAATCATCTCCTCATTTTAATTCCAATAAAACACATTCTGATTTTTCCTTGTCGCAATTAATTTTTGCTTCACTTTGTGGTGAGATAAAAAGAAAATCATCGTGTTGCAATGAGCGTGTACTGTTTTGCAAATTAACGGAGATAACTCCCGAAATATTCATCACAAGATAAGCGCAGTTTGATTTAGGCAGATTGATTTGTTCACCTTCATCAATTTTCAGTTTATATACTCTCACTAATTTTTTTCGCCATTGCAATTCCGTATGGGTTAAGGATAAGATTGAGCAGGTATCGCTACTCAAATGCTGTTTTACCAATTCGACCACCCAAAAGTGAAATAGCGATTTGCTTTGATCCCACACTTTATGGGTGACGGGGTTATCGCCATAAGCGCGATACACAACATCTCCAGGGTTCACTTTTGTTATCGCCGGCTTTTCTCCAACATTCTGTATCCCGAATGTTGATCTGGATATGAAAACAACTACAGAATTCGCTGCATGAATATGCATCAGCGTAGTGTCGAGCGCAGGAACTCTACCATCAAATAATCGCACATATTCATTTTCCAGTACTACTTTATGAAAAGGTTCTTCGGTAATAGCAACTTGCGCAGTGATCTTGCCATTAAAAAGAAGGAAAAATAAAATCAAGTAAATGCGAATTGATTTCATGATCAATAAATTTTATCTCGCCTAAATTCCTGATCTTTTCAAGAAATTTGCTTAATCGAGTTGGGGTATTTTTTAAAAAAGTTACTTCAGCAAATTTTCTTTTATCATTTGCTTTAACTTTTCCGAAACCGGAAATTCAAATTTCCTCGCGAAGATTTTATCAGAATCAGCAAGTGACTGAAAATCCGATTCATCAAGATTGGCCGGAAAGTTTCCGTTTCTTTTTGTCCAATCGATAAACCTCAGATTGTTATTTACAATCTTGTCTTTCAAAGGTGAATTCATCAGAATCGTTTGAAAATAAATTTCGTCTGCACAAAAAGTGAAGCGTAATCTTTTTAACAATGATGGATCGCGCTTGGTGTAATTCATAACATATTCAACACTGGTACGAGACAAGCTCCACCAGCCACTTCCTCCATATAGTTTTTGATTTGGCAAAGCCCTTGAAAAACCTAGTATCCTTTGCAGCACAATAATCACTGTAATGATTTTATTTCCAAGAAAAGATTTCGAATTAAAAATTTCATAGAATCCATAATACGAGATTCTCTTCATCCATTCGGATTCCCACTTTGAACTAAGCACCTCGAAATAATCTATATACTCTGCAGAATTGTTTTCAAATATTTTCTTGATATAGCTCACCGGCTTAATCAAATAATCTTGTCCGCTAATGACATGAAAGTATTCAAGATCATCGCGCTTCAACGCTTCTTTGACAAGCAAAAGAATGCAGTTCAAATGGTTAAATCCTCCCCACAGAATACGCAACTCTTGCGAAACAAATTGTACACAAGGGATTTTTCTTAACGCATCAATGTCTGAATTGGTGAACCTACTTTTTTTATCAATGTGGATATAAAAATAAAAGTCCTCGTCAAAGCATCTGATTAAATCCGTAAGGTGATCCGGGTATTGATGTGCTAATATCAGGACGCCATGTTTCATTCGCACAAGCTGTGCATTTTTAGACTCAGGACAAAAAATTTTATTTGATGTCTTTCGCCAGGTTTTTCAGAATATCATTGGTCATCTCTTCCAATCCAAATTGATGATGCCAACCCCAATCTTTACGGGCATCAGAATCATCTATTGATTTGGGCCAAGAGTCGGCAATGGCTTGCCTGAAGTCTGGGTTATAGGTAATTGTAAATTCTGGAATATGCTTCTTGATCGTTGAGGCAATCTGGGCCGGGCAAAAACTCATTGAACCAATGTTGTAACTGGTGCGAACTTTTACTTTCTCAGCAGGTGCTTCCATCAAATCAATGGTGGCTTTCACGGCATCGTCCATATACATCATTGGCAAATACGTATCGGCCGATAAAAAACATTCGTATTTCTTATCTCTCAATGCTTTAAAATAAATATCCACAGCATAGTCGGTGGTGCCTCCTCCCGGAGGAGTTTTCCACCCGATCAATCCTGGGTAACGAAGACTGCGTACATCAACACCATATCTTCTGAAATAATATTCACACCACAGTTCGCCTGCCAATTTCGTTATACCATAAACCGTGGAAGGGTCCATGATGGTGTCTTGAGGAGTATTTTGTTTGGGAGTTGTTGGTCCAAAGGCTGCGATCGAGCTTGGCCAGTATACTTTGTGCAATTTTAATTCTTGCGCTGCTTCCAAAACAAAAAGCAAGCTCTCCATATTCAATTTCCACGCCCAACGCGGATCTTTTTCTCCTGTTGCCGAAAGAAGGGCAGCCAAATGATAAACCTGGGTGATCTCATTTTTCTTTAACAGTTCGAAAAGTTTGTCACGTTGCATCACATCAAACTTCTCGTAAGGGCCTTCTTTTAAAACGCCTTGCGCATCTTTTATATCAGAGGCAATCACGTTTTCTTGCCCATAAATTTTCCACAGTCCTTGCGTCAGTTCTGCCCCCAGCTGGCCTCCGGCACCAATCAATAAAATCTTTGTTTTCTTCATGTTCAAACGAATGCGGCGCGAAGTTATTAAAATTTAGGATGCACGAATTATGATTTGTGATTTGTAGTTTTGCACCGCATCAGTCAACACGTTATGTATAAAAAACTCCAACCCATTTTAGAAAAAGAGCTTCAGTCCATTCGCGAAGCGGGACTTTATAAAAAAGAAAGAATTATAATCACGCCACAAGGTGCTGATATTAAAACAGCCGAAGGCAAAGAGGTGGTCAATTTTTGCGCAAACAATTATCTGGGTTTGTCATCACATCCTAGAGTGACTGCTGCTGCCAAGAAGGCAATTGACACCCATGGGTTCGGTATGTCGTCCGTACGTTTTATCTGTGGCACACAAGACATTCACAAAGAACTAGAAAAAAAGATTTCGGAATTCCTCCACATGGAGGATACCATTTTATATGCTGCCGCCTTCGATGCGAATGGTGGTGTGTTTGAGCCTTTGTTAGGAGAAAAAGATGCCATTATCTCGGATGAATTGAACCATGCTTCGATTATTGATGGCGTTCGTTTGTGCAAAGCCATGCGCTATCGCTACAAGCACAACGACATGGCCGATTTAAAACAACAATTGGAGGACGCAAAAAAAGCAGGAGCCAATCAAATCATTGTCGTTACGGATGGTGCTTTCTCCATGGATGGAACGATAGCTCAACTTGATAAGATTTGCGACTTAGCGGATCAATACGAAGCATTAGTTATGACGGATGAATGTCATTCCACAGGTTTCCTTGGCAAAACGGGTCGCGGTGTGCCTGAATATCGAGGCGTGATGGATCGGGTTGATATAATCACAGGAACTTTAGGCAAAGCACTAGGAGGAGCATCGGGTGGATTTACTTCAGGAAAAAAAGAAATTATTGAATTGCTCCGCCAACGGTCACGACCTTATTTGTTTTCAAACACGTTGGCCCCATCCATTGTTGGGGCGTCCATCGAAGTGTTCAATATGCTTTCTGAGACTACAGCCCTTCGCGATAAGCTGGAACAAAACACAAAATATTTCAGAACA